>Ga0210404_10001309_pt1 | contig 10857 bp, 6 predicted proteins | sample IncBWH28MmetaG_FD_155455 | JGI IMG/M metagenome (GOLD analysis project Ga0210404, IMG submission 155455) | Forest soil microbial communities from Barre Woods Harvard Forest LTER site, Petersham, Massachusetts, United States - Inc-BW-H-28-M | ecosystem: Environmental > Terrestrial > Soil >... | reverse complement strand
CGTGATAGAGGTGATCCCAATAGATGTACTTGCCAGGAATTTTTAGCGCAGGAGTATTCGTCAAAGGAGCTTCAACGCGCAGATCGAGTTTTGGCAAGTGAGGAAAATGGGATACGTACATTCCCGGATTTATTCCGGCACGGCGCGGAGAAGCGAGCGGAGAGGGGTCGTCGTCCGCCAGGGAATCGGAATAAATCGTGAGCCAATTCCGGAGCAATGGAACGCGATAACTAAAATCAAAACCTCCGGTGCGTTTGCCCGGATCCGTCGCTTGCGGCTCATTGGAGTGGCTGGTCACGCTGAAATAACTGTGGAAGAGCCGTTCGAGCGTGAGCGGTAATCCTGCTCCGCCAAGAATCACCGTGCGGCTGAACCCGAATTCGAGGTTTCGCGTGGGTTTGAAACTCATTTTTTCGCCATGGAAAAAAGGTCCGGGAGAAGTTTGGTGGCCCTGTAGCGCGCCGAAATAGATGTCCCAGCGCACGGGGCCAAGCAGTTCGAATATACCCGGCAGACGGAAGGGCGAGACGCGGTTGATATGAAACATTCGAACGGGGAAGGCATTGTCACTATAAAGAAGCGGGCCGGACTGATTTGGTGACCACCACTCGCTCTCCTGTCCGAAGGAGAGCTGCCAGTTGCCGAGATTCAAGCCGGCGTAGGCGTCGAGAAGGCGCGCTTGATCGCGCTTTGGAACCGGCTGAGGAGAAAAAACAGGATTATCGTCCACTGTGGCGATGACATTCGAAACGCCGGCCGAAACGGCGGGCGCGGCCGGAGAGTGCTGGTATTCCCCGCGAAGGTAAAACACCCAGCGCCCGGCAGTCGCCCAGCCAGAAAATCCAGCGATACTGTTGAAGCCCTGCTGAAAAGGCCGACCGAAATCGTTGGTCAGCGTCTGGCCAAAATGATATCCGTCGGTGAGAGGCGGACCGGAGATTTCTGTGGAGCGGGTGTAGAGAGATTCGAGATGGACTGCTCTGTTATTTCCGCCGCTGAGGAGAGAAAGCTCCGGCATAAATTCGAGCCGCAGGGAATCGTAAAGTCGCGATGCTTCTGAAAGTTCACCATCCTGCAGATGATCTCCGGCCTCGCTGAGGAGACGAGCGCACTCCAGACGCGCCCAGGGTTTCATTCCGAGAAATGCATCGTCGAGGAAACCGATGGCGGCCAGCCGGTCGAGCAAAGGATAAATCCAGCTGTCGAGAGGGACGTAAGGCGAGCCCATGGCGCTCGGCGTGCGTTCGGTTTCAATTTTAGGGGAAGCCGACAGATTTTCTGCCGTTCCTCCGCCGAGACTTGGATTGTGACGGGCGCGATAGACCTGCCAGCCGGACAGCCAGCCAATACCACTGCCAATGAAGGCGTCCCCGGGGAAGTGTCTCTTTCCCTGAACTCTTGAGATGGAAATTGCTGAAGCAGCGCCATAAGCGAGAATTTTTGTGAAGATGCCGGGATACTCATGCGTCAACACGCCGGCAACAGCCCAGGCAGCAGCTGCGTGATCTGAGGGAAACGAATCGCCGCCCTGCCAGAAATAGCCGTTGGAAGAATCCAAACCGGGACGTTCGCGCCCGGTCGCGAATTTCAACGCTTCCGAAATCAGAAGCGCGTTGACTGCAGCTTCGCCACTCAGGACGCCGGCCTCTTGTTTATGTGCGTCGTTGGTGGCCTTGCCCCAGAGATAGAGGCCTCCGGCAGCGCCTGCCATCCCAACGATTCCGTAATTCGAAAGATGCTGATAGCGCTTCAATGTGTTCGGGGAATTGGATAAATGCAGGCTGGCATCGCGGTCGGTGACGAGAAAACCGGCTGTCAGTCCGGCGAAGGGCACGAGCCAATCGGCGTGCCCTAGACGAATGTGCGCAGGACTCGTCCAGATATCTCGCTGATCACGCACAATGTTTCGTATGGTTCGCAGACCTAATTCATTTTTGCTGGAATATACAACTATTGGCTGTTGAGGAGGTTTTTTATCGGCCTTCTCACTTGATTGGGCTGATTTGGAATTCGGTTTTTCTACTTCCGCGACGGAGCTTGGTGACGAGTCTTGTGCGAGTGCGTTAGGTGCATGGGAGCTGGCCACGGTTATCACAAGCAGGGTGCCGATTGCGAATTTCGATGAAGACCACAATCCGTTTCCTTGGGAGCTATAAAGTTTCATGCAATTCGCGTGGCAAGATGAGGGCCATTCCACTTGTTCGTGGATCTCGCAACGCTTTGAAAAACAACGCGTTATTTGCCCGTCTGCCAAGAATAAGCAAAAGCTGGAACAAATTCCCGATTTGGAACGTGATATTTTCCAAACTCGGATTCGAAAATAAGGAGCTCGAATCGAAGGCGTGGCGTCGTCAGGAGTCAGGAACGAGGGCAGCTACCGAAGCTGTTGTATCATCTCTGCCTGTGAACATCCTTTTGAACGAAGTTGAATGCCGAGTTCTGGGTTCGCTCCTCGAAAAAGAAGTCACGACGCCGGAGTATTACCCTCTTTCTTTGAACGCGCTGGTCAACGCTTGCAATCAGAAATCGAATCGCGATCCGGTGATGAATCTCGACGAGGCGGCGGTGCGCGGCGCGTTGCATTCGCTGGACGGACAATCGCTGGTCCGGTCGGTTAGCGCGTCGGACAGCAGGGTGCCCAAGTATGAGCATCGACTGCAGGAAGCGTTTAATTTTTATCGCCACGAATCGGCCATCCTTTGTGTTTTGTTGCTCCGCGGTCCACAAACGCCTGGCGAACTTCGCGGCCGTGCAGAACGTATGCATCCATTTGAAGACCTCGGCGCCGTGCAGTCCAGCCTGCAGCACTTGATGAAGCGGGAGCCTCCTTTGGTAAAAATCCTTCCTCGGCAACCTGGAACTAAGGAGGCTCGCTACGCACACCTTTTCTCAGGCGATGCAGAATGGCAGGAGACCAAGCCCGAGGCACACGCGGAAGCAGCCGGTGGAGTTGTCGATGAGGAGAGGATTGCTCGCCTGCAGGAAGAAGTCACCGCACTCCGCAATGAACTCGCGGACCTGAGGCAGCAATTCGCTCAATTCAGAAAACAGTTTGAGTAGGACTCGGGACACTTCTCGTTTCCGGAGTTTCGCATCAAATGGCACAGCAATGGAGCAATTTCTACGAGCGATTTGCAGCGACCGCCGAGCGTTTTGCGGAACGCACCGCCGCGGAGATGCAGCGCCGCGATACCGTTGAAAGCGTCACGTATGGCGAACTCCAAAAACAAGCAGAAGCGGCCGCCAAGTTCCTGGCCTCCTGCGATATCCAGACGGGAGACAAGTGCGCGATCCTCGCCGACAACGACATTTCCTGGTGCGCGGCTTATCTGGGAATCCTGCGGCTGGGTGCGGTGGCTGTTCCCTTCGACACTCACTACGCGCCGCCGCAAATTGCTGCACTGCTTCGCGACAGCGGCGCGAAAATTCTCTTCACCACAGAACAGTATCTTCGTGATGTGCAAGAGGCACGCCGGCTTGCCGAAGGGTCCCTGCGGCTGGCGCTCCTCTGCGGCTCCAATGCTGATGTTGAGAGCTTGCCTGATTCCCAAATCTCGCCCGAGACGCAACTACGCGCAAACATAACCACCGCGCAGGATCCGGCTGTCATCCTCTATACCTCGGGGACTACAAGCGACCCGAAAGGTGTCGTGCTGACGCACGGCAATCTTCTCGCTGAAGCGGAGTCTGTTTTCGCAGTATTAAATCTGAACGAGAGGGATTCGATCCTGGGGGTGATGCCTCTGTATCACGCCCTGGCACAGCTGGCCAATCTTCTTTTGCCGTTTGCCGTGGGAGCGCGCGTAGTCTTCCTGGAGGAAGTGAGCGCCACGGAGCTCCTGAAGGCCCTGCGCCAGTTCCGACCCACGCTCTTCTGCTGCGTTCCGCAGTTTTTTTACCTGATTCACCAGCGAGTTCTCAACAAAGTCGCGGAGGGCGGTTGGCTGCGCTCCGTAGTATTCCGCTTATTGTTGAATGGCAACGCCGGATTGCGCCAACTGACGCGGCTGAATCTTGGACCGATTCTATTTCGGGCCGTGCATGACGTAATCGGAAGCGAGATGCGTTTCCTGGTGACGGGCGGCGCCAAATTTGATCCAGTCGTGGGGCGAGATTTCTACAAACTCGGTTTCAATCTGATTGAAGCGTATGGATTGACGGAAACTTCTGGCGCGGCGACGCTCACGCGGCCTGGCGAAGGCGGCCAAGGCTCGGTGGGGAAGCCGCTTCCAGGTGTGGAAGTGAGAATTGTTCCGGCGGAGAGCGGCAGTTCTGGCGACGATTCGAATGGAGAGATAGCCATTCGCGGGCCCATTGTCATGCGGGGGTATTTCAATCGACCCGACGCAACGGCTGAGCTCGTCAAAGACGGCTGGTTTCTGACGGGAGATCTTGGCCGTTTGGATGAACGCGGCAGACTCAGCATCACGGGGCGGAAAAAAGAAATGATCATTCTCAGCTCCGGTAAAAATATTTATCCAGAGGAAATTGAAACGCAGTACGCGGCATCTCCTTTGATCAAGGAGTTGTGCGTCCTCGGCCTTTCTCTGCCGGGTGAACCCGCTGCCGAGCGTTTGCACGCGGTCATCGTGCCCGACCTGGAAGTGATGCAGGCGCGCAAAGTGGTCAACATGAAGGAAGTCTTGCGGTTCGATATCGAAAACATTTCCGTGCACCTGCCTGCTCACAAACGCATCCTGAGCTACGCGATCCAGATGGAGTCACTGCCCCGCACAACAACTAGGAAGCTGAAGCGTTTTGAAATCGAGCGCCAAGTCCGAGAGCACGGAACGGGAACCGAACAAGGGAGAGCGCCGAGCCAGCCGGTGAGCGAAGAGGAGACGGCGTGGGCTGCCGAACCGGATGTTGCACAGGCGCTCGAAGTTATCCGCGAAGCTGCACATGATAAAAGTGCGGTCCGGCCGCAAGCCAATCTCGAACTCGACCTCGGTTTCGATTCTATTGAACGCGTGGAAGTGGTCACCAACCTGGAGCAATTGTTCGAATCCAGGATTTCTTCTGACGTAGCACAGTCCATTTACACCGTGCGGCAGCTGGTGGAAGCGGCGCGGAGACAAGCGAACACTTCAGTGGCTGCGCGGCCTGCCAATGCGTGGGACAAACTTCTAACGGATCTGCCGAAAGATGACCCGTTGTTCATCGACCTGTTGAAGCCTTATCGCTGGCTTACGCTTGGTGGCTTTCTAATCCTGAAAGTTTCAAATCTCTTCGCACGCCTCATGCTCGGATTTCGCGTGGAGGGGGTCGAAAATCTTCCTTCCGAAGGTGCGTATCTCCTCTGTCCGAATCACGAGACGTACCTCGATCCCTTTTTTCTGGCCAGCGCGCTTCCGTTTCGAACGTTCCGGAAACTATTCTTTGTCGGCGCCAGCGAATACTTTGCCACGCCAATGTTGCGGAGATTTGCTCGATGGGCGCACCTTGCTCCCGTGGATCCTGATACCAACCTGGTTCGCGCTTTGCAGGCCGGAGCATTTGGTCTTGGCAAGGGAAAAATTCTGGTGCTATTTCCCGAGGGTGAGCGGTCCATTGACGGCGACGTAAAGAAATTCAAGAAGGGAGCGTCGATTCTCTCCACGCACCTGCGGGTGCCGATTGTTCCTGTGGCATTCAGGGGCGTCTTCGCGATGTGGCCGAGGAATCGCGCTTTCTGCTGGCGTTCTCTTCTGCCTTGGAAACACACGCGGGTGCGGATTCGTTTCGGCGCGCCCATTCAGCCGGATGCACCGCCCGATACCGGTTCAGCGCAAGCTCAATTGGAAGCCCACTATGCTGCGAGCACGGAGGAACTGCGCCGGTTCGTAATGGATTTGCGATCCGGGCTGCAGGGCGAATCCGCCGCGTCTTAGCGTAATTGCATAGTAGATTCCGGAGCGCTGGCGGATGAGTTTCACGCCAAGGATGCGGGATTTTTCAAATAGCGATCAACGACGGCGTCGGCGGTGCGATAGGTGAAAGCCAGAATGGTCGGGGTAGGATTTGAAGCAGAATTCTGGGGAAACGAAGAAGCGCCTAGGACGAAAAGATTTGAAAACTGCCAGTGCTGAAGATAAGGATTGAGCACCGAGCCGTCGGGCGAATTTCCCATGATAGTGCCGCCCTGAATGTGGGTCGTTTGGTAGCGCGTAACGTCGTAGCTGCGCAGGCCCGCGAACGGAGTGATCTCTTTCGCGCCCATAGCGCGGCCCATTTCGAGGGCCTTGGTGGTTCCGAATTCAGCCAGCTTGCGTTCGTTGTCTCGCCAGTCGATGGTCAGGCGGAGCAAGGGATCACCCAAATAGTCTTTGTATTGGGGATCAAGATCCATGAAATGGCTCTTGTAAGCGAGGTGCTCTGTCTCGAAGGTGATGCGGCCGGTGCGGTCGTAGTAGTGGAGCGCTTTGTTTTTCCACTCCGAGCCCCAATTCGATTTCACAGACTGCGGCACGGTACCAAAATTGGCGATCGGCCTGGCGCCATTGCTGAGAGCCAAGAAGTTCCCCCCGCGCAAGAAGGGAAGTCCGCTGTGGTCAAAGACGTCGCCGTTGAAATCGCTCACGGTTATTCCGGTTGCTCCCGAACCCATGAAGCGGTTCAGCGGCTGGTCAAAAAAGAGCGTAGCGGCAGGGATGTTCAACTGGTGGGTGAGGTTGCGTCCTACGGTGCCTATGTTGGCCGCCGGATCATAGGGTTCGCCAGCTTTCGAGAGGAGCAAGAGGCGAGTATTGTTGAGAGTCCAGGAAGCCAGGAAGACTAATTCCGCGGGCTGAAAGATTTCCTGTCCCGAAGAATCAGTGTAGGTGACTCCGCGAACTTTTCCTTTGTTCTGGCTGGTGTCGTGGACGATGCGGCGGACCTGTGCTCCGGTGCGGATAGTGACATTTTTTCTCTTTTGGATCACGGGCAAAAGGATGTTGGTGGGTTGCGCCTTGGCGCCGATCATGCATCCGAACCGTTCGCAGAACCCACAATAGGTGCAGCCGGCACGCGACACTCCATCCGGGTTTCTATAGGTCTGGCTCGGTGTTGCGGCTGGAACGGGATAGGGATGGTATCCCATGGATTTTGCAGCGTCGCTAAACATGGCGGAAAAATAGGGCATTTTGGTGGGAGGCGTAGGGTATTCCTCGCTGCGCCAGCCTTCGAAGATATTGCCGCCGTCCATTTGCTTTCCACGCAGATTGCCTGCTTTCCCGGAAATGCCCAGTAGGCGCTCCGCACGCGTGTAATAAGGCTCTATCTCGTCGTAAGTAACGCCCCAATCCTGGATGGAGTGATCTTCGGGCAGTTTTTCTGCGCCATATTTTTTCGTGCTTTGCGAGAGCAATTCGAAACAATCCGGCAGCATGCGGGGAAAGACGCCATTCCAGTGTTCACCCGCGCCCCCCACTCCGGAGCCGGGGAGGAACGAAGCGAACTGCCGCAGGGGCAGAGCGCGTTCACCCGGATTGTGCCTAAGAGTCACGGTTTCTTGCGCCGCGTTCTGCATCATGTTGAGGCGGATGGAGTAATCCAGCTCGTCCATGTCCTCGGTGTAGTCGTCGAGCTTGCGCGGGCCTCCGCGCTCCAGCACAACGATCGATAGAGCCGTGCGCGAGCCAAGTTCCTTGGCCATCAGCAGGCCCGTCCATCCGCCGCCGACAATCACTACATCCACGGAAGGCAGGGTCTTCATTCGACGTCCTCGCTGGGGCGGACCTTGCGACCGGTGGCCTGGCGCAAGCTGACCGGTTTCGGGCGGAATGCTTCACCGAAGTGTTTGTCCACGTCATCAAGGTTGCTCATGCGGGGGCCCGGGTAACCGATCAGTTGCCAGCCGACCATGTCCGCGTTCCCGCCGTGCATGGGATCGCAGAACATACCTTCGATGGTGTTCTGCCGGAGAAGCAAGAAAAACAGAGTGGTTTCGATCTGCTTCAGTTTTTGATCCTGCTCCGCAGGCTCCAGGTGATCGAAGCGCGTCAAGTCTTTCAGACCGTGACGGTAGATTTGTTGCGGAGTAGCTTGGCCTTGGTACCCGAACTCAACGGGGGCGTTCTCTTCAAAGGGTCCTTGCGTGTAGCGGCGGCGGTCGCGGCCCCAAGGTCCGGCCAACTGGCGGTCGATGTAGATGGCCACGCCTGCTTCCCGCGCACCAGGACCGGCTTCATCGCTTGGAAAAATTCGTGAGGCGGCAGCGGCGACAATCAGAGCTTCCGATTGAGAGAAAAATCGAAGAGGAATGCGAACGGATTGACTTGTTTGCGCGGAAAGTCTGGAAACTTTGCGATCAAGGGAGTAGACGAGTACTCCGCCGATGCTGGCAGCGGACAAAGTAAGGAATTCACGGCGTCGCATGGCGCAGGAGCATAACACCATCTGACGGAGTTTGAAGCAAAGGATTCGGGGTGGACCGGAGGCAAGCCTATACTGTGCTCGCCACAACCAAGCTATTCCACTCCAGATTTACAGCTCACGGACATAACGGGGAGCGGCCATGAGGAGACTCTCGAAAATTTTCAAAGTGTCTAGTTTGGGACAGTTTTTGCACTGTTGCCGTGCGACATTGATCTCCCCTTTATCAGATTGACGCTGCCTGCCTCACCCTTCACAGGCGAATGAAGGAGAAGGCATGGCCACACGCGAGCATCGAATCACGCCACGATTCAAGTTACATACTCCGCTTTTATTTCACCGCATGGAGAAGCTATCGGACGGCGAGCATCAAGCCAAAGCAATGAATATCTCGACGAGGGGCGTTTACTTCGCCACAGACATCATTCTGAGTGTCGGTGAAGCCGTGGAAGTCCTGCTGGAGATGCCAAAGCGGGTCACTGGAGTGAAAGCAGATCTTCGGCGATTCACGGGCCGAGTCACACACATCGAGTCGAAGAACATGCCCCAGGGACATTCGGGGATAGGGGTGCAGTTGCTTTACTACGAGCACGATCTGGTGAAGATCAGGGATGACCTGTCATGAGTGCCACCGCGCGTGGACGGGGAAACCGGGGCTGCCCTATGGGACACCGATTAAATAAATGCATTGACCTTTGCCATCACCGGCGTCGGATACTGTAAGTCCCTTCAAGTAAGTAGCGGCGTTTCGAGCTGTCTCCCCCTCTCTTTCAGCTCAGTGAAGTCAAGAGCCGCCAATTCCTTTTTTGAGTTTCGAGAGCCTGCTTGGGCGCGCGGCGGTGCATTGTCGGCGGATTCTCCTGCGAGAGGACAAATGAAAGAAAAAACTCCCAAGATTCAGATTCACGCAGAAATGGCGGACACCCCGAAATTCGTGCGAACAATTATACGGGTGAATGCCTTGGTTTGTTCCAAGACTGCCTATTCGCGTGGAATGGCGGGCAACAAACGCCTGAACAATGCCGTCTCGCCGGGGACAACATGAAGGTCTTCACACCCTCAGACGGCCGTTTGGAACCACGCCAAAACCTGAAGGGGCCGATCATGCCATTCAGATCAAAGCCGGCAGGAAAACACGGCGCCATGAGAATCCTCATTGCCGACGATGACTTGCTCACGCGGCGACTCCTGCAAAAAACATTGGAGCAGGCTGGTTACGGTGTCGTTGCCGTCGCGAATGGCCAGATGGCCCTGGAGTGTCTCGCCAGCAAAGACGGCCCGCGGCTGGCCCTGCTGGACTGGCTCATGCCCGAGCCTGACGGGCTCAAAGTATGCCGCGAGATACGCAGGCACTCCGAATATCCCTACATCTACATGATTCTGCTCACTACGAGAGACTCCAAAGAGGACGTCGTAAGCGGGCTGCAAGCAGGCGCGGACGACTACCTAATCAAACCGTGCGACCCGGAAGAACTGAAGGCCCGCTTGCGCTCCGGTGAGCGGATCCTGAATCTGGAAGACAAATTGAACTATGAGGCCCTTCACGATCCTCTCACGCAACTGCCCAACCGCGCTTTTTTTCTGGAGCGATTGGCCCTGTGTGTCAGCTGGGGAATGCACCACCCGGAGTATGAATTTGCAGTTTTATCGGTGGACATGGACCGCTTCAAAATCGTGAACGACAGCCTGGGAAACGCCGCCGGCGACTGGCTTTTGGTGCAAATTGCGGAACGGCTGCTCGACTCCATCCGGCGAGATGATGCCATGGTACGTTCCTCGGAAACCGGGGGTATGACAGCAACACCGGATGAGGGAGGCATACTGGCGAGGTTAGGGGGTGATAAATTCACCATCTTGCTGGACAACATCCGGAACGCTTGCGAGGGAATCCGCGTGGCGGAACGAATTCTGCAAAGCATCCAAGCTCCATTTTTTATTGATCGGCAAGCGGTGTTTACCACCGCCAGCATTGGCATTGCCTTCAGCGGCACCGGTTACAGTGCGGCGGAAGACATGTTGGGCGATGCCAATACCGCCATGGCCCGGGCCAAAATCCTCGGCAAGGCGCGCTACGAAATGTGCGATCCCTCCATGCATGCCATGGCGGCGGGACGCTTCCGGCTAGAAACCGATCTGCGGCGGGCTACGGAACGCGCGGAGTTCGTGGTGCACTACCAGCCGATCGTGGCGCTGCGCGATTTTCGCATTACCGGATTCGAAGCACTGGTGCGTTGGCAGCGCCCGGCGTTTGGACTGGTGATGCCCGGAGGTTTCATATCGGCGGCCGAAGACACCGGTCTCATTCTATGGATCGGGAAATGGATTCTGCACGAGGCATGTCGGCAGATTCGGGCCTGGAACCAGCGATTTCCATGCGACCCCACGTTTACCGTGGCAGTAAACATCTCCGCCAAGCAGTTTGCGCAAACCGATCTGGTAAGCCAAGTCGGCCAAATCCTACGCGAATCCGGCCTTGCGCCTCATGACTTGAAACTGGAACTTACTGAAAGCGTGACCATGCGC
>Ga0210404_10001308_pt1 | contig 10860 bp, 7 predicted proteins | sample IncBWH28MmetaG_FD_155455 | JGI IMG/M metagenome (GOLD analysis project Ga0210404, IMG submission 155455) | Forest soil microbial communities from Barre Woods Harvard Forest LTER site, Petersham, Massachusetts, United States - Inc-BW-H-28-M | ecosystem: Environmental > Terrestrial > Soil >... | reverse complement strand
TCAGCTGGGGATAGTTTTCCACTACGACAAGCAGGCGCCCCAAGGCGGAATCCAACTGCCCATTGGCGGCAATTTTCTCAGATGGAGAATGAGCGTTCAGCAAAGCGGAACGCGCTTTGGCGATATCGCCGAAAACAATTTGCTCCTGCACAGCAATGCCTTTTACCGTCTCGACCAAATTGGGGATCAGATCCGCACGGCGCTGGAGGACGACATCCACCTGCGCCCACGCGGCATTTACGGCTTCCCGTTTGATGGCCATCTGATTCCTGCGGCTGATAAATGAACTTCCGAGGATCAAAACGATAACAACCAGAACAACCAAGACCACTAGACCTTTTTTCATAGTTACCTCGACTCCGTCAGATTCACGAATGAGCATTCTTTACGCGCTGCCATTCCCGTTTAGGGAGATGCTTGTCCAGCACGTTCGAAATCAATTCCAATGCTTTCAAATACGCGCCATACACCGGAACAATTTCACCATGAAATTCTCCGGTTTCCCGCAGTTTCAACAGCGCGTCGAACGCCGCCGCGTTCGAACCGGTAAGGGATGCCGCGCGCGCAATGATATCGTGCGGCGCCGCCGGGGGCTCTTCTCCAAAAGCGATCACAGTATGGCGCAGCAGGGTGAGCACGCCCGAGAAGGACTTCCTCAGGACTGGGGCAAGTTCTTTGGCATTCCCTGGTGCGCGAAGATAGTGCTGACGCAGTTTCAAGATCATCGTGCGCAGGTCGTGTTCAATCTGCACGCGATGAAGATTCATGGGGACGTCAATATCGGCGACGAGGTCTTTTCCATAGAGAACGCGGCGGCCTTGCTTCATATCCAGAATCTCGATGGCAAAAACATCGGCTGCTTGATGCAACTCATCCCTGGTGAAAAAAAGTGGCGCGGGTTCCTTCTGCTCTTCGCACCACCACTTCACCACGCCCGCCAGCCTTCCCAGCTCTTCCACGCTGAGCGAACGAAGGATGCAGGCAACATTGAGATCGGAAAGGCCCGGGCGGGAATCACCGCGTGCGGCGGAGCCGAACAAAATGACGCACTCAAGATTCGCAGCTGCAAATTCTTTCAGCCGATTCACGAATTCCGCCAGTTTTGCATCCGTGGAGAACATATCCGTTTCGTTCCTTTCGTCCCCCGCTACCAGCTTCCCGAGGCGCCTCCGCCTCCGCTACTTCCACCGCCAAATCCGCCGAAACCACCACCGCTACCACCGAAGCCACCACCACTTCCCCAACTGCTTCCCGAGCGGCCTCCCGAGCCGCTGGAAAGCATTCCGAGGAGAAACCAGAGCAAGCCCCCACCGCCACCTGACCCTCCGCCGCGGCCAGAGAGACTGCCAATTACGCGAAAGAAAATAATCAGACCCAAGATGACAAAGAATCCCAGGAATCTGAAGTTCCCTCCGTCGTCTTGAATCGGAGCTGCAGGCGATTGGCCACTCAGTGTAACGCCAGCATCATCGGCAATGAACTTTGCCAGCTGCCAGGCGCCAACCTCCGTTGCTTTGCTGTAATCGTTCTGTCGGAGATAGGGCACCATCGCGCGGCCCGCATCTCCCGCGCGCGCATCGTTGATCACCGGCTCGAGGCCATAGCCGACTTCGATGCGGTATTTTCGATCATGCGGGGCGACCAGCAACAACACGCCGCGACTATCCTTCTTTTTTCCGACACCTAGTTGCTTGAACAGATCCACGGCGTAAGTTTCAACGCTCTCGCCATCGAGAGAGCCGACAGTGACGATAGCCATCTGCGCGCCGGTTTTCTGCTCCAACTCGGTGCAGAGCGATTCGAGGCGCGCCTTCGCATCCGTGGAGATGATGCCGGCAAGATCGGTGACGTAGCCGCTGGGCTGAATTTTCTTAATATCTTCCGCGGAAGCGAGGCATGCTCCGAAGAGGAGCAAGCAGGGAAGCAGGACCATTCGAAAGAGGCGGATAAGTATCATTCGGCGCGGGGATAGAACCACTGAACGACTATAGGGCTGAGCCCAACCAACTGTAAAGCGGCAACGCAGCTCGCTCAGTGCCGTCGAGGGGATGGAAACTGGGTGCCAGCAGACCATGCATGGGCCGGTAGTGAGCCCGGCTTTGCATGGCAAAGTACTTGACAGTCCAGAAGAACCGGCCTATTCTGAAACCAGTTGCGACGCGCAATCGTGGGAGGACTCTCCGATGGATGCAGCTAACCCGACACAATCCACAGGTTTTGGCGGATCACCATCCAGCCCCTTGCGAGAGAGTTTTACGGATGCGATGCGATACTGGGAACCACGCCGGTTGCTCTACAATATTGTCCTCATCGCGGTCACTTTTGGGTGGATCGCGGGGACTTGGCCACATTTCCGCCCGGCGTTGACGCTCTCTTCGCTCCCTCCGATGACTGTACTGGCGTTGCTCGCCAACGTTTGTTACTGCGCGGCCTTCCTCGTGGACATTCCAATCCAGCGCTCCTCAGTTGGCGACGTCTGGAAACGGCGGCGCTGGGGGCTGTGGTTATTGGGAACACTCTTTGCCGGTGTTCTGGCAAGTTACTGGATCGTCGACGAAATCTATCCGGATTTCCACTAAACAGCGGCGGCCAGCTCCCAATATTCAATTCTTCAGAATTCGCGGGCGATAAAGGCACAAACGCCGGTCGACGTGTTTTCTTATTTCGCGATTCAGCGTATCCTTAAGTGAACGGAATTTTCTCCCCGCATTCTCCCGGAAAGACTGTCGTGCGCTCCTCGGGAGACCTCGTGCGGCCAAAAGGCTTCATAGATGATTGAAACGAAAACAGCGCGGCCCGTTTGGCATCCAGCCGGCAAAGTAGGCGGGGGCGAGCAGCCTTTCAAGTACCCGCTCGAACATCCGTTCGTCGAACCGGACTGGCGGCGGTTGCCCGGCTATAAGGACGTGACCGCGGCCGAATGGGAAACGGCGCTCTGGCAGCGCCGCCATACGGTAAAGAATCTAAAAGAACTTCAGGCCGTTTTCGGGCCGCTGCTGCCGCAGAATCTGCTGGAGAGCATGGAGCGGGACATCAAGGAACGCGCCACGATGTCCATCCTGGTGCCGCCGCAAATGATCAACACCATGGATGAAAAGGATTTGTGGAATGATCCAGTGCGCCGTTACATGCTGCCGGCATTCGACGATCGCAATCCGGAATGGCCGAGCCATCCGAAATCCAGCCGCGACAGCTTGCATGAATCAGACATGTGGGCGGTGGAGGGGCTGACACATCGCTATCCGACAAAAGTTCTCGCCGAAATGCTTTCTACCTGCCCGCAATATTGCGGACATTGCACGCGCATGGATCTGGTGGGCAACGACGTGCCGCAAGTGGTCAAGCTGCGTTTTCAGATTCCGCAGAAGGACCGCTACGAACAGATGCTCGATTATTTGCGCAAGACGCCGGCGGTGCGCGACGTGGTAGTTTCCGGCGGCGATTTGGCCAATGTGCCGATCGCACAACTGGAATCGTTTGTTTCCGCCATCATGGACATTCCAAACATCAAGGACATCCGGCTGGCCACCAAGGGCTTGCTTGGAATTCCACAGCACTTTTTGCAGGATGAAGTGCTGCACGGGTTGGAGCGGCTGGCGAAAAAATCACGCGAGCGAGGCATCGATCTTGCGCTGCACACGCACGTTAACAACGCGCGACAAGTGACCCCGCTGGTGGCCAAGGCGGTTCGCAAACTGCTCGATATGGGCTTCCGCGACGTGCGAAACCAGGGCGTGCTCCTGCGCGGAGTGAACACCACGCCGAAACAGCTTCTCGATCTTTGCTTCACGCTGCTCGATCACGCGAAAATCATGCCTTACTATTTTTATCAGTGCGACATGATCCCTAACGCCGAACACTGGCGCCTGGCGATTCACGAAACGCAGAAACTGCAACTCGACATCATGGGTTATCTGCCGGGCTTTGCGACGCCGCGCATTGTCTGCGATGTGCCGTTCGTCGGCAAGCGCTGGGTGCAGCAACTGAAAGAATACGACCGCGAAAAGGGCATCTCCTACTGGACCAAGAATTACAAAACCGGCATCGAAGCCAATGATCCGGATGCTCTTACGCGCTTATACAAATACTACGATCCCGTTTACACTTTGCCGGCTCCCGGCCAGGAGTGGTGGCGCGAGCACGCGGCCGCCTGAACTGAGTTCAAGTCGAGCCGCGTGAAGGCGCGGCGAAAGCGTCTGTCCCCCTTAGCCCGAGCGGAGTGCATGGCCTTCCTTGAACAAACTGGGAAGCCCGGCGGGCGGTGGTTGTCGCCAGTTACGGAAATAGAATAGAATCTCGTCAGAACAATTCTTCTATTAGTCAGAGGAGAACTTCACCCTAATAGAAATGTACCAACAGCCCGTCTCGCCCGCGATCGCCACTCGTTCTACCCCAGGCGAGCCATCCCGGTGATGAGATCCGAGGAAGAATCATGAGCCCGAAGCCAAGGGTAAAACGCAATCAAGGGAAGAAACCGGAGGCGCGGGGCGCGCCGCGTTCCGAACAAGGGAGCGATCTTACCATCGTGGCGATTGGAGCCTCCGCCGGTGGTGTGGAAGCTCTCAGCGAGCTGATGAGCCACCTTGCGATCGAGACAGGGATGGCGTTTGTGGTGATTCAACATCTGGACCCCCATCATCCCAGCATGCTCACAGAGTTGCTGTCCCGGAAGACGGCGATGGCGGTGGTGGAAGTCTCGGACGGTCTGGAGGTAAAGCCGAATCACGTGTACGTGATCCCGCCGAATGCGACGATTTCGATTTCCGGCCAAGCACTGCACCTGGGCCCACGCGAGGAATCGCACGGATTGCACATGCCGGTGGACCATTTTTTGCGTGTGCTGGCAGAGGAAAAGGGTAATCGAGCCATTGGCGTGATCTTGTCCGGCTCCGGCTCGGATGGGACATTGGGTTTGGCGGAGATTCAGGCGCACGGCGGCGTGACGTTTGCGCAGGACGCGGCTTCGGCCAAGTACGATGCCATGCCAAGAAGCGCAATGGCCGCAGGTTGCGTGGACTACGTGCTGACGCCCAAGGGCATCGCCAAGGAGCTTGCGCGGATTGCACGGCACCCGTACGTCGGGCGCAGTCCCGCGCTCGATGCGGCGCAACCTGCCTCCGTGCCAGACTCCGAGCTGGCCACCATTTTCCAGATTTTGCGCAGGCACGCAGGGATGGATTTCACTCCATACCGGCAGACAACCATTCAGCGGCGGATTCAGCGGCGCATGGTGGTTCACCGGATTGAGAAGATCAAGGAATACATCAAGCACGTGCAGAAGAATCCCGCGGAGATCAAGGCGCTGTATCAGGATATGCTGATCAGCGTCACCAACTTCTTCCGCAATCCGCGGGTATTCGACGCGCTGAAAGCAACGGTATTTCCCGCCATTCTAAAGAGCTTGCCAAGGGAGCGCGGGATTCGCATCTGGACTCCGGGGTGCGCTTCCGGTGAGGAAACGTATTCGGTGGCCATGATGCTGCTGGAGTTTCTCGGCGATAAAGCTTCGCAGATTCCGATTCAGCTTTTCGGAACGGACGTGAATGAGGCGAGCATCGTCAGGGCGCGCAACGGCGTGTATCCGGCAAACATTCTGGGGGACGTGACGCCCGAGCGGCTGCGGAGGTTTTTCACGAAAACGGAGAGCGGCTACCGGATCAGCAAAGGCATCCGGGATATGTGCATCTTTGCGCAGCACAACTTGCTGCACAATCCGCCCTTTTCCCAGATGAACCTGATTTGCTGCCGGAATTTGCTTATCTATATTGAAACAGCCGAGCAGCACAAAGTGATTTCCCTGTTCCACTACGCCTTGCGGCCCGGCGGGTTTCTGGTGCTGGGAAGTTCAGAAGGCGTTGGCACGGCCACAAACATGTTCGCGGTGGAAGACCGTGCGAGCAAGATCTTTTCGAGGAAATCCACGGCCGTTCGACAGCCGGCGAATTTTGCAATGAACTCACCGACAGAGCGCGGGGTGCGCAGCCCCGCCGGCATGCCCGTGAAACAGTTGGATGCCGACTGGAACTATCCCGAGGCTCAAAAAGAGTTTGACCGGCGACTGCTGACACAATATGCGCCGGCCACAGTTTTCGTTAACGAGGATATGGAAATCATTCACACACGCGGGAACGTGAATCGTTATCTGAAGCTCGCGTCCGGGCGCGCCAGCTTGAGCCTCCTAAAGATGGCGCGGGAAGGCCTGTTGATCGAGCTGCGGAACGCCATCAGCAAAACGAAAAAGGAGAACACCGTAGTCGGAAAACGGAACATTCGCGTCAAGAATGAGAATGGCGCCGGGACCGACAAGGAAGATGCGAAACGACTGGTCAACTTCGACGTGATTCCGGTCACACTGGGGAATGTGGAAGAGATGTATTTTATGATCGTCTTCCAGGAAGCCCCGCCGGAGCCACCGCGGCAGGCGGCGCGCCGCGGCAGCAGAGCCGAAGTAGAAAGCGAGGCCGGCTTGGGGCAGACTGCGAAGCTCGAACAGGAATTGGCGGCCACCAAGGAGTATCTGCAGTCGGTGATCGAAACACAGGAGGCCACGAACGAGGAGCTGCAGTCCGCCAACGAAGAGATTCTCTCGAGCAACGAAGAACTGCAGAGCACCAACGAGGAAATGGAAACAGCCAAGGAGGAGCTGCAGTCCGCGAATGAGGAATTGACCACGGTCAACGACGAACTCCGGAATCGCGATCACGAAATTACGCAAGTCAACAACGATTTGATCAACCTGCTCTCCAGCATCGATATTGCGGTGATCATGATCGGGAGCGACCTCACGGTCCGGCGCTTCACTCCCAAGGCCCAGAAGTTCCTTGGTTTGATAGCCGGGGACGTTGGCCGGCCGCTGGCGAACATTAATCCGACTATCGAGATTGCGGATTTCCAGACGATGGTGCTGCAGGTGGTGACAGATTTTCACCCGCTGGAGAAAGAGTTAACGGATCGAATGGGGATTCACTACCAGCTGAAGATCCTGCCCTACCGCACAATGGATAATAAGATTGACGGCGCGGTGATCACGATCGTAGACATCGCGCCCGAAAAGGCAAAGGCGTATCCCGCCGATTAGCGCCAAGAGCTATTTCTCTATCATACCGCCTCGATATTAATGCCTATTGACTATTGCAATAAATATACCTACATATAGAGATGGAGACACTCCGGGTGTCGACCATCTGGAAGATGGAGCCGTCAGTGGAAGAACGTCTGGCGTTCACTGCAAACTATTGGGGAAGTAGCGCAGTAGTGTGCCGGGCAGTGGAAGGACGCGCCGGACCGATCGTTGACCAGGAATTTGGAGAATTTGAGACCTGGACGCAGGCGAATGCCTTCGCTGCGCGGCTGAACGAGGGTCTGGACCTCGATCCCGTCGAGGTGCACCAGATCTTGACCAGCTCGATACTTCGCGCCATTGATCCGCTTCATGCCGCGGCAGGACGGGAGCGTACTGGCGATCCGTCCGGCTCCGCCGTCTCCGGAAAGACGGTTCGAGTGCAGTTCATACTCGCGGAGCTCAACCTAGCCGTGACGTTTTGCCGCATCGTGCGATCCCGGCTGAGCCCACACACTCCGCGCATGATTCGAAACGCGCGCAACGCGTTTTTCAATGCGATGGACTATGCCCTACACTCCGAGCTGACAAGCAACGACCTCGAAGAGATCACCGCTGGATGCCGTAGGCTGCATGTGGCACTGCAAGGCGCTCTCTCCCTGTTGGGAGAGTAGATCGCCGCGGCCGATAGACCCCGGGCAGGGCGTAATTTCATTCACTTACAGGGACCTTTTCTTCGTGGTCCTACAAGCCAGAAACTTGGCCATGAATCCCGATGTTTGCGGTGATTCTCTGCCCTTGCTCGGCGGAGGTCTGCGCGCGGCAGTTCTGTGGCAGAATGCGGTTGTGCTGCAACGACTGACCCAGCGGAAGGAATGGATATTCTTCGGAGCCCTGGCGAAAGCGGACCCCTGGCTTGCTGCCGCCTGGTGGGCGGTCCTCTTGCTGAGAGGGGTGCTGCCGGCGGCGTTCGCGATCGCCATGGGCGTGCTCGTCGGAGCGGTACAGCGAGGCGTTCCTCTCGCCGGGCCGCTGGCATTTGCCGGCACGATCTTCGTGCTGCTTCAAGTGCTCAGCCCAATGCATCAGGCGCTCAGCGCCAATCTTGGCGACCGCACCGCTGCCTGGCTCTACGACCGGCTCACCGAGGCCTGCGTGCGCCCGCCGGGGATGGGGCACCTGGAGGATCCAAAGCTCACCAACGACCTCACCGTCGCTCGCGATTTTGATCTCGGAATGACTGGCCCGCCGCTGGCAATCTCCATGGATTTCATTTCGAGCGGCATGGTCGAGATGATTGGCGGGGTGGCGTCCGCAGTAATCCTTGCGAGATATGCATGGTGGGCGCCGATCGTACTTGCAGGCGCATGGGTGGCCACGCACTGGCTGCTGCGCGAGAGCGCGATCTGGCACGACCGCAATACGGATGAGGTGCGCGCCGCGCAACGAGATGCCGACTATTCCTACCGGCTGGCAGTGGACCCGCCCGCGAGCAAAGAGCTGCGGCTTTTCGGTCTTGCCGGTTGGACCATCGACCGCTTCGTCGCCCGGCGCATGCGCTTGCACGAACTTCAGTACGCAGCCACACGGCTTCGCGAGCGCCCGGTGATCTGGAGCATGCTCCTGGTCACTTCGGCAAATGTTTTGGTGTTCTGGCTCCTGGCGAATTCCGTCAGCGCCGGCCGCATCACTCTTGGGGAAGCTGTTGTCTACGTGCAGAGCGCCGTCGGCGTCTCGATGATTGCGTTTGGCGGATTTAGCTGGGCGCTCGACGGAGCTGCTGCCCCCGTTGCCGCGGTACTTCGACTAGAGCCGGCGATGCGTCCTGCGGGCGAGCTGCGCTCAGGCAACCGTCGGGCGAACGCGACACCCGCGCGCGAGATTCGCCTCCGCGATGTCTCGTTCGCGTATCCCGGCGGCGCTTCCGTTCTGGAGCACTTCGATCTAACAATTCCCGCCGGGTCGTCTCTGGCCATCGTGGGACAAAACGGCGCCGGAAAGACCACGATCGCCAAGTTGTTGTGCCGCTTGTACGATCCGCAATCCGGCGCGATAGAGATCGACGGCGTGGACCTTCGCGAGTTCGATCTGGTTTCGTGGCGCTCGCGCGTTGCGGCGGTTTTCCAGGACTTCATCAGGTTGGAGCTGCCGCTGCGCGACAACGTGGCGCCAGCCGGCGCTCCCGATGACATTGTGCGGGCTGCATTAGAGTCGGCGGGAGCGACGAAACTCGCTGCACTGGACACGATTCTTGCCCGCGGCTACGACGGTGGCACCGACTTGTCCGGCGGCCAATGGCAGCGCGTAGCGCTCGCTCGAGCGCTTTCGGCGGTCAGTATGGGCGCGGGAGTGGTGCTGCTGGACGAGCCGACCGCGCAGCTCGACGTACGCGGCGAGGCGGAAATTTTCGATCGCCTGCTTACCGCCACGCGCCATTGCACGACTATCCTGATCTCGCATCGCTTCTCCACGGTCCGCCATGCCGATCGCATCTGCGTGCTGGAACACGGCCGGGTGATCGAGCTCGGCACCCACGACGAGCTCATGGTCCTCGGCGGACGCTATCGCACCATGTTCGATCTGCAGGCGCAACGCTTCAGCGTCCCAGGCGAAGAGGAGGGCACAACGTATGACGTCCTCTCCTAATCGCGATCGCGCGCCCGGGAAGCCCGGGACGCCAGGGACGATTGACCCGCTGCCTCCGGCACTGTCGTCCATGTGGCGGCTGTGCAAGCTGGGATATCGCCACGAGCCTCGCTTGATGGTGGTGGCGTTTTTGCTGTCGCAACTCGCGGCACTGCCCGATGCACTGCTCGCTTTGTGGCTAATGCTGCTCGGCAAAGGCGTCCTGGAGCACCGGCCGGGCATGGTAAAAGGGGCGGCGATTGGGCTGGGTGTGTCAACGGCCGCGACGTGGTTTCTCCGTACCGTCAGCACACGCGTGCAGCGCCGCTTCCGCGACAAGGTGACGATTGCCCTGGAGTCTCACGTCGCGCAACTGCAAGCCTCGGTCGCAACGATCGCGCATCAGGAACGCCCGGAGTACCTCGATCGCTTGTCCATGCTGCGCAATCAGGTGTTCGTGCTCGACCACATGTATATGTCGGTCTTTTCCACGCTCGGGTGGATCCTGCGGTTGGGGGTAACGATGGCGCTGCTGGCGTCGATTCACCCGGCGCTGATGTTGCTCGCGGTGTTCGCCATTCCGACGGTGTTGACGTCGACGTGGCGGCCCGCGGTCGAAAGATATGCGCAGGAGAGCGGAGCGCAGAGCAATCGGCTGGCGCGTCATTTGTTTAACATCGCGACGACTGCCCCACCGGGGAAGGAAGTGCGGGTTACGGGGATTGGAGAGCGGCTGATCAGCGATCGCCGCTGGGCATGGGAGTGTTGGTATGGGCCGGTGGCAGTAGCTCGATGGGGCTCTGCATTGTGGCACGCGCTAGCGTGGGCGGTTTTCGGCTTGGCGTATGTGGGCGCGGTGGTGTTCGTATCGTCCGGCCTGCGCGCGCCGGCCAGCGCAGTGCTGCTGGTGCTCGCTGCAGGTGCCCGGCTTTCGGCGTACATCGGCGCCACCGTGGGCGAAATTGGGTTCCTGCGCGGATTCTGGATGGACGGCTCGCGGCGGCTCGCTTGGCTGGAGGACTACGCTGCTTCCGTCGCCGCGGCGGGCGATCAACCGGTTCCCAGTTCGTTGCACCGCGGCATCCGGCTCGAACACGTGTCGTTCGCATACCCCGGCACCTCACGCGTTGTGCTGGAAGATGTGTCGGTGACATTGCCTGCGGGAGCGGTCATCG
>Ga0210404_10001306_pt1 | contig 10863 bp, 7 predicted proteins | sample IncBWH28MmetaG_FD_155455 | JGI IMG/M metagenome (GOLD analysis project Ga0210404, IMG submission 155455) | Forest soil microbial communities from Barre Woods Harvard Forest LTER site, Petersham, Massachusetts, United States - Inc-BW-H-28-M | ecosystem: Environmental > Terrestrial > Soil >... | reverse complement strand
CAATCTATCGCCCAGCTTTATAAGTTTACTCGGACAGGATGGAATCACACTGGCGGTAACCAATAAATACGGTCAGGGTCTCGGACGCTCACAGAAGACCAATTTCGCACCGCGTTTAGGTGTCGCATATCAAGTCACGCCGAAATTGGTGGCCCGCGCTGGATTTGGGCTTTTCTACAATGGCTTTGAGAATCGCGGCTTTTCGCCCAACCTCGGAGAGAACTATCCCTTCCAATTCAACTTCCAGTTTCAACCGGCGGACGCGGGGCACGCTATCACTTATCCGACCTGCGGCGCGGGAGGCACGCCTGTGACTGCCACCCTTGAGACCGGTTTCTCATGCACGCCACTCGACCCGTTGCTGGTTAATGCCAGTGGCTTGGCGCTCCGGGGCATTCAATTCAACTACATCACGCCCTACGCGATGAGCGGCAATTTGACTCTCCAATACCAATTGACTTCTTCAATGTCCGTGCAGGCCGGTTATGTAACTTCGCTGGCACGCCATTTGGAGGTCTTTCCGAATTCCAACAACGTCACTGGAATCCTGCCGAGCAGTACGGATCCCACCAAAATCCCTGTTTCACAGGGAGGAGTTCCGTTCCCGGATTTCGGGCAGGGCTCGAGCTTTGCAACCACAAATGCAAACAGCGCCTACCATGGCCTTCAGACCAAGGTCGAAAAGCAATTCGCGGGCGGCCTCAATTTTCTTGCCGCCTATACCTGGTCGAAGACGAGATCGGACGCCAACGACCTTCTGAACAATGGAAGCTTGCAAGGTTATCGCGCGCCAGACGTTCCGGGTTTTGGGATCAAGGGCGACTACGGCTTGGCCAGCTTCGACGTTCGCAACGTCTTCCACTTTAGTGGAGGTTACGAACTCCCCTTCGGCAAGGGCAAAAGATTTATGTCTGATGCCAGCGGCCTAACCAACAAGATCGTGGGCGGTTGGAGCACAATTTGGAGCGCCACACTCCAAGGTGGTCAACCCATCACACTCAATTGTCCCTCCGGCACCGCCAAAGGAGTTGGCTGTTACGATCTACTGGTTCAGGGACAGAGCCCTAGACTCGGATTGCACACCGACGCGAATGGCAAACTGAGTTGGTTTGGCAATCCAGCGGCGTTTGCGCAGCCGGCGCCGTGCGCGATAGTAGCCGGTACGCCAACCGGGTGCACGCTCGCCGCCTTGGGCGGTGGCCCGACGCAGGTTGTTGGACCAGGATTCCACCGGCTGGACTTCTCTTTGTTCAAGGACATCCCGCTCTCTGAGCGCTTCCGTGTCCAGTTCCGCACGGAGATTTTTAACATTTTCAATCATCCGAACTTCAACGCTCCTGGATTTGGCGGTAACGGCGTAGTCGCCATTTCCGGTTCAACTGACTTCACCAACAATCACTTCGGCGAGATCGGATCAACGCGCGATGCTCCTTACGATCCGCGGCAGATCCAGTTCGCCTTGAAACTGTATTACTAGGCCATCCTCGAAATTCCAAGGACGAGGCGCTCGCAAGAAGCGCCTCTTCCTTTTTTCGCCCACTTTCAACTCCCTGTTTTGAATTCACATATCCGCGGCCTCGGTCCACGGTGTTAAAATTCAGAAATCGTGATGCGAAGGTTCTGTTTAGTGTGTCTCGCGCTTCTGTCGCTGGCGGCCTGCCTCTATGCACAGGACGCGGCTAGCGGCGCTAACGAGCGTCTGGACCGGCAGTTCCAAGCTGCCGTGGCTCAGTATGAGTCCGGGCACTTTGCAGAGGCCGCTACAGCGCTGGAAGCCCTGCTCCGCGAGGTTCCGGAAAGCTTTGAAGTGCATGAGTTGCTGGGATTGGTGTATTCCGCGCAGTCTCAGGACGCCAAAGCTACCGCGCACTTGGAGAAGGCAGTACGCCTCAAGCCGGACTCGGCGAGCGCAAGAATGAACCTTGCGATCAACCTGGCGCAGTTGGGGAAGCTGCAACCTGCCGAAGCCGAGTTCAAGAAAGCTCTGGCACTCGAACCGCAAAACTATGACGCCAATCACAACCTTGGCGAGCTTTATGTTCGTGCTGGAAAGGTTGGCGCCGCTGTGACGTATCTCGAGCAGGCGCAGCTCATCAAGCCCAGCGCCCATGACAATGGCTACGACCTGGCGCTCGCCTACATCGTTACCAATCGTTTGGCTGACGCGCGGCAGCTGCTTCAAGGGCTTCTGAAGCAGAAGGACAGCGCTGAGCTGCACAACCTGCTCGGTGAGGTTGAAGAGAAAGACGGTAAATTCGTTGCTGCCGCCAACGAATACGAACTCGCCGCGCACCGCGACCCCAGCGAAAGCAATCTTTTCGATTGGGGCAGCGAGTTGCTGCTGCACCGCACGCTTGAGCCGGCCATTCAGGTGTTTCAGAGCGCAGCCGAGCGCTATCCCCATTCGCCCCGCCTGGCCATCGGCCTCGGAATCGCGTATTACTCGCGCGGCAACTACGACGACGCCGTGAAATCCCTTCTACGCGCCGCGGACCTCAGCCCTGCGGACGCGCGCGTCTATCCTTTTCTTTCGCGCGCCTACGACAGCTCGCCGAGCCAGGCCGAAGAAGTCATTGCGCGGTTTCGCCGCTTTGCGGAGCAGCAGCCGGACAATGCGCGCGCGCAATATTATTACGCGATGAGCCTGTGGAAAGGGAAGCGCGCGCAGGATCCCAATCTTGACCTGACGCAGATCGGCGTGCTGCTGAAGAAATCCATCGAGCTCGACCCGTCTCTTGCCGATGCCCACTTGCAGTTGGGCAACCTATATTCCGAACAAAGCAAGTACGCCGACTCCATTCCCGAATACCAGCGCGCTCTCGAGTTGAATTCCGACTTGGCCGACGCGCACTACCGCCTCGGCCAAGCCTACGTGCGCAGCGGTGAAAAGGATCGAGCGCAGCAGCAATTCCAGGTCTACCAAAAGCTCCGCGAGCAGCATCTCGCCGATCTCGACAAGCAGCGCGCTGAAGTCCGTCAATTCGTCTACGCCTCAAAAGACGCTTCCACGACAAAACCCTGACGCCGAACAAGAAACTCGAATATGGTCCGGGCAAGGCGAAGTATCGTTCCTCGTTTTTGTCTTTCCTAGTTGTCGCGGGGCATTGAGTGGCAAGCCCTACGTTCTTGACTTGGCTGCTGGCGCGGCGTACGTTCTTGGCACGCGCTCCATCTCTTATGACTGTGAACTTTTCACCGCAGACTGGAAACGGCGGGACGGGGTTCCGGACCGACCAAGCTTCGTCGGCTCAGGAACTTACCCGGCGGTTGGCTTGGAGCCGCCGCGAGTTTCTGCGCACCGGCGCTCGCTTGGCGCTGGGTGGCACGCTGTTGCATAACGGCATCGCTCTCGCGGGGATTCCGATTAAGAAGCGCAAAGTGGTCGTCATCACTTTTGGCGGCGGGGCGCGGGACCAGGAGACTTTTGCACCTGAGGGGCAGGAGAATATTCCGCATCTAATGCGCGAGCTCATTCCGCAGTCAACGTTTTTCACGCAGGTGGTGAATCGCGGGATCTTGGGCCACTACGTAGCTACCGCTAGCTTGGCTACGGGCGTCTACGAGACCATCAACAATTTTGCTTCGCTTCCGCCGGAGCATCCTACCGTTTTCGAATATTTCCGGAAAGATTTGAAGCGGCCGTCTTCGGACGCTTGGGTTGTGGCTCCTAGCAATGGGTTCAATCGCATTGGAGAGAGCAATCATCGCTCTTACGGCCCGGGACTGGGCGCGAGCGTGATTCTGCCGAAGCATTTGCTGACCGCGGCGATGTCCGGCCGCACGACCGATTACGAGCATTTGCTGCGCGACAACTACGAAAGTCCTCTGTTCGCGCCGGACCTTGGCGGCAACGAATTTCAGTTGCGACAACTGGAGATGATGCTGAAGCTCTCGGTCGACGACTTCAAGTCGCATGCGCTTACGCTGTCGAGTCCCGATGAGCTTTCCGTTTACATCGCGCGCCGCTTGATGCGCCAACTCGCTCCGAGCCTGCTGTGGATTACCATGCACGATATCGACATCGCGCACGCCGGTGCGTACTCGCTGTACATAGAGGGAATTCGCCGCACCGATCGCCTTTGCGCGGAGATGTGGAAGGCCATCCAAAGCGAACCGGAATACGCCGGCAATACTACGCTCTTTATCTTGCCGGATTTTGGCCGCGACTCGGATGACGACTCCGGCGGCAACGGCTTCCAGCACCATCGCACCGGTGACGCGCTTTCTCGCACGACGTGGATGATGGCGTTGGGCCCGGGCATTCGCGAAGGCGTGGTTTACGATCGGCCGATGCAGTCGACCGACCTGGTGCCAACGCTCGGCTCCGTGCTCGGATTTTCGCCGGCGCTGGCGCAAGGCAAACCGATCGCAGAGCTCCTATAGTCCGATGCGTGTAACTCTGATGCGATAGCGACGATGCTTCCTCGCGACCTCAAACCCGAGCAGTTCAACGGCTATCCTCCGGAAGCCAGGAAACTTGTCGTCCGTTACATTGCCGTGTTGCAGCGGCTGCCGCTGAGTTTTCTGCCCAGTCTGCTGCGCGAAGCGGTCGAGTACGATTACAAGTTTCCGCCCGAGCGAAGGGCGCTGGAAAGGGAACTGGCCAATCTGAATTCTCTGCCGGCGGAGCAGTTGAAAGATTGGCTGCAAGGCTTCGCGCAAATCCATCTTTCCGCCGCGCTCGAAAAGTTCGACTGGATTAACGCGCCGGCGCAATTTGTCGAGCAGCTTTCCTCACACCTCTGGACAACGCACCAGCTCGACGCGTTTCGCACCGCAGCAATTGCATACGCTGAGCGCTTGCGCGCCGCGGTTCCGCCGGAGCTGCCGTCGGCGCCACGGCTTGGCATCACCGTGGTCGGGCAGGGCGTTGCGTCCTATGATGGGCTGCTCTTTCGCAAGCTGCGCGCTCATGGCGCGTACTACAGCCGCGTGAATCCCGAAAATGGTTTGCGGGTCCTGCTCGATGCCGTCGCCGCCAGAGCCAAAGCGCATCCCGCGCCCTACGCGCATTGGTACATCGATGGCGGGCAGCAAACCGAGCACGAAGTGGCGTTAACTACGGTTTCCTACGGCGCGCTCGAGCCGGCGCGCGCCGCGCTGCTCGGCAAAATGCGCGCGGACATCGAGCGTCCCGGCATGGGCCCTGAAGCTCTGCGCACGCGCCTTGCGCAGTTGCGTCCCTCCGATCTCGGCTTTGCCCAGGGCGATGAAGTGCTCGACCGTTTTCGCATCAAGATGCTCACGGAAGGCTCCGGCACGCAAGTCTTCAGCACCACGTTCGCGCAGTGGACCGCCCGCGAAGCGCTGCGCCGTGCGCAGCCGCTGACCTTGCTGGTGCGCTTCGCCCCGCGTCAACGCCAGAGACCCATGAACGAGCTACTCGCCGCAAGTACGGAGAGCGCGGAACTCGACCCCGTCGGCTCGCTGCTCGACGCCGACATGGGCGCCTACTACAACTGGCTCAATCAGCAGCGCCTTCCCGGCGCTAATCAGTCGTCGTTCTTGGTTTGGTTCGAGGGCCACAACCAAGCCCTGACTATCGGCCCGACGACGCCCCGCGGAACCAGCTCCACGTCCCCCACCGACCTGGGCCAGCTGCTCACTTCACTAGCTTGAATGCTCGGCACCTCAACCCATCTGCCTGGGCTCATTACCTACGCGACCCAAATCTAGTTTGCTCCGCAGGTTTCTCTGGCAGTGCCCAGGCGAACAGAACTCCGCCGCTGGCGACAATTACGTACTGCCGGCCATCGAGCTCATACGTGATTGGGGAGTTTCCCACATTTCCCACGGCTGAATGCCACAGTGTCGCACCGTCGCTTGTTCGCAGCGCCATAACACTGCGGACCGAATCGCCAGTGAAGGTTAAACCCGAATCTGTCGTAAGAACTCCCGCCGCTGCCCACCCATTTCCAAGGTCATGGTTCCAGCGAATTTTTCCGGTTTGGTAATCGATCGCCCGCAACGCCGCCTTCCCGAAGACTCCGTAATCCGCGCCGGCCCAGCCGACCGTACCGTGCTCTGCCTTCGAAAAATAAATGCCATAGGCGTCGCGCGAGCTGACAATCAACAAACCGGTCTTTGCATCGAAACTGGGCGAACGATAATTCGTCGCTCCACCCTCATCGGGTGCGACCAACCGCCCGTCTCGCGCAGGATCCTTTGCAGGATTGCGAACAGGGCGCCCATCCTTATCAACGCCATTGGACCAATTAACCGCGGCGTACGTACTCGTCAAAAGACTCTTCCCGTTCGTGCGATCGAGCACGAAGAAATAACCATTGCGAGAAGCTTGCAGCAGCATCTTCTTAGCAGAACCGTTGAACGTCCCGTCCACGAGAACAGGAACCTCAACGGCATCCCAGTCATGAGTGTCATGCGGCGAGGGCTGAAATCCCCAAACAAGCTTCCCTGTGTCAGGGTTCAGCGCAACGATGCTGCAGGTCCATCGGTTGTCGCCTGGCCGGCTCTTCTCCTCCAGTACAGGCGTAGGATTTCCTGTTCCCACAAACACCAGATTCAACTCCGGATCGTAAGTTCCGGTAATCCACATATTGCCGCCAGTGGCGCCGCCGCTTGCGGAGTCAGGCGTTCCCGGCGGAGGAGTGCTATAAAACGTCCATTGCTCGTGACCCGTGTCCGGATCAATCGATTTCAGCATTCCGGGCAGATTGTCAAAGTCTCCGGAAAGTCCCACGAGCAAGTGATCGCGCACAATAAGCGGCGACACCGATGTCCAATACCCCTGCTTCACGTCGCCTAGAACCACGTTCCATCGCACGGTGCCGTCTCTCGCATTTAGGCAAACAAGGTGATCGTCGGGGGTAGTGAAATAGACAGAATCTTTGTACAAGGCCACGCCGCGATGGCCGATGTGCAAACCTTCGTTGGCCGGATACGCATAGTGCCAGATTTCGGAGCCTGTGCGAGCATCCACAGCCCAAACGTGATCGGGTATCGACACATATAAAATTCCGTTGGCCACGACGGGAGAAGATTTGATTTGCGTTGTTTGGCCGGTTTGAAAGGCCCACGCGAGTGTGAGTTCCCCAACATTCGCGGGAGTAATTTGACTCAAGTGGCTATGACGCTGGCCGGAGTAATCGCCATGATATATCGGCCAAGTGTCGGATGTCGGCTTCGAGAGCGTGGCGGGATCGAGCCCTTGAGCAGGCGCAACACTACAAAACGCGGACACCAGGATCAGTACCACAGCGACACGAAAAATCTCCGTTGCCAGTTTCATTCTTGCGCCACCTCATGAGAGAAGCGTCCGACCGCAACGCTCCGCTAATCTCTGCACCATCACGGCGCTAGGTTGCTCTAGCGCAAAGTCTGGAGGTACGCCAAGACATTGTGCATGTCGTCGTCGGTATATTTGCACAATAGCTCGATGTGTCCTTCGAGCGGATTCATCACCGTAGACTTCACTTCGTTGATTGGCCAGGACCGATACCATCCAGATGAATCGATGAGCCCGATCGTGAACTCATCGCGATATGCCAATTTTCCAGTCACGGTTTGACCTGAGGGAAGTATCACAGTAGCAGTCGCGTTCGCCCCGCGGGATTCAGCAGTGCGTCCGCTCTCGTGGTAGAGCATGCGTTTCAGGAGTTCCAACCCTTGGAATCTGCCGGCAATGCCCGCAAGGTCGCCGCTCGGCGAATGACACTTGGCACATCCGCCCGCGCCATTGAAATAGCGCATCCCGGCTTCGGCGTTTCCGGTCTGGAGATCGGCGACGTCAACGGTACGTCGACGCCCTTCCTTTGCATTCGCCTTCCTGTCATGAATGAATGCCACTATCGCCGCTAGTTGCTCGCCGGTTTGCTGAAATGCCGGCATTCCTTTGTCAGGGCGTCCGTTCCGCACCACAGCGCCGATTTTGTCTCCCTGCACGTCCTGTTCAACCAGCGCCGACGCCGTCAGGTCAGGTCCGCCTTCGCCACCTGTAGCGTCGCGTCCATGGCAGAAGCTGCATTGCGCGGCGAACAGAGTTTGGCCGGCTTGTATCTGTTCCACTGTGACGGCGCGTTTAGGGGCAGATCTGGCAGCACCCGACTCATCGTTCCGACTCTGTGCAGGACTCTGCGCGTAGGACAGCGCAGTCATGCAGATGACCACAACAAGCACGAGCCAGCATCCCCTGCTTGCTCGCCAGCCATACAAAAACGAAGGAGTCATATGGAAGACCCGAATCGCTGAATTGAACCCGCCACACATTATTACATCTCGCGGAATTTTGCTCGCAGAAGTAGTCAGGCTCCTTTCTAAACGGCAACAGGACGTGGTTCCAGGATAAGTCCTGAAATTGGGTCAGTCTTCGGCGATGTCCCGGACCGGCTTGCCTTTCCAGAAACGGCCCCAGTTGTCGAGCGAAGTGAATGTGCGGCTCTCCATCCGGTCGATGTAGAGCGTCCCTCGCAGGTGATCAATCTCGTGCTGGAGTATCCGCGCGTACCATCCGGAAGCTTCGACAGACTGTGGCGCTCCAGTTTCATCTAAATATGCAACGCGAACCCTGCGCGCTCTCGGCACGACGGCCGAAAATCCAGACAAGCTGAGGCACCCTTCATAGAAATCGGCTTTGTCGTCTCCGAGAAGAGTGATCTCCGGATTGATAATGACGTGGAACGGCACAACTGTGCGTTCCTTTTCAGCGAGCTCCTGCGCAGGCAAGCCGCTCAAAAATTCTTCGCGATCTTCAATCACCGCGAGTTGCAGCCCCACACCTACCTGCGGAGCCGCGAGCCCGACACCCGGAGCGTCCCGCATTGTCTCGCGCATGTCCCGGATAAGCCGCTGTATTTCCTCGGATGTGATTTCGGCGCGCGTTAGCTGGCGTGCCTGGGCGCGCAAGACGGGTTCGCCTGCTTGAACAATTTTCAGCCGCATGGTCTTCCATTGTCCTGTATCTGCCGCATCTCTAAAAGCGAGATTCATCGTTGCCAGCATCTCATCGATTGGCGTTTGGAGATCGGACTAGAGGTGTGGCGCTCGAAGAAATCGCACTCACTTGCCAATGCACACTGCTGTTTTACGCCTGATCTGAATGCCAGGCTTTCTTTACAATCTCACGCTCCCGCGAAAGTGCATCGGATATCCGAATTTGCCCCGCCGTCACAAATCGCTCGTGATTTTCCTCTAGTTCGTCGGGCACGTAACGGTAGTTAATGGTGATCCCATAAGACGCTTTAAGTCCGTAGGGCCGCAAGTTGCCGAAGGCGTTGATCCCTTCAAGCCGAGCCCCGTTCGAAAGATGAAATGCGGCTACTGGATCGGAAACTTTGCCATTCTGGCGCGCTTCCGTTAAATACGCGAAGGCCAGGCGAGAGAGCGGCGCGGCAAGTACGTCGCGGTTAGCGACCGGCTGCTCCAGTAGCGAAAGAAACGCTTCGACCGGATCGCGGCGCCTTGCTGCCTTAGTCAGCGTCACAGCGTAATCGGCTAGAAGCGCCGAGAGGCGGCGCGGTGTAAAACCATGTTCATCATTCCGGTCCAGCAATGCTTTGGAAAATCGTGGCAGGGGAGAGAGTGTGCAGAAATTTTTCATGTTGGGGAACTCGGCCGCCAACTCGACCACCACCTGCTTAATCAGGAAGTTGCCGAAAGGGATCCCCCGCAGTCCATCCAGGCAGTTATTGATGGAATAAAAAATGGCGGTGTTCACTTTGTCGGATGGCAGTACGGGAGCATCTACGTCCAGCAGACGTTCCAGATCGCCGGTTAGTCCATTCGCCAGCGCCACCTCCACAAAAATGATCGGCTCATCGACGAGCGCCGGATGGAAAAAAGCGAAGCATCGCCTGTCCGCCTGCAACCGCCGGCGAAGGTCCGGCCATCCGTTGATTTCGTGCACCGATTCATAGCGGATCAGCTTCTCCAGAATAAGCGCGGAAGTTTGCCAGCTGATAGTCCGCAAACTGAGAAATCCCCGGTTAAACCACGACCGGAATAGATGCCTTAGATCGGCGTCCAGCGGACTGATGTCCGGAGATTTTACAGGTAACTCCAGCAGGTGTTTGCGGATTGCCACCAGGGTTTCCGTGCCTCGCGGCGCGGTATTAATACGGCGAAGAAGCTCCTGCCGCGGTGGCTCGACCGCCGCGGAGAGGACCGAGAGATTCAGTTCGTTCGGGTTTTCCAGATAGGTCGTCGCGGCACGGTGAAGGGCTTTCGGGTCTGGAGCGAATTCGCCGGAGAGCATCTTGTAAAACCTAACGCGTTGCGTAGAGTCCATCGCCGCATAGGTATTAATGATCTCCTGCGCAAGCGCCGTCTGAGAAGCTTCGCCACGTTGCGACAGCAGATGGCGGCACAGAAAACGCATGTCCTTGCCGCGGCGGCTTTGCAATATCTTCAGCAGTTTATCGAGGAACGCGGGCATCGTGGTTTCTGCATTTCATACGGCTTTGGCGCGCGTTCAGCGCGGTGCCAAGCTCTAAAATTCTAGATGCCCCTCAATCCGGCAACGGTTCATTCCGAGTTTCCTGCGCGAACGGAATGATCAGCAGTCCAAGCCCAAAGGCGATAGCTGTATACGCTACCGGTTTCCCGATTGTCCCTACATGACGAACCATTGCACCGATCAGAAAATTCACACCCGCTCCGACAAACCTTCCGAAAGAAGTCGCAAACGAAAAGGCCGTTGCGCGAACGGTAGTGTCGTACTGTTCTGGAAGCCAAAGGCTGAATAATGCGAAGTTTCCGCCAAAAAATCCCAGGAAAAACAGGCAGGCTATGAACGGCCTTAGTCCATTCGCCACGTAGAAAACCCAGCCAAACGTTAAAGAAATGAAGACACACATTCCTGCGAAATATATTGCCAACGTTTTCTTGCGGCCAAAGCGCTCCGCCAGG
>Ga0210404_10001305_pt1 | contig 10868 bp, 7 predicted proteins | sample IncBWH28MmetaG_FD_155455 | JGI IMG/M metagenome (GOLD analysis project Ga0210404, IMG submission 155455) | Forest soil microbial communities from Barre Woods Harvard Forest LTER site, Petersham, Massachusetts, United States - Inc-BW-H-28-M | ecosystem: Environmental > Terrestrial > Soil >... | reverse complement strand
GGACGCGGCACAGATGTTGCGTCCCGTCATCGTCGGCGATGAAGTAGATGGAACTGCCGTCCGGAGAAAAGCGCGGCTCGGTGGCGTTGCGGTCGAAAGACTGGGTAAGGACGCGAGCGTTGCCGCCTGAGGCTGGCGAGACAGCGACATGGTGGGTGGCGTATTGGAAGAGATGGGGGTCGAGCTGGGTAATGTAGGTGATTAGTTTGCCGTCGGGAGACCAGGAAGGCATGTCGTCGTCGCCGGGGTTGGTGGTGACTTGGGTTAACTGCGCGCCCTTGTCCGTGTTATTGGCGGCAACGACCCAGATATCGGTGTTGTAGGTGCGGTCGGGGTCCGGCTTGGAGCGATTGCTGGCGAAAGCGACAAGACGGCCGTCAGGGGACCAAGCGGGGCGCGCGTCGTCGTAATCGCCCGACGTGATTTGAGTTAGATTTTTGGTAGCAAGATCGAGAACGTACAAGTGCGCGCGGCGCCGATCAAGGTAGCCGACCTCATCGGTTTTGAATTGCAGGCGGTCGATGACCCAGGGCTTTCTTGTTTTGGGCCTCTTGTCCTTATCACCTGAGTCTTCCTTCGCTTGTTCCCTGGTTTTGGAGGCGGCTAATTCCTCTTCGGAGGGATCGCGAAGAATTACGACGAGGCGAGTGCTGTCGGGCGACCAGGCGAAATCATCGACGTCCTGGGGCGTGTCGGTGAGCCGCTGAGCTTCGCCGCCGAAGCGGTTGAGGAGCCAGACTTGCGTCTTGCCTTCGTTCCGAGCGGAAAGGAAGGCGAGGTACTTGCCGTCGGGGCTCCAGCGAGGGTGAAAGGAGGAGACGCCTTCCGCAGTCATGGGGATGGCGTCGCCGCCGGCAGTGGAAATGGCCCAGACGCGCTCCTCCGGCTTATCTTCCTTTAGGAGCAAGATCTTTACGGTGTAGGCGACGGATTGGGCGTCGGGGCTTAGCTGAGGATCCGAGACTTCGCGGATTTGGAAGAGGTCGTCAACCGTGATGGGGCGGGGCTGAGTGGGCGGCTTTTGCGCCGGGGCGACTTCGGGCAGGATTGCGAGAAAGAGTGCGGCGGTGAGACAGGGACCGAATTTCATTTACTGGCGGCTCCTAAGCATCGCGTATCAGGTGAAATGAATCGCGGAGTGTAGCATAGGGTTCGTCCAACCTAAGCGAAGGGAGCGGGGTTGGCTAGGAGCAGGATTAGAGATTCGATAGTAGTAGCGCCGGACCGGTGGTAAGACCGGCGGCGGAGATGGTGCTGGGGAGTATTAGGGAAGTTCCGTTACGCTCCGCGAAAAAAATTGTTGGAGACTCATTTTGTTCTTGCATGCAGAGACGGACCTTGTATTCTGCGAATGCGAAGTCGCTCCGTGTTCGGTGAGAGTGAGCGTTCGCTCTAGGAGGATCGAGAGTAAAAATTGAGTACGTTATCGTTGCCCGCCCAACTCCCTTCCCACGTAATCCCCCAAGCGAAAAACAGAATCGCCAAGCTGACGCTCTGGCCGCTGGTTGCCGCGACATTTTTCATGGTGTCGGGCGGCACGTACGGCACGGAGCAAATCGTGCAGGGCGCCGGATACGGGCGCGCAATCTTGATTTTGCTGCTCACGCCGGTGCTGTGGAGCCTGCCGACGGCGTTCATGATTGGCGAGCTAGCGAGTGCCCTGCCTGCCGAGGGTGGATATTACGCTTGGGTGCGGCGCGGGCTGGGAAATTTCTGGGGATTTCAGGAGGCGTGGCTGTCGCTGGTGGCGAGCATTTTCGACATGGCGATTTATCCGACCCTATTTGTGGGGTACCTTACGCAAATTGCCCCGTGGTTTCGCGAAGGGCATCGTGGAGTGATGGTCGGACTATTCGTGGTCGTGAGCTGCGCGGCGCTGAACATTGCCGGAATTCGTGTGGTTGGGATTACTTCGCTGTGGCTGTTTTTCTTGCTGTCGATGCCATTTGCGCTCATCGTTCTGCTTTCACCGTTCAAATTGGCGGCCGCAAGTAGCGTACCTGCCGCACCGTCCACGGTAGGCACGGTGGGATTGCTTGGCGGGATGCTAATCGCCATGTGGAACTACATGGGGTGGGACAACGCTTCGACGATTGCTCTGGAAGTGGAAAGACCGCAGAGAACGTATCCGAAGGCGATGATTGCGGCGGTGATCTTGGTTTCGCTGACGTATGTGTTGCCGTTCGCGGCGGTATATCTGGCGGGCGTACCGGCGGCGGCGTTTGCGGGCGATGGAGCTTGGGCGCAAGTGGCCGGGCTTGTCGGCGGAACGTGGCATGGCGCGAATTGGCTGGGATTTCTGCTGGTGCTGGGCGGAATGATGAGCGCATTTGGGATGTTCAACGCGCTGGTGATGAGCTATTCGCGATTGCCGTTGGCGATGGCGCAGGATGGGATGCTGCCGAAGATTTTTGGCAGGACGCACCCGAAGACGCGGGCGCCTTGGGTAGCGATTGTGGTGTTAGCGACGGGCTGGGCGCTTTGCCTGGGATTGGGATTTGAACGGCTGGTTACCCTGGACATTATTTTGTATGGGGCCAGCTTGATGCTGGAGTTTGTGACCTTGGTGGTACTGCGAATTCGAGAGCCGGAGCTAAAGCGAGAGTTTCGGGTGCCGGGCGGATTGGCAGGGGCGGTTTCGGTGGGAGTGTTCCCGATGGTGGTGTTGGGGCTGGCCATGCTGCATGGCGACAGCGAGACGGTGTTAGGGATGAATGGGCTGGTGTTTGGTTTGATTATTATCGTGGCCGGGTTTGTGGTGTATTGGGGAACGGCGCGGCTGCGGCGGAGGGCGCTGCGGCTAATGATGGCCGACGTGAAAGCCGCTTAAGAAAGATCGATGCTGTTGTCGACGTCCGGTTCGAAGAGGACCGGGCGTTTTTGTTTTTGGATTAAAGAAGAAGTTTAACGCGGAGTTCGCCGAGAGCGCAGAGAAGAGAACGAATAGAGTGATATATACTCGCGGGTCTTTCGTGGAAACGTTTCGGTCGGAGATAACCTGGTGAAATATTTTGTCGGTGTGACTTTTCTGTTCGTCAGCATATTTGGCGGATGGAGTGTGATGGCTTCGCCTGATATCGCTCAAAAATTTGACGCGAAACTGTTTCAGGAGTTGCGCTGGAGGTCGATTGGGCCTGCGCGCGGCGGAAGGGCGCTGGCGATTACCGGCGTGCGCGGGCAGCCTGAGGTTTTCTATTTTGGCGGCGTAGATGGAGGCGTATGGCGCAGCAATGATGCGGGGCGCACTTGGAAGCCGATATTTGATTCGGAGGCGATTGGTTCGATTGGGGCGATTGCGCTGGCGCCTTCGAATCCGCAGATCATTTATGTGGGAACGGGCGAGGTGGACATGCGCTCGGACATTGCGTATGGCAATGGGATGTATAGGTCCACCGATGGAGGAAAAACCTGGACGCATATTGGCTTGGAGGATTCGCGGCAGATTGCGCGGATCTTGGTTGATCCGCGGGACCCGGACAGAGTTTTCGTCGCGGCGCTGGGACATGCGTATGGGCCGAATGCTGAGCGAGGCGTTTTTTATTCAAAGGATGGCGGGAAAAATTGGAAGCGCGTGCTGTTTCGCGATGAAAACACGGGCGCGATCGACCTAGCATTCGAACCCGGCAATCCCAAGACAATTTTTGCGGCTCTCCTGCAGACACGGCGGCCCCCGTGGAATATTTATCCGCCGTCCAAGGGCCCGGGCACGGGACTCTATCGTTCGAAAGACGGCGGCGAGCATTGGGAGCAGTTGAGCGGGCACGGATTGCCTTCGGGAGGATTGGGGCGGATGGGGATTGCGTTCGCGCCGAGCAATCCGCGGCGGGTTTATCTCATTGCGGACGCGAAGGATGGCGGACTTTACCGGTCCGACGATGGCGGCGAAAATTGGGCGCGCGCTTCAGATGACAAGCGGATCTGGGGACGCGGCTGGTATTTCTGCGAAGTGAGCGTGGATCCGAAGGATGCGGATACGGTGTATGTGCCGAACACTGCGCTGTACCGTTCGCGCGACGGCGGGAAGACGTTTACGGTGATCAAGGGTGCGCCGGGCGGCGACGACTATCATCAATTGTGGATCGATGCTGATGAGCCGCGGCGCATGATCTTAGGCAGCGACCAGGGAGCGGTCGTGACGCGCAATGGCGGCGAGACTTGGAGCAGTTGGTATAACCAGGCGACCGGGCAGTTCTATCACGTAGCTACGGATAACCGGTTTCCTTATTGGGTTTATGGCGCGCAGCAGGACAGTGGGGCGGCGGCGACGCCCAGCCGCAGCAAATATCGCTCCTTGAATTTTCACGATTGGCGGTCGATGGAAGCGGGCGACGAAAACGGGTACATCGCGCCTGATCCACTGAATCCGGAAGTGGTGTATGGCGGAACGGTGGCTCGGCAAGATTTGCTCCATGAGCAAGTCGTGCAGATGCCTCCCGGACTGACGCAAACAGAGAAGCTGCGTCACACGTGGACTTTGCCGCTAGTGTTTTCGCCGCTCGACGCTCATGTACTTTATTTCGGCTCGCAGAAGCTGTTTCGAACCGCGGACGGCGGGAACTCGTGGCAGGCGATCAGTCCGGATTTGACGCGCGAGGATCCGGACGTACCGGCGAATCTGGATGCGGCAACAGCGGCGGACGCTCCGGGAGAAAAGCGACGAGGCGTGATTTACACGATCGGACCGTCAAGCGTGCAGGCGGGAGAAATCTGGGCGGGAACGGATGACGGGCTGATTCAGTTGACGCGGGACGAGGGCAAGACGTGGAGCAACGTCACGCCTGCGGAGCTCACGCCGTGGAGCAAGGTGACACACATCGAGGCTTCGCATTTTGAAGCGGGGACGGCTTATGCGGCCGTGGACCGGCACCGGCTGGAGGATTTGCAGGCGCATCTCTACCGCACGCGGGATTTTGGGAAGAGCTGGCAGCAGGCCTCGAGCGGGATTCCCGAGGGCAGCTTTCTAAATTGCGTTCGCGAAGATCCGCTGCGGAAGGGTTTACTCTACGCGTGCACGGAACTAGGCGTGTATGTTTCGTTCAACGACGGCGATTCGTGGCAGTCGCTCCGGCTCAATATGCCGGCGACGTCAGTTCGTGATTTGGTTGTGCACGGCGATGACTTGGTGATTGCCACGCACGGACGGTCGTTTTGGATCCTGGACGATCTGACTCCGCTCCGGCAGATGAATTCGCAGATGAGCGCTGCGGATTTGTGGCTGTTCAAGCCGGCTACGGCTTATCGCGTGCGGCCCGGATCGGATCAGGGCACGCCAGTGCCGATGGATGAAGCCCTGGCGGACAATCCGCCAGATGGCGCAGTGGTGGATTATTGGCTGAAGGAAAAGCCGCGCGGACCCGTGCAGTTGGAGATTTTTGATGGCGAAGGTGCGCTGGTGCGGCGATTCTCGAGCGATGACTCGCTGGCAAAGACCGATCCAAAGGATGTGCCGATCGCGATGGAGTGGGTGCGTGATGCAAAGCCGCTTTCGACCGAAGCGGGGATGCACCGGTTCGTTTGGGATTTGCGTTGTGCGCTGCCGAGGGGCGTGCATCGATCGCTTTACGGACCGGCCGGAGTTTGGACGTTACCCGGAAACTACACCGTGAAGCTGACGGCGAACGGGAAAAGCACGTCGCAGCCCCTTACCGTGAAGATGGACCCGCAGATCAGCGCGGCGGAGGATGCTTTGCGGCGGGAGTTCGTCGCGGCTTCGCGCGTCTCCGCACGGCTAGGGGAGGTGGCAGCGGCGCAAGCTCGCGCGCAGGAGTTGCAAACGCAGATTGTTGCCCGGAAAGCGCAGGGCGCCGGGAATGCGGAAGTCTCGGCGGGGCTGACGGAGATTGCTCGAAAAGTGAGTGAACTGAACGGCGCGGCAGGCGAAGAGGAATTTGGACTTCTTGGGCTGAGATTGCCGAGCGCAGCGCCAGCGACCTTGCACAAGGTTGCAGCGGCGTTGACAGGATTGTTGATGATCGTGGATGGAGCAGACGCGGCTCCTACTGCGGATGCGCAGAGAGCAGCGGAGCAATGGGAAGCTGCTGCCGCGGATGCGCTCGCGCGATGGAAGGTGGTCGAAGAAGATTTGGCGGCAGTAAATGCGGTGTTGGAGAATGCGAAATTGCAGCCGTTACTGAAATGAGTCGATAGGCTCATACCGTCAATCCCGGTGCGCCTGCGCCCACTGCGATGCGCTAGAGTGCGTCCCGACAAACCATGGCGTTGCAATTGAGCAGCGGAGCGTAGCGGCTCCGTGCGGCGCCCTTGGAAGATTTGGTATGCTGCTCGACGTGGGACACTTTGTTCAAAACACCAGTCGAACAACATTTTGGATGGCACTCTTTGTGCTTGCTGTGTTTTTTGCGGCAGCGAGTGGGCCTGCGTTTTCTTTTTCCGACCATGTTGCAGGCGCTGCTTCGGGGAGCACGCTAGCGGAACAAGCTCCGTCACAGGGTTCGCAGCAAAGTTCGGCTGCTCCAGCGACGCAGCAGACGCCTGCTTCACCAGCGACGGCGCCACCAAATTCGCCTACAACGCCGGGAGCCAATACGCAGATGGCTGCTACACCGCCAAGAGCGGGACTAAATGTTGTGGTGCTCGATCCGGCGCATGGCGGGACGGATTTGGGCGCACGAGGGACGGGCGGGATTCATGAGAGCGACATTGTGCTGCAATTTGCCGCGCAGGTGCGCACGGCCCTCGAGTCACAGGGATTTCAGGTGGTGCAGACGCGGCAAGGAAACGCGAATCCCTCGTTTGACGATCGCTCGGCCATGGCGAACGCGCAGCGCGGCTCGATCTTCGTGACGCTGCACATTGCGTCCACGGGCGTGCCGGGGACCGCGCGCGTTTACGTGATGAATGATTTGGCGCCGGCTTCGGACACGACTGGGCTGATTCCATGGGATCGCGCGCAGGGGCCGTTCGTGTCGCTGAGCCGCAAGTTGGGCGACCAGGTGCAGGCGTTGCTGGCGCAGCGATTCAAAGGCTCGCCGGCTGGGGTGCAAACCGCGAGCGTACGGCAACTGCGCACTACCGCGGCGCCGGCAATTGCGGTGGAAGTCTCGAGCGTCGCTGTGGAGGATCGAGCACAACTCGACCACATGGCGCCGGGCGTCGCAGACGCGATTGCGCGAGGCGCGGCGGCGTTTCGGCCAAGCTATGTGGTGCCGGTGAATCCGGGAGAGCGGCCATGACGCCGCGCTGGCGCTGGTGGTTTATTGGGGCGTTGTTCCTTGCGGTGGTGATTGCGGCAATTTACCTGCCGATTTTGCGCCGAAACATCCGGCAAGCCGCGAAGTTGCAGCAGCGCAGCGAAGAGCAGGCCCGGCGTGAATTGGCGCAGCCGACGGTGATCAATCCAAGCGATCCGAAAGTGAAAGCGAAATTATTTTGGGCGTCGGGGGCGGATGACGGAACGCTATCCGCAGTGACGGTGGAATTGCCGCTTTCGAATAACCCCGTGCTGCGGTCCAAACAGGTGCTGAACACGTTGCTCGCTGGCCCGGTGGACACAGAACTGCGCACACTGCCGCCGGATGCGGCGCTGCTCGCTTTTTATCTGTTGCCGGACGGAACCGCGATCGCGGATTTTTCCGAGGCCCTGGGGACGTCGATACCGTCGGGGATTGAGAGCGAGCAGATGGCGGTGGACTCCATCACGAAAACTCTGGCGGCGAACGTGCCGCAGGTGCGGCGGCTCAAGATTTTGATTCATGGGCAGGAAATGGAAACGCTAGCGGGACATCTGGACTTGAGCCAGGCGTTTGTGGTGAATGCAAATGCGGCTTCGGGGCCGCGGGCCGCAGTCGCGAATGACGAGCCGGCGGCTGCTTCCGCAGCACCGGACGCGTTGACTCCTGCTGCGGCGGCCGTCAAACTGACCACGCTGACGGCAAAACCATGAGCGGCACGCGCGAACGCAGCGCGGTAGCGGGAGGAAAATTGCGAGTCGATGGACGCAGTGCGGATCAGATGCGCGCGCTGAAGATTACGCCGGACTTTATTTCCACGGCGGAAGGCAGCGTGTTAATCGAACTGGGGAACACGCGTGTGATTTGCACGGCGACTGTGGACGACGGCGTCCCAGGATTCTTGAAGGGCAGCGGAAAGGGTTGGGTCACCAGCGAATATGGAATGCTGCCGCGGGCGACGGAAGAGCGCACAGCGCGTGAGGCTACGCGCGGGAAACAATCCGGGCGCACGCTGGAGATTCAGCGGCTGATTGGACGATCGCTGCGCGCAGTAACGGACCAGGAAGCGCTGGGCGAGCGCACCGTGTGGCTCGATTGCGATGTGATTCAGGCGGATGGCGGGACGCGCACGGCATCGATTACCGGCGCGTTTGTAGCGCTAGCCCTGGCGTTCGAACGAATGGTGGCCGCGGGAATGCTGAAAAGTTCGCCGCTGATTGATACGGTGGCGGCGACGAGCGTGGGGATTGTGGATGATCGCGCGCTGCTCGATCTCGCGTATGAAGAAGACGCGCGCGCCGAAGTGGATATGAACGTGGTGATGACGGGCAGCGGACACTTTGTGGAGATTCAGGCAACAGCGGAGGGGCGGCCGTTCAGCGGGAGCGAAATGCAGGACTTGCTGGCGCTAGCCGCGGCGGGGATTCGGCGGCTAACCGATGAACAACGCGCGGTGCTTCCTGTGAAATTCAGTGCGCGCGCCCGCTAGACTTTTTCTCGCGTCTTCCAATCCAGGAAAACTTGCGGAATATTGCGCGCTGGCGCCAACGGCGGAGCCCGCGTTCTCGGGTGATTCGGCAACCGCATTGGAGTTGCTGCCGGGATTCGGAGCTCTGCCTGCGTTTGAGGAGAATGCGCCTACCTTCGCGGAAAATGCGGCGGGCAAGGCGCTGCACTACTCTCGATTCTGCGAGGGGCTGGTGTTTGCGGATGATTCAGGATTGGTAGTGCCGGCGCTGGGCGGAGCGCCGGGAGTCCTGTCGGCGCGTTATGCAGGGCCCGGAGCGAGCAGCGCGGAGCGGAATGCGAAGCTACTGCGCGAGTTGCACGGTAAGAGCGGCCAAGAACGCGCGGCGTATTTTGTTTGCGCGATTGCGTTGGCGGAGCGCGGGCGAGCGATAGCGATCGTCACTGAGCGCGTAGATGGAGACATTTTGGAGACGCCGCGAGGCGATCGAGGATTTGGGTACGATCCCGTTTTCTATGTTTCCGCGCTGGGAAAGGGATTTGCGGAGATTTCAGCGGAGGAGAAGAACAAGTATAGCCATCGGGGACGGGCGTTTCGGAAACTGCTGGCGTTTCTTGCGTATGATACTCTGACGGGCCAATCATGAGGAAATCAACGAAGAAGAAAAAAGCTGCGCGTGCGACAAAAAGCCGCGGCCACGCTGAGGAGCCGAAACTCGCCGCCACCGGTTCGACAGCAGAAAAACCTGCAAAGGCCGCGAAAGTGGCGCGAGCGGTGGGACGCGCAACGGATCCCAAGCGGGTGGCGGCGATCCTGGCGAAACTCGATGAAGCCTATCCCGCAGCGACTTGCGAATTGAAGCACGAAAACGCTTTTCAACTTCTGATTTCGACGATTCTTTCGGCGCAGTGCACGGACGTGCGCGTGAATCAGGTGACGCAAACGCTTTACAAGAAATATCCGAATGCGCAAGCGTTTGCCCACGCAAACCCGAGCGAGCTAGAGCAGGAGATACGGCCGACAGGATTTTTTCGCAATAAGACGAAGTCGATCATGGGAGCAAGCAAGGGGGTCATCGAGAATTTTGGCGGGCAAGTGCCGCGGACGATGGAAGAAATTCTGACCCTGCCTGGCGTGGCGCGCAAAACGGCGAACGTGGTGCTCGGAACGGCGTATGGGATTGCGAGCGGCCTGGTTGTGGATACGCATGGCAACCGGCTGTCTCGGCGGCTGGACCTGACGAAACACGATGATCCGAAAAAGATCGAAGAGGATTTGATGCGCGTGATTCCGAAAGACAAGTGGATTCAGTTTTCCCATCAATTGATTTGGCATGGGCGGCGGGTGTGCGTGGCGCGCACCCCGAGGTGCATCGATTGCAATCTTGAATCGATTTGCTATTCGAAGGATAAGACGGTGTAGCTGACTTCAGGCAGCGGCCCCCTGGCGGCTGCTGAATTGGGAGAAGGTTTTGCCCTGCTCGGCTAAGCGCAGCAGCAAAGGAGCGGGCTCCCACCAACTGCCGAGGCGCTGCTGAAATTCGCGGATGCGGTCGCAGACTCTTTTCAGGCCCACGGTATCGGCGTACCACATCGGACCGCCGCGATGTGCAGGAAAGCCATAGCCGTTGAGATAGATGATGTCGATGTCCACGGCGCGCAGCGCGATGCCCTCTTCGAGAAGGCGCGCACCCTCGTTCACCAGCGTGTAGATGCAGCGTTCGACGATTTCGTCCGCGGAAATTTCGCGTTGCAGGATACCGGCTTCGGCCGTCCACTGACGAATTAGGCTGGCGATTTGCGGGTCAGGAGACGACTTGCGATTTTCGTCATATTTGTACCAGCCCGCACCGGTCTTCTGGCCAAAGCGACCCAGTTCGCAAAGACGGTCCTCGACGAACGCCTTGCGCAGCCCGGGTTTCTGCAGATGGGGATTTTCCTTGCGGATGCGCCAGCCCACGTCGAGGCCGGCGAGATCGCCAGTGGCCAGCGGGCCCATAGCCATGCCGAATTCGTAGAGCACATTGTCGACCGCTTCGATACTCGCCCCTTCTTCCACAAGAAATTGCGCTTCGCGACGATACGGGCCGAACATGCGGTTACCGACAAAACCCATGCAGTTGCCGACCAGCACTCCGACCTTGCCCAATTTTTTCGAGAGCTGCATGCACGTGGCGATTACTTCTTTGCTGGTAGCGGCGCCGCGGACTA
>Ga0210404_10001304_pt1 | contig 10875 bp, 8 predicted proteins | sample IncBWH28MmetaG_FD_155455 | JGI IMG/M metagenome (GOLD analysis project Ga0210404, IMG submission 155455) | Forest soil microbial communities from Barre Woods Harvard Forest LTER site, Petersham, Massachusetts, United States - Inc-BW-H-28-M | ecosystem: Environmental > Terrestrial > Soil >... | reverse complement strand
AAAGCGTTGGTCGAGAATGACACGGGCGCAAAGTGTCCAATATTTGTTGGGCTATTGGGCAATCCCTCCCAACATCATTGTCCTCGATCGGATATTGCGAGCTACCGCAATCGGGCCAGAACCCGCCTCTCGCTCGCGGCTTCCCATTTTTCGCTTAGCGGTCACTCGACCGCACCGCGCTATGGCGCCCGCGGCGGTGTTGCGCGCCGATCGGCTGGGCGCGTTGCCGCGTCGCTTCAGCGCACGGACCCCAGACCTATGCGCAGCGGATCGTTAGACTGCGGGCGAGCGTCCGCAGTGATGCGCCGCTGCTGCAGCGGCGGCGTAATCGTTCCGGGAGGAGGGGCGCCGCATGACGTTTTCCAACAAAGTTGCTGCTATTAGCTGTGGGCGTGATGCGGGATAAGCGACCGCCGCCACAAGCTCGTGCCACCGAGCTTGCTTACAGCGCGGCGACACCGGTCTGCTCGTGCACGCCCGAGGCCATACGCCGGCTGAAGGTTTTCCGCTCGTCGATCACGTGTAGGAGAACTTACTATGAATACGAGACTGCTCAGCTTAGTCCTTCTGTGTGCAGGACCGAGTGGAGTGTTGCTGGCACAAACGCCATCGCAAACTCGCGCAGGAACGGCATTCGAAAGACTCCGTGCGCTTAGCGGACATTGGCAGGGTATATTTGCGTGGAGTGGAGCGAGTACTGCATCCGGCAAGTTGGACGCCGAGTATTACGTCACTGGCAACGGCTCTGCGCTCGTGGAGAACCTGATCATGGGCGGGGCTCCGTCGATGACGAGTGTTTATCACCTTGATGGGGCCGATCTCAGAATGACGCATTATTGCGCCGCCCAGAACCAGCCGAGACTGATGGCGAGTGCCGTTGATCTCGATCATGGGCAGATCACGTTCTCGTTCGTGGACATTACGAATCTCCGCTCACCGACGGCCGGCCACGTCGATGGTCTCGATGTCCACTTTCTGGGGCCGGATCATGTCACGCTCCGGTATCATTTCACGGGCAACGGCAAAGACAGCGACGAACTCATCGATTTGACGCGCAAGAGTTGATTTGATCGTCGGCTGCGGCGCAGCACGCCGCGCCAGAGGATGCCCCAGGCTTCGCGATGAGCAGCCACAACCCGTCGTTCCACTGTGTCGTTCAAATTTCCAGGAAGCGGCCGTTCGACATTGTCGCTCTTGTGAGTTGTCGTCGTTTCTAAGCTCCACACCACGGCGCCAAGGCTATTCGAGCGGGCCCGCAAATTTGACCATCATGATCTCGTCGACATACGCGGGCTCTGCCGCGCGCTTGTACGCTCCGCGCTGAACCCCTTCGCGCTCGAATCCGAGCTTGTGGTAGAAGGCAATTCCGCGCGGATTGTCCGCCTCCACTTGGAGCTCGAATCGCAGCACGCCGCTGTGCTCGAGGCGGGTGAGCACATCTTGCAGCATCGCCGCGGCATATCCGCGCCCGTGAAATTGTGGCGAGACCGCGAGCGGCCCTAGTTGCACAACATGGCTCGATCTGCCGGGTAGGCGCGTGGCCTTGCAAAATCCAACGACTGTGCTGTCGACCTCGTAGACGAAAAAATCGCCGCTTTCGAGCAGATTCCGCAAGATGCAGCTGAAGCGATGCGCATCGACGCCATCGAAGGTCAGGAATCTCTCGACGAGCTCGTGGGTGTAAATTGGAAAGAGAGCCGGCTCATCACCGGCGCGGGCGATCCTCAACACGGGCAATCCCTTTGTAGTTTCCTACTCAGAGCATTGGCAGCCTAGCGGCGGAACGGGCCCGTCGCAATGCTCCAAATCGTTGCCCCCTACAACTTGATCACCAATCCGTTTGCGGGACCGGAAACTATGGGAAGACCCTTACCCACGTCAGTGCCCGCCCACCCGCGGGCGAACTAGCAGCCGCTGGTACACGCGATAAAACGGTCTCCAGGCCGCCGGAGAGCCTCCTTCACCGTTGAGAGAAGTGATGTCAACTCGCACTGACGCTCTGTTCCTCGTTCGCGATCAGCTATCGATGTCCGCTTCTCCGATTGTGACCGGCGGGAGACCCTAGACTGGAAGACGCCAGCCCATATTCTCAAAACAAGTGTTTCGACGACCCATTGAGGCCAAGTAACCTATGAGCCCGAAAGCACATCAAAGCATTGGTCGAGAATGACACGGGCGCAAAGTGTCCAATATTTGTTGGGCTATTGGGCAATCCCTCCCAACATCATTGTCCTCGATCGGATATGCGAGCTACCGCAATCGGCCAGTAGTGGAAGTCCGGCGTAGCGAAATACCTACTCCAAAGCGAACATTCCGCGATACTCACCCACGAGTTAGGTGCCAGCGCAGATCGCATCCACGAACCTGGCCCAGAAGCCAGCGGGAGACGAACATGGCTGAAGGCATACCCGGTGGGATCCTCGGTGGCGAGGACGAAAAGCCGGAAGTCGAGGTTCCGGAGGCGCTCGCCGGGGCCGAGGCTTTCGCTGCCGCTGTAGCTGCAAAGTTAGCAGGGAACGACCCTGGAGTCGCTCGGAAGACTGAGGAGTTCCTCAGCGACCAGTCACATCTGCTTAAACTCCAGGCGAGGCACCTCCAAGACGAACACGCGCTGCGCGTTGCCCACCTGCGCAACCAGGTCCGTGAGGAAAAAGTCCGCCGATTTAGCCTGCGTCTTCGCGTCGGTTTCCAGTTGTTCATTGCACTTGTCGCGGCCATCATCGGGATCGCAGCTGCGATTATGATCCGCGACGCCTTCGCCTCACGCCGTGTGGTGATCGAGCCGTTTGACGCACCGCCCGCACTGGCGGCCCGAGGCCTTACCGGCAAAGTCGTCGCCACCGGACTTCTCGATGAACTCAGCCGTCTTCAGGATGCCACCCGTAGCCTTGCCGCTGCGCGCACCCTCTCTAGCGCCTGGGCGAGCGACATCAAGCTCGAGGTGCCAGAGACCGGTGTTTCCCTCGGCGAGCTCTCGCGCCTGCTCAGGGCGCGATTCGGGCATGACGTGCACGTGGACGGGGACCTCATCGAGGCCGCTGCGGGGGGGCTCGCGCTCACCGTCCGCGGCAACGGTGTGCCTGCAAAAACCTTCAGCGCCTCGGCCACGGAGGTCGAGAGGCTCACGGTCGAGTCGGCCGAGTACGTCTACTCGAAATCCCAGCCGGCACGGTGGGCCGCCTATCTCACGACCGTGGAGCGCAACGAGGAAGCGATTGCGTTCTGCCGGACGGCGGTCGCAAGCGCCGACCCCGTGGAGCGCCCTGGACTCCTCAGTACCTGGTCCAATGCGATCGAAAGCACCGGCGGCTCGACCCGCGAGGCGCTGGCGCTTCTTCGCGCGGCCGTGAAGCTCCAGCCGGACTTTTGGAACGCCCACAGCAACATCATGAATGCCCTCATGGTTCTCGGCGACGAGGAGGGCGCTTGGCGGGCCGGTGAGGAGATGCGCACAGTCGCCGGTGGTCGCCCGGGCCGGGCGCCCGATATTCAGTACCAGAACTGGGACTACCTCACGTGGAACCTGCCGGCGTGGCTGGATGAGACAGTGGCCGACGCCGAAACCGCTGGCGGGGCGGGAAACGCAGTTGCCACAGCCGGGGCTGTTATCGCCGAAATCCAGGCCCGGCTGCATGATCCAGAAGCCGCCGACCTGGCGCTCAAGACGATTAGGGAAGACCCACACGATCCGACCATCGCCGCGATGGCTCACTTCGTTCGCAGCCGGTTGGCGGCCGAGGCGGGCGATGCGGCTAAAGCTGCAACCGAGATGGAGGCGCTCGGTCATGCCTATGCCGATCCCGCGGTGTCCTCCAACAACCCCGGCTATAACTGCTGGGTTGCACCCGCAGAGGAAGCCGCAGGACATCCCGACAAGGCCGACGCGGTACTCAAGACCGGTGGCACCTTTGTGGACTGTTACCGGTTCCGTGCCGACATTCTCGACGGCCGCGGCGACTGGCCCGGGGCACAGAAGGCGTATGCCGAGGCCGTCGCGCTCGCGCCGGACTTGCCCGCGGCGTACTACTCCTGGGGCGTCGCCTTCCTGAAGCACGGCGATCTCGCGAACGCACAGGCGAAGCTCGAGGACGCGAACCGGCGCGGTCCGCACTGGGCCGATCCGCTGAAAGCATGGGGCGATGTGCTCGTGAAGCAGGGTAAGCCTAAAAAGGCGCTCGCGAAGTACGTCGAGGCACTGAAGTACGCGCCGAACTGGAGGCAGCTCAAAGACGCTCGCGAGGCTGCCGCGAAGCAGAAGACCTAATCGGAGTTCCCGGAAGCGGGCGCTCGCGAAAGTCAGCAGAGGGTCAATCTCTGCCGTTCGCCGTGTTCGGTGGCGCGCAAATTGAATCGACCTGCGCGTTGCGCGTAGAGCCAGCGCTTCAGACCGGAAGACGTCCAATATTAAGTGGCGCTATCTCGGAAAATCAGGAGCTTAACTGCCAGTATCTCGGAGAAATATTGGACACGGCCAAGGTAATTTCTCAAGTCTGGTCAGGTGCTTTGCTCGTTTTGGAGCAGGGACTGAAAATCCGCGTGTTGGTGGTTCGATTCCGCCCCTGGCCACCATTCAAACTTGGACGCGCCGCGCGAAGGTCAAGTCCAGCCGCCCCCGGGTGGTGCGCTATTCGTCGACGTGATCGGGTACGATGGGTTCGGTGCCGGACTCCCCGCGCACTTTGTAGTCCCGCCGCTGAAACCACACGTTGCGCAGGAGTGCGTAGGGATCGTAGGCGGTGTCAAAGGCCTCATCCAAGGGCAGCGATTTCGCGCGGCCGTCGACTGCTCCTAGCGCGGTAAGACTCAACAGCACAGTTGTATCGTTGATCTGACCGTCGATGGCCATGAAGCGATCTGGAATCAAGCCGAAGGCGTCGCGCACATCCGAAGGTCCCAAGACCGGCAGCATCAGGTAAGTGCCGGTAGGCAAGCCCCACTTGCCGAGTGTTTGCCCGAAGTCCCGGTCGTGTTTCTCGAGCCCGAACCGGGTAGCGGGATCGAATACCCCGCCGATGCCGACGGTCGTGTTGACCACGAGGCGGGAGATGTCCGTCCCGAAATCATGGAATTGGGCTTGGAAGAGGTCGTTGCCGATGACTTTTGTGTATCTGAGGTTGGTCAGGAAGTTGGTGACACCGGTACGCACAGGCTGCGGCGTCACTTTGACGTAGCCACGGGCCACGGGCCGCAATATTGCGTGATCGAGGGCGGTGTTGAATTTATAGACTGTTCGGTTGATGCGCTCGATATGGTCGCGCGGATCTCGTACGGTGCCGGCCGGGAAACTGGCGCAGCCGAGCGAGCCAGACGCCAGCGCTGAGATGGCGCTCAGCGTGACAAGCGACCCGCACCAGGGGCGGGTCCATCGTTCCGGCGTACACCGCGGGGGCGGTAGCTCAGAGGTCGAGGTGATCGAGCTCAGGGGCGGCATGAGATTCCTTCCATTTCGTGGGGTACCGGGCTTGCCGGGCATGGACCGGAATCTAGCGGTCGACTTTGCGTCGTTGATGTGCGGCCTGCAGAAGGCCCGCAACAATGTGTACGGAGCGAAACAAAAGCAGCGGCACATCGGCCGCAATTGCACCTGCTGGCGGGGTGCCGCGGGATATAGCCCGGTGAGTTGAGACGCAGACTAGGTCAGCGAGCTCTCACCGGCAATGTGACGCGCGCCTCCACACCGCCTTCAGGGCGATTGGTGAGTGTGATCTCGCCGCCGTGCCCCTGGATGATGGCTTGTGCCACGGTCAGACCCAGGCCGACACCGCCCGTCGCGCGGTTGCGCGATCGGTCGAGCCGATAGTACGGGCGAAACACGTTTTCGAGCGCGTCGTGAGGGATACCCTGTCCACGGTCACGGACCAACAGGACAAACCACGTGTCTTCGCGGAAAAGCTCGATCTCCGGGGCCGTCCCGTACTTGATGGCGTTCTCGACCAAGTTGGTCACGGCACGCTTCAGGGCGAAGGGCCGGCCGTGATAGACCGCATGTGCCGGACCCGTATATGCGACATCGACCTTTTGATCGGCGCAGTCATTGGCAATGGTCAGCAGCACGTGCGACAGATCGAAGGTGGTGGTCGCTTCGGCAATCGCGTCGTCGCGAAACAAGGCGAGCGCCCCGTCAACCATCGTCTGCATTTCGTCGACGTCACGGAACAGTCGCGCCTGCTGCTCCGGATCCTCGATGAGCTCACCGCGCAGGCGCATACGGGTCAGTGGGCTCCTCAGGTCATGCGAGATGGCTGCCAGCATCATGGTTCGATACGCGACGAATTTTTGAATCTGCGCCTGCATCGCGTTGAACGTCCTAATCACTTGGCGCAGCTCTTTCGGCCCGGTTTCTGGGATGGGAGGGGCCTGCGGATCGATTCCGAATTGGTGTACTGCCGCGGCGAGCTGCTGCACGGGCCTCGAGAACTGCGGCGCGGCGAGCGCGGTCGCGACGGCTATCGATAGTGCCAGAAAGCTGAGCCAAATCGCCCAGCGAGCGGCTCTGGGGACCCCCCAGATTCTGCTCGGCACGGTGAACACAAGCCAACTTCGGTCATTGAACCGCACCGCCAGTATGTACGGCATGCCGGACTTGCCGCGCTCATAGGCGATCCCTGGCGGCGCTGGTTGCGGACTATCCGGCTTCAGAGCTACTACGGGCCGCTGCATATCGGCAGCGATCGTCCGCACCGCATCGCTTTTGATACCGCCCTTTCTGGCCTCGAGCGACGCGGAGGCAACGGATGCCGCGTCGTACCAGTCGACGCGAAACATCTTGTTTCCCGCCGCCCTCGCAAGCGCTTGACGCGCCGACGGCGGAGCGGCCTCCATGATGCGCACCATATCGGCGGCTTCACCTAGCAGCCCCAATCTGTCCAACGACTCCCGCGACCACACCCCGCCAAAAGTGTTGAACAGGAAGACCAGCGTGAGGGTCACGGCCACGGCCATGGTCGCCGTCACAGCAAAGCGACGCGCGATGGTGTCCGAGAGCCAGGATGGCAGCCTCATCCGCGAGTCACCTCGGTTTCAAAAATGTACCCCCCATTGCGGACCGTGCGGATGAGCGATGGCGTCTTCGGGTCGTCCTCCAGCTTGTAACGCAGGCGGCTAACTTGGACGTCGATACTGCGATCGTAGGCGACGTGCGCAGAGCCCCGAGCGAGATCGATCAACTGATCCCGCGTCAGTACCCGACAAGGGTGTTCCGCGAAGGCGAGCAGCAAGTCGAATTCCCCGCCCGAAAGCAGCACGAGCGCGTTGTCCGCAGACCTGAGTTCGCGGCGGGCGACATCGAGACGCCAGCCAGCAAAACACAGCACCGGCCGCGTTTCGCTCCGCTTCGGACGCGCTGCCGTCTCGGCCGTCCGGCGCAACACCGCTTTGACTCGGGCCAGCAACTCGCGCTGATCGAACGGCTTCGTCAGATAGTCATCGGCGCCGATTTCGAGCCCGACGACGCGATCCGTATGGTCCGCCATCGCGGTCAGCATGATGACCGGCACAGCGGACTCTGCGCGCAGCCGCCTGCACAGGCTGAAGCCGTCTTCTTCTTTCAACATGACGTCGAGAATCACGAGATCGATCGGGTGCTTCTCGAGGACAGCGAACATTGCGGGACCATCCGAGGCGGTGGAAACCGTATGGGCGTGCTTGCGGAAGAAATTCGTCAACAGCGACAAGAGATCTTCGTCGTCGTCGACCAGCAGCAGATGGGGCATCGAGGACATTTCCTCCAAGAACAGCACGGGCCGATTGCGCGTCTATGTCCAGGTAGCGAATCTTTGTTTCAGGTCGGACACATTGTGGAGCATTGATCAAGGTCGTTGACGTCGTCGTTGCGCGTCGTCCGGACAGAGCGTGCATCATCCTGCGTTGCTCTGGAAGAGTTCCGCGTATTTACCGGCTGCTCGCTGAGAGCAAGCTGGCGCTTGGGGGATTGAGCCGAGAGTGCCGATCGCCTGCGGAGCGAGCTCGCCTGTCCTGTCCTTGAAGACGGGGACACAATAGTCTTGCGTGGGTTTTGCGAGAAGGCTGGATTCCGACGCGTTGGATTCGGCCAGTGTCGCGGGACCGTGGCTCCGGCGCCCACCGGCGAGTGATTCGCATCTCGATATTGGCACTGGGCAGATGCCATGAACAACCTGATCGAGATACTCGTGGATGCGTTCGTTAAAGAGGCGGCTCCGTGAAGATCAAGGTTGCCGCCGTGTGCCAGGAATGTGACGAACTCAGCTTGGGTGTGCCGTGATTGTGCCTTGGTGAGGCGGGGCACGCGGCCGGCAAGCGCTGCAAGCGGTTGATTATTAAGCCCCTAGAACCTGCGACACCGGACTGAAAATCCGCGTGTCGGTGGTTCGATTCCGCCCCTGGCCACATCCGAAGCAGCGACCTTGGCGTTCGCCGGGCCGTGCTGCTGGACACAGGCGACCTGTCGGCGACCCGCTATTTTTGGCGGACCTCCTTCGCTACCTTGATATCAAGATCCCGCGTAGCTGCCAGCTTTCTTGGGCTTCGCGTTTCCTGTTCGAGGTGTCCCACGAACGGGCGCGCGTTGCGCGGACGTGGTCCGTGGTCCCAAGGGATCTATAAGGTGGCGCTGCCGCCTTGACCGTGTCCTGAGATGGATTCGGCAGCACACGTTGGTTACCCTCAGCTCGAGCTTGCGCACTAGGATTTCACCGTAGCTAGCGCTGAGGCGAGGATCTGAACGGTGGCGAAGATTCCCCCGGGAGTCGGCCCGAAGTATCCGCACGTGGTGGTGCTTTTTGGCGCCACGGGGGATCTCTCTCGACGGAAGCTTTTCCCGGGTCTCTTTCACTTGTCGAGTTCGGGTTTCATTCCCGGTTGCCGAATCATCGGCGTGTCGCTTGAGGAATTTACCACGGACGCCTTCCGTGAGTTCGGGCGCGAGGCGTTGCAGGAGTTCTCCTCTCGCAGAGTCACCGACGAAGCCTGGAATGCCTTCGCCACAAACCTGGATTACGTTCCGCTCTCTGCTGGCGCAAGTGCGGTCAAGGCGTCAGTGGAAAAGGCCGAGAACTCTTTCGGCGGCGCTGAGACCGGCCGACTGCACTACTTGAGCGTCCCGCCCAGCGCCGCGCTGTCGGCGGTGCGCATGCTTGGCGAGGCCGGCCTAGTCGATCGCGCCCGGATCGTGATGGAGAAGCCCTTCGGCGTCGATCTCAAGAGCGCGGTGTCCTTGAATGGCCGCCTGCACCAAGTGTTCAACGAGGATCAGATCTTTCGCATCGATCACTTCCTCGGCAAGGAGCCGGCACAGAACATTCTCGCCTTCCGCTTCGCCAACGGGCTGTTCGAGCCCATCTGGAACCGCAATTTTATCGACCATGTGCAGATCGACGTGCCAGAGAAGCTGGATCTCGGCAAGCGAGTCGGTTTCTACGAGACGATCGGCGCGTATCGGGATATGGTAGTCACCCATCTGTTCCAGATTCTCGCCTTCATGGCGATGGAGCCGCCAACCGCTCTTGAGCCCGCTCCTATCAGCGAGGAGAAGAACAAGGTGTTCCGCAGCATACTGCCCATCAAGCCGACCGACGTCGTGCGAGGCCAGTACACTGGCTATCGCGCCGAGGAGGGCGTCGATCATGAGTCGGATACCGAGACCTTCATCGCCTTGAAGTGCTCGATCGACAACTGGCGATGGGCGGGCGTGCCCTTCTACCTGCGCACGGGCAAGCGCCTCGCCGAGGGGCAGCGGATCATCTCGATCGCGTTTCGGGAGCCACCCAAGAGCATGTTCCCCGCAGACTCAGGCGTGGGAGGTCAGGGCCCCGACCACCTGACTTTTGATTTGGCCGATGCGTCCAAGATGTCACTGTCGTTCTACGGCAAGCGCCCCGGACCGGGCATGCGGCTGGATAAGCTCAGTCTCCAGTTCGCCATGCACGACACCGGCTTAATTGGCGATGTGCTCGAGGCTTATGAGCGGTTGATCCTCGATGCCATGCGGGGCGATCACACGTTGTTCACGACCGCAGAAGGCATCGAGCGACTCTGGGAAGTGTCCGCACCGCTGCTAGAGGCGCCGCCACCGGTACGGCTTTACACCCCGGGATCCTGGGGGCCGAACGCCATCCACCAGCTCATCGCGCCGCACACCTGGCGGCTGCCCTTCGAGCGCGTGTGGCGCGACCCCAATGCTCTCGGCGCCTGACGCGACCCCCGCCGCGCGCGACAGCGCTCGTCAGTGCCTCTTTGAGAGGTGGCGTATGAGTCACGAGACGCTGACCTACTGCGAGTTCCCGATGAATCACTGGCGGCAGCTTCGAACGAACAACGCGCTCGAGCGGATCATCCGTGAGATCAGGCGAAGAACGCGAGTGGTCGGAGCATTCCCCGACGGTCACTCGGCGCTGATGCTGGTCGCAGCTCGGCTCCGGCACATTGCTTCGACCCGATGGGGCAAACGACGGTACCTCGCCATGGACACATTGCTGTCTTCGGTATCGGTGACATTACCCGCAATCTGGGTCATCCCATCGATTGTCGGGGTGGGGCGTGATGCCGGCAATGTGCACCGATCGGGAGGCGATGTCGATGAAGAACAGAATGTAATACGTGACCAGGCCCTTGATCGTGTACATCTCGACGCTCAGGAAATCGGTCGCTGTCAGGCATTCCCAGTTGGCTTTGAGAAACGTTGACCAGCGAGTGTGCCGGTCTCTCTCAGGGGCCGGCTCGATGCCGTGTTCTCGGAGGATGTTGGCGATGGTGCCTCGGGCAACCTGATGTCCCAGAGTGGCCAGCGCGCCGCGGATCCGCGTGTATCCCCACGAGCGATTCTCGAGCGCCATGCGCAGAATGAGATTGACGATCGTCTTCATGATGCGCGGCCGGCCCGGCCCACGCCGTTGGCTG
>Ga0210404_10001303_pt1 | contig 10889 bp, 13 predicted proteins | sample IncBWH28MmetaG_FD_155455 | JGI IMG/M metagenome (GOLD analysis project Ga0210404, IMG submission 155455) | Forest soil microbial communities from Barre Woods Harvard Forest LTER site, Petersham, Massachusetts, United States - Inc-BW-H-28-M | ecosystem: Environmental > Terrestrial > Soil >... | reverse complement strand
ATTTCTTAATCATGGAAATGTAAAAAAGAGAGGTACTATACTTTTAGTATTACTTCTTCTTAGCCTCTGGTGGATTATTTTCCAACCCTATGATTTATCGAGATATTGTGCAAGGTAATAATTCCAGGTAAACTATTGATTATATGAAATTGATTAAGAACTATAATGTCTCTGCCGATCTTATCAGAATTCTTGCAGCTTTTTTCGTAGTTTTTAGTCATTCTACTGATAGATTTGTTTTATATACCATTCTCAAAGATAGCACTGCCTGGAATATTATTTATTATATGAATACACTCTCCCGTGTTGCAGTTCCTCTGTTTATTATTTTAAGTGGGTATCTTCTTTTAAATAAAGAAAAAATAACGAATACAAAAAATTTTTATATAAAAAGAGTATCAAGAATTCTCTATCCGTTTATTATTTGGCTCACAATCTATTATGGATGGACTATTTATTGGGACCAAACAAAATTAACACCAGGTTTTATTTTACAAACACTATGGACAGGAAATATTTGGCATTTGTATTTTCTTATCATAATTCTTGAACTTTACCTTTTAACGCCATGTTTGGAACGCTTTAAAACAAAAAAACAACAAACAGTTCTTTTTTGGTCTCTTCTTGCTTTAAGCATTTTTTGTTCATTATTAACTATTTTTCATATCGACGTAAAAAACTATTCTTTAACGATGTTTATTCCTTATATTAGTCTTTTCTTTGCAGGAGCATATCTTCGTGACCTGAAAGTTACGAAACTTTGGACAATAATATTTTTTGTTTTCTATCTTAGCTTAGCATTTATTACTAATAAAATAGCGAATGGGAATATGTCTACGATGATTGTCTATAACTATAGTCCAACACTTCTTCCTATGACTATTTGCCTCTTTCTTGCACTAAAAAACTTCCATAAGAACTTTGGAACAAAACTACTAACTGGTCCTCTGGAAAAAGTAATAGCATATATTGGACGACTAACATTTGGTATCTATCTTTTGCATTTTCTCGTTCTCGATCTCGTATTGAAAGATCTTCATTTGTTGCCATGGGAACTTCATGCTCCGCTTATTTTATGGGCATGTGTTCCATCAATAATAACATTCATTATTTCTTTTATTGTCATTGCATTTATTAAAAAACTCCCCTATTCATACTATTTAATTGGTTAATTAATAATAATATTAAAAATTAATGATAATTCTATTGACATTTAATATTATTTGATGTAAATTAATAATTAATCAGATGATACGAATAGATACCTCTCTTAAAACATTTCTAGAAATTCCTTACGATAAACTTGAGGAGATGAATTTATCCCTTAAGAAAAAAGCAGAAACTGCAACAGCAAGAGAACTTCAAAAAGAGCATATCGCATATTTAACAAAAGAAACAAGAATAAAAGCAATCACTGTTTGTTTTAGCGATCTAGAAGGCCGTTTCCACATGCTTGATTATGATAAAAAATTTCTATTGAATTCACTAGAGAATCTAACATTTGACGGATCATCAATCAGGGGTTTTTCTGCCCAGCACGAGTCTGATTTACGTCTTGATATTGATTGGGAATCTCTCCGATTTCTTCCCGCTGATGTCTTCGGTCCAGGAAAAGTTGTCGTTTTTGCTTTAGTACTTGATAGAAACAGACAGCCTTATATCTCTGATTTCAGGGTGCAATTAAAACTCTATGCAGATGAATTAAAGAAAAAATCAGGTATAACAGCTTATGCAGCAACAGAAATCGAAGGTTTTATTGTTGATGGCATACATGCAGAACAGGAATATACTACAAATGGTGGTTTTAAACTCATCTCAACTGGTGGGTATTTCCATTCATTACCGCTGGATAAGCTTCGCGAATTTATTGATCGAGCTGCTGAAGCACAACGTGCAATGGGTTTCCGTAATGAAAAAGATCATCCAGAAGTTGCCCCATCACAATTTGAAATGAACTTCTCTTATACGGATATTCTCAGAGCAGCTGATCAAGTCCAATTGTATAAACTGGTTTGTCGTCAAGTAGCCCGCAATATGGGATTAACCGCAACATTTCTACCTAAACCAATAATGGGTATTAATGGTTCAGGCATGCATACGAATTTTTCAATTGCGAAAAATGGTAAGAATATTTTTTATGAAGCTAAAGGACAAAACAAGCTTTCAAAAATTGCATGGGAGTATATTTCAAAATTACTTAATCATGCACCTGAGATTTGTTTAATTTTGAATTCGTCAGTTAATGCCTACCGACGGCTTGATCCTCATTTTGAAGCACCTAATCAAATTAAAGTATCCCCCATTGATCGTGGTTCAATGATTAGAATTCCTGTCGCTAATGAAAATACGGCAAGAATTGAAATACGATCTGTTGCTCCTGATGCAAATCCTTATCTAGTCTTCTATACAATTTTGAAAACAGGTAATGAGGGAAGTAAATTAAAAACTGATGAAGATAAACGCCCACGATTACGTTTTCTTCCTGACAATATCAACGATGCCATTAAGCTCTTTAAAACAAGCGACTATATTACCTCTATGCTTGGCGGAGAGAACAAGGAAAAGTATATTGCATTTAAACAAACGGCAGCAGATAGAAGCCCGAAGGCGCTTGGTACACAAGTCAAGCAATCAGAAATTCACTATCATCATGAAGTTACCAACCAAGTCCTCTGGAACATGTTCTAATAGTACTGTACCTGTAATCTCTTTTTATTAAGGCTTTTCAAGATGTAATATTTTTATAAGAATTTCACTTCCTTTTATCTACAAAATTGGAGCGAAAACTCGACTAACTAATAACTAACACTTGCATTGTCTTCCAAGCCTGAATAAGGTAAAATAACAAGAGTAAAACCGGCCCCATCGTCTAGTGGCCTAGGACGTCAGGTTCTCATCCTGAAAACCGAGGGTTCAAATCCCTCTGGGGTCACCTAAGCACACCGTTTCAAAACGGTCACTTTTAAAGAACGAAATAGCCTCAAAATTTATTGAAGTAATTTCAAAAACTTAGTTGTTATCGAAGGAAATCGTAGTGTATGTTCAAGCGAACATGTTCCATTTAACGATTTAAATTGTTTCGTACAATCGGTAAACGGCTGCAGTCTTCTTTTGAGGAAATACGCATTTAACCATTGATCAGCATGAGTGAATGATTCAAATCCTTTGATTGTTTTGAGTCTTCCTTCAAGATGAGAGTTGTAACTTTCAATGAGATTTGTTGTTCGTGGAATATGCGGTTGGTACAGATATGCAGTAAGTTGCGGAAGCCTTTTTTGAATATCAGCAAGCACTCCAACACATCGTGGATCATGTTTGTAATGATAAAAAATTTTTCCTGCAACATGAGCAAACTCTTCTTTTGATCTACGTGTTTCAAAGAGATGCTCAATCTCTCGCATGAAAGGACGATACGTTTCATCAGTTCTCACCCCAAGATTTTGCCTAATGCTTTCTTTGTAATGGTTATGGCAAATTTGAGAGACAGCGTTTGGATAGACAGATAGTGCTGCTTGATAGATATTTACGTTATCATCAGAGACAACTGCTTGTAAGGGATATTTCAAGAGCCTGAGAGAGATGAAAAACGAGTGACATGTTTGATAGTTTTCTCCCTGAGAAAAAAGATAGGTTGGGATATCATGTGTTAGATAATCAATACCATACACAACAGGAATCTTTCTTTCATAGCCTTTAACGCGAATATATTTCCCATCAACAACTAAAATGCCACAAAACTTAGCACAGTAATCTCGTGATACATCAGCATTGTGAGGAAGCTCTTTTAATGCATTCAGACAGCGTCGTACGCTGTTGCTGGACTAATGGCATATTCAGTAGCAAGAGAACGGAAAGAAACACCTCTGAGATGTTGAAATAAAAGAGAGGTCGTTGGCTTTTTTTGTTGACGATTCAGTTGAAACCATTTATTGCAAGTTTTACAGAATAGTTTAATTTTTCCTCGTCTTATCCCACGACGGATAATGGTATCGCTCTTGCAAAATGGACATTTGTACTTTTTTTCACCCCGCTAGTATAGCACCCTTACATGGTATTTCACTTTGTGAAATTGCTAACTTAGACTGATAAACCAACCTAAATTAATAAAAAAGTGACCGTTTTGAAACGGTCTCAAATAGATTGATATAACAGCTTAATCATTATAGGTATAAATTAATACTAAAAATTCGTTTAGCCTCAATTCAAAGCACACCCTAAAGGGATTTAAACCCTAAGCTACTCATTACCATTTATAAAACGATTTATAACACCATATTGACATAAACAATTTCGTATTGTACTATTAAATACATAAGGCATGATAGATATTTCTAAAATTGAAGGATTTGAATGGGACAAAGGGAACATTTCTAAAAATAAAGAAAAACATAATGTTAGTAAAGACGAATGCGAAGAGGTGTTTTTTAATCAACCAGTTCGGTTCTTTGACGATGAAATTCACTCAAAAACTGAAAAAAGATATGGTATATTAGGGAAAACGAATAAGGGAAGAAAAATAGTAGTTTTCTTCACTGTAAGAAGTAAAAGAATACGAGTTATTTCAGCGCGAAACCAAGGAATTAAAGATAAAAAAGTATATAATGAAGTTGAACAAGCATTTATACAAGAAAATGAGGTGAAATAAATGAAAAAAATAATAAAACAATTACCAGATTTTAAAAACGAAGACGAGGAAAGAGCGTTTTGGGCAAAACATGAACTCAGTGATGTTTTTGATGTTACGAAAGGTATGAATGTCACCTTCCAAAATTTGAAACCTTCAACAAGGACAATAACCATTAGAGTATCAGAATCTTTGCTAAATTCACTAAAGGCCATAGCAAATAAGAAAGATGTTCCTTATCAATCTCTTGTTAAAATCTTTTTAGATGAAAAGGTAAAAGAGGAATCTATAAATATAAAGCCTTCTGTTTAATCCAACCTACTATAATTATTGATATATATCCATTAGCTTTGAAAAATGCGACAAGACCTCAATGAGAAAGAGTTCAAAATAATTTGCAGTGGGGTCACCAAGGTAGATAACCTATGTAGCTATCTAAAGAGACCGTTTCAAAACGGGCGCTTAATCTATCCAGATAGACTGATATAACGATCCAAAGTAGTAATTTCACTAGGTGAAGAACAAGAAATAGATGCTATACTAACTCGGTGAAAAAAAGTATCTATGCACATAGATCACGAAAGAAATACGCTATTACCTACGTAAAAAAAGAAAAAATAAAAATAGCAGATCCTAAACAAAAACCAACTGAAGAAACTATCAAAGGAATTATCATACAAGGCAGTGTACCTAAAAAATAGGGACTGGAAAGTGTACCCAATATAAGGTACAGTATTTCACTATTTTCGAAGCTAATTTTTGAAAAAGTGTTACACTTTCATTTATATATAAATATAGAAGGAAAATATATTATGAATAAAACTACCACAACACTATTACCCGCATATACCCCTAAACAAGAACAACTAATTATCTATCTCTATCAATTCCGATTTCTTAATACGCATCAATTTCAAAAACTATTCAATCATAAAGACCCACACAGAATCAAACAATGGCTAAAAGATTTAACAACCAAAGGATACTTACAATCTGACTATAAAAAAATGTATTTCCACATAAACCAGCTATCTACTCATTAACAAAGCTCGCTAGAAAATTGTTAAAAAAAGAAAAAGAATATGACTTACGTGTTCTTAATTTAGTTTACAGAAAAAAAGATCTGACACAACAATTTATTAATCGTCATATAACAATTGCAGATCTGTATCTTTTTTTCAAAGCAAAGCAAGAAGAAAACAGTACTCTTGATTTTTTTACCAAATATGAACTTACAGGCTATGAGTATGCCACTCGATGTAAGCGCATATATTTCCGTTGAGACAAAAGAAGAAGACAAAGAAGATATAAGCAGGTATTTTCTCCATCTCTTTGATCCATACACACCATCGTTTGTATATAGAAATACGGTTAAGAATTATTATAAGTATTACAATGAAAGTACCTGGCAGGTACATACAAAAAACGAACCATTTCCACAAGTACTTTTTGTTTGTCATAATGAAAATGCAAAAAAGCATGTTCTGCACTATGCTAGAGCATTACTTAAGAAGGAATACGAAGAAAAATTCTCATTATATCTGACCACCACTAAAATAATCCTGAGTGGTAGTAATACAATTTGGGAAGAAGTGAAATAAGGAAGAGCTTATCAGCCCTCCCTTATTCTTTTTCTTCTATATCCCCTATGCTTTCTCACAAGCCTCAGAACAAAATCCGTTATACTTTTTGAACTCGTATTCGTCTTCACTATCAAAACCTTCGTTGCAACATTGTGGGCAGCTATAAAATGACTCCAAGGTCTCCTCATTCATCATGGCAACCTGAAACTCAGAGTTTGTTAAAAATACATTACCTGAGTATCGATTAAACATAATTGTTACCTCATCGTCTTCAAAATCTTCCGGCAATCCCTGTACTTCCCATGCTTCGAGTAGTTCCCTTGCCATTATTCGCTCTCTGTATCCAAATTTACTTAAATCTGTTGTTGTACTTTCTTTCATCTTATTCACCTCCGTTCTTTTTTGTTTTTATGGGCATGCCCATGCCCCAATACCTGCTATGCATAAAAGGGGAGTGAATAAAAGCAATGAGGAATACGGAAACTACCGTAGGAATGTTCTATGGTGTCTATCCTTCTTCCCATCACTTACTAACTCCCTTTCATTTTTAAAGTGCACCCTCTTTTTTATTGTTTTTTATGTGAGGGCTGCTGCCCTCACTACTTGCATTGCTTTACCAAGGGTGGTGAATAATGCAAGGGCGTCGACCCCATACATTAGGAGACGTGCATTTTACCCTTGCATTAGAGGAGGGCTTGCCCTCCTCTCCTCTGTTGATATTAAGGAGAATTTTTGCAATGATAGACATGTCCCCATATCAGGGAACATGTTAGGCATACAGCCTACGGCGACTTCTTCAAAGATTTTGAAACAAGCCCTCGCTTGAATTCTTGTAGGAATTTGGAGCGCCGTCACAAAAGCGCTAATGAGAACATTGGAGCGGTAACGACTCCTACACGTAAAGTGCGCTAGTGGCGGATAGCCGTAGTCGGTGTGTCTTTTTTGTGTTTTTATCCGAACACTACAAGGAGGTGATAAAAATTGGCAAAATCAGAAATTGTTAGAAACATAAAAAAGCAAACAGTACCCACATCACCTCAAGTGTTTGTCGGTATAGATATCTGCTACAAATTCCATGTTGCTTGTGCCTGTCCAGGCTCACTTTTTAATGCAAAACGATATCCTGACGGGTGGAAACGTGCCAAAACTCTTCACTTCTCAAGTGATGCAGCAGGGTTTAAAAAACTTCAAGTTTATCTTGATAAGATTTCAACTGATCCTATTGATTTTCTTATCTTATGTGAGCCGACTGGCGGCTATTATGGTCTTACCTTGCAAATGTATCTTATCCAAAAAAGATATCACTTACTCCAAGTGGAGAACAAAGCAGTAAAATAATACCGGGAAGACGTATACGGTTCTGAAACCAAAACAGATGATACTGATGCCAGACTTATGGCACGAATGGGATTTTTACATGAGTGGGTCGGTGAAGAATTTTCCATTCAGGCTGTGCATATGATCACTCCTGATGAATCTGTGCTACGTCTTATGACTCGTGATTATATGAACCTTGGTAAGGAAATTAAACGAAGGAAAAATCAACTACATCAAATTTTTGCTTTCACTTTTCCAGAACTCAAAACATTTTTCAAGGGTGGTATCACAGGAATAGTAGCGCGAAACCTCATTAGAAAATATCCAACACCTCAGGAATTAAAGAATGCCTCAATTGAAAATATCGCTAAAACACTTCACATAAAGGGTGGCTACAAGCATGAAAAACGTGCAGATGAACTGTTACATCTTGCACAAACAACTGTCGGTATACAACAAGTCGGTCACCATCTGTGGCGACAGGAATGGATGCTGAATCAACTCGATATGCTGGAAGAAGCACAGAAGACATTACTTACCCAGCTATCTCAGTTAATTACAACACATCCATATACACCCATTATTGAAAGCATGCCGATAAATAGTCCTATCTGGACAGCAACACTCATAAGTGTCATTGGCAATGTTGATCGCTTTCACAATTACGGCCAATTTCGTGCTTATGTCGGTTGGTTTCCTCAAATTCAACAATCTGGAACATCGATTAATTCGAGTAGTCTTGCCAAAGACGGGACGCGTTTAGGACGAAACGTGTTTGGACAAATGGCACGTACGCTCATTACTCCTAAAGTCAGAGAAACACCTTTTCGTATTTATTATGAACGGTTACTGGGTCGTGGTATGAAACCGAGCAAGGAAATGGGTCATCTTTCGGGAAAATTGGCAAGTGTGCTTTTCGAATGTCTTAAAACACATACTCTCTATGATGAAGTGAGGCATCGAAAACAATTAGGAATACCCACCACTGATGTACCTGACATAAAAACTACTGTGGAGATACAAGATGCGCTTATCGATAATCCTGAATTGTCCGAAATTGAAGAAACCGACGAATCTACCTAAAAAGTAACTTTTATACACCCACGTAAATCATTGCTTTTAGAGAGGGCATTGCCCTCTTTCATTGAATATATAAAGACGGAGTTATAAATGAAGTTAACAGATAACTTTTTTGTGAGGATTTAAGATATCAAATACCATTGACCAAAATGCTATTGCTGCGAAGATATAAAGAATGACTACCAAACCAATACCTACAGCATACATTATTCTCCAAAAAATTAAAAATAGACTTCTTATACACCATAGTGTAAATTGTATACATATTAAGGCGAAATTAACTATAAAATAATAGACACGCTTCCAAGCCAGTTTTTTTCCTAAAGTAAAATGTTCTTTTGAACAATATCGAAGCATCCATCTACGAGGAAATAGAGAAGAATTATATTTATTTTCTAAAGTATGGGCAAAATAATTTGTAAGAGCACAATTTTTTTGTTCCATAGTCAGTTTTTTTAGGGTCAACACCCTTAATCAGTCCTCTGTTTTTGAAAAGAAATCCTGCCATGCAAAAATAAAATCACTATGATCTCTTCCAAAAATTTTCATAATAAAGATATCAGTTCTACATCTAAATATCAGCGGTTTATATATTTTTGGTTATTTTATGCTTTTTTAACAATAAGCTTACATTTGCAGAAACTGAATTATACCTTCATGCGATAAATGCTTGAGTCGAACCACTGGCTACTGGAGATTTTTTTCCTCTTTCAGGCAAATCATAACTTAACATAAAATTTATACATGAGCCCTTTGATGCGCGGCAAGAAAGACACAATATCTTTACTTACGTCTCGCAAATATTCTACTAAAACTGTCTGTGCTTACATGAAAATCAGGGTCAAACGAACCTATCAATCCTAAAAATTGAACATACTTTGCATAACTATCGACAAATACACCAGTTCTACTAAAGCTCACAGGTGCAATTAATTGCGCAAATGATATCCGATCGGTAGGCTTTAGATCCTCAAGAAAAGGGATAGTAAAAAGTTGCAAAATTGATGGGTCAATAACTGTTATTGAAGACATAGAAGGTACTTCTGAGATATTATCTCCAGCGGTTGTAAGCAAAGGGTACCCTATTACATTATGTTGCATATCCAGCGCAGCTTCTTTTGTATCAGAATCTGGTACTGCCAGAACAATATGATGACCTTCCGCACCTAAAGAGGGCATGATAAATCCTTCAGCATACAAAAAATCCAAATCTGGCTCAATCTTTGGTAAGTGATCTATTATATATTCAGACTGAAACATGCAGGTGGGGAAAAATCGCGTCATACCGTTTATTCTATTTCTGTCTTGTTCTGTAAGACTTACAAGAAATTCTCTTTGCTCTGTTATATGTTGTTCTTGGCGTTCTCTCCAGTAGTATCCATCATATCTATACGGATAGACCGAATATTCTGGGCCCATCAGTCTTGTCTGCCTTTCAAAAAAATCAGGATCTTCTACTACCTGGTCAATACTTCCTTTTAGTCTCTCTTTTTGGTCAAGTGATAATCCAAATTCTATCGTATGTTCATGCGCAGCTCTTCTTTCTCCATCAACGTGTAAATAGTCTAAAACCTTAATATTTGAAAAACCTCTTAAACTCGCAATGAACTCATGGGGAGTATATCTATGACGTTCCCCTGTTACTTGCTCTGTTGCTCGCATCAAAGAATCAAGACCTTCCCATAAATCTACACCAAACGTTAAGTCTTTCTTCTCTTCACTCAATGTAATAATTGGATCTATTATTTTTCCTGGATTAGACGTATTCGAAACGATTGTTGCAATAAGTCCTCTAATAGTAGGTATTTGTGTTTGGGTAAGTCCATATTCTGCCCAGAATGGGGCTAAAGAACCAACAAATTTTCTATACCACTTCGTTTGTGCCTTTTCTGTTTTTCTAAGTAGTTCTCCGCCTGGCCGATATTCTTGCTCTTTACCTGGCATATAAGGCGCAATTATATCAAAAAGTACTATAAATTAAAACTATAAGATATTTCAAAATTGAGGGAATGCCGCATATAACAGATTCTTTAGTTCAATTAACATTAAAAAAATCGAATTAAAGGAGTGCTGTTTCCTTAATTATCCATATAAAAAAACCCTATAATATTAACCAGCTATTGTTTATTCGGTATAATGAACTTCTCTATGGCTGCTGGAGAACGATTAATATAGCAAGCGCAAAACAGAATGACAGGTATTTGATATAGTAAGAGAGTGATACAAATAGACCTGTCCAAAGAAGAGAAAGAGATGCTACAGGCATACTTCAAGACTTCACCAAT
>Ga0210404_10001302_pt1 | contig 10899 bp, 7 predicted proteins | sample IncBWH28MmetaG_FD_155455 | JGI IMG/M metagenome (GOLD analysis project Ga0210404, IMG submission 155455) | Forest soil microbial communities from Barre Woods Harvard Forest LTER site, Petersham, Massachusetts, United States - Inc-BW-H-28-M | ecosystem: Environmental > Terrestrial > Soil >... | reverse complement strand
AGATTCCAAGTCGGGTTGGGATCCAGGCCGACGATCGGGGCGCGATGGTAGGCGTACCAGAGTCCTGCCAGAAAACCGGCCGCGGCCAGGACACCGTAGGTGTAGATCGTGATCGAGCCGATTTGGAAAAGAATGGGATGCATCGCTAGGCCCGTTCCCTGCTTGGATGGCGCCAATCGCGCAAGAGTTCGAGAATTACCAGCCCCGCGCCGAGAACAATTGCGGAATCGGCCAGGTTAAAGGTGTACCAGTGGTATCCGCCAAGATGAAAATCGATGAAGTCGGTGACGCTGCGCCGAAGGATCCGGTCGAGGACGTTTCCAGCGGCGCCGCCCAGGATCAGGGTCATCCCGCACTGGCCAAGCCATCCGCCTGCGCGCCCGGAAACAAGCAGCCAGGCGATCAGGCCGATCACGGCCACGGAAAAAACGATCAGGACGGGCGCGCGCCAGGGAGTGTTTGAATCCGCAAGTAGACCGAAGGCGACGCCGGGATTGCTGCTGTGGACGAAATTGAGCAGGCCGGGAATCAGCACGCGGCTCGAACCGGCGGCCGTCAGCTTTTCAACCGCATGCTTGCTTGCCTGATCCGCCAGGAGTACGAGCGCGGCGAGAAGAGCGAGCCACCAACCCGGGCGTGGCGGATTTGGACTCACCACGACGCACTCACGATGTGGCGCCTCCGGCCCGACCGAGGCGGTCGCGCTCGATTTCGTGGATGGTTGCCAGGCAACGTTCGCAAAGAGTGGGATAGTCAGCGCTCTCGCCCACGTGCGTCGAGTAGTTCCAGCAGCGCTCGCACTTCTTGCCAAGCGCGCGCTCGGCGCGGATTCGCAAACCCTCGATGCCGGGGGCTGGCGAGGCACCTTCTATTTCGCCGGAGGTGATTTCGACCTGCGAAACGATGAAGAACGCGGGAAGCTGGGTGGCGTATTGCTGCAGCAGCGCGGCAAGATCGCCGGTGGCCGCGAGCCAGACGCGCGCTTCGAGGTTGGCGGAAATTGTTTTCGCGGCGCGCAATGGTTCAAGCGCTTTCAGCACTTCTTCGCGCACGGCCAACAGGCGGTCCCAATTCTTGGCGCGCGCTTGGTCGAAGGCGTTCTCGAAATATGCAGCGGCGGGGAAATTGGCCATGTGCACGCTGGCAGCCGCGGACGCTGGCTGCGGCAAATGCTTCCAGACCTCCTCGGAAGTGAAGACGAGAACCGGTGCGATCAGGCGAACCAGGGCGCGCGCGATATGGTGAATCGCCATCTGTGCGGAGCGGCGGCCGCGATTATTCGGTGCGAAGGTGTACAGACGGTCCTTGAGCACGTCGAAATAAAACGCGCTCAGGTCCACGCTGCAAAAATCGTGCAAGGCGTGGTAGACGCGATGAAATTCGTATTCCTTGTACCATTCGAGGCACTGGCGGACGAGCGTTCCCGTACGGCGAAGCATCCAGGCGTCGATTTCCCACATGTCCGCGTCGTGGACCACGTCGCGCGTAGGATCGAAATCGAAAAGATTCGAGAGAGCGAAGCGGAAGGTGTTACGAATCTTGCGATAGGCTTCCGCGAGCTGGGTCATCATGGCCGGGGAGTTGCGCATGTCTGCGGTGTAATCCTGCGAGACGACCCAGAGGCGCAGCAAATCGGCTCCCCACTTCTCGCAGATTTCCTTGGGATACAAAGCGTTGCCGCGCGACTTCGACATCGGCGTGCCCTTGTCGTCGAGGGTCCATCCATGGGTGACGACTTGGCGATAGGGCGCATGGCCGCGCGTGCCGATCGCGTTGAGCAGAGAGCTTTGAAACCAGCCGCGAAACTGGTCGGGCCCTTCGAGATAAACCTCCGCGGGCCAGTGAAGGCCGTTCTGTTCGCTGAGCACGGCGAGATGAGTGGAGCCGGATTCGAACCAGACGTCGAGAATGTCGGACTCCTTCCGCCACTTCGCTGCGCCGCACGAACACTTCGTCTCCGGCGGAAGAAGTTCTTCGGCCGAATGCGTGTACCAGGTGTCGGAACCTTCGCGTTCGAAGAACGGCAGCACATGGCGCAGTGCTTTGAAATCGCGCAACTGCTTGCCGCAAGCCTCGCAATAGAAGACGATCAGCGGGACGCCCCAGAAGCGCTGTCTCGAGATGCACCAATCGGGCCGGTCGGCGACCATCTCGTGCATCCGATCGCGTCCCCAGGCCGGAATCCATTTCACTTTTTCGATTTCCGCGAGCGCATCCTTGCGCAGGTTCTCCCGATCGAGGCCGATGAACCACTGCTCAGTGGCGCGGAAGATGACCGGGTTGTGACACCGCCAGCAGTGCGGGTAACTGTGCTGAAGTTTTCCTTCCGCGAGGAGCGCGCCCCGCGTTTTTAGCAAGTTGATGATAAGCGGATTCGCTTCGAAGACGGTCTTGCCCATATATTCGGGCAAACCTTCGAAGAATCGCCCTTCGTCGTCAACCGGAGCGTACGCCTCGAGTCCATATTTTTCGCCCGTGCGAAAGTCGTCCGCGCCGTGGCCGGGGGCGGTGTGGACAATTCCGCTGCCTTGGTCGAGCGTGACGTAGTCGGCAAGAACGGCGGCGACTTGCAGATTCAAAAACGGATGCTGAAACTGGATGCCTTCGAGATCCTTCCCTTTCCAGACACCGTCGATGGCGCCCACTTCCAGCTTCGTCTCTTGTGTGAGGGCATTCAGGCGTTCCTTCGCGAGCAAGAGCTTGCCCGCCTGCGTTTCTGCCACAACATATTCCCATTCGGGATGGAATGCGAGCGCGCGGTTGGCGGGAAGCGTCCAGGGGGTCGTTGTCCAGATGAGGCCGCTGACGTCTTTTCCGATCTTGGCCGATTTTTCGCTCTCGACGACTGGAAATTTTACCCAGACGGAAGAACTGGTGTGATCTTCATACTCGACTTCGGCCTCGGCGAGCGCGGTGCGGTCGTAGATGCACCAGTACACGGGTTTCAAACCGCGATAGATATATCCCTTTTCAAGGAAATCTAGAAATGCGCCGGCGATGGAGGCTTCGTCGTGCGAGTTCATTGTGAGGTACGGCTGATTCCACCGGCCGAAGACCCCGAGGCGCCTAAATTCGACTTTGTGGATTTCAACGTAGCGTGCAGCGAACTCACGGCACATGCGGCGAAATTCCGGCGGCGAAACTTTGGTGGTTTTTCCGCCGAGCTCTTTCTCAACTTGGGTTTCGATGGGAAGCCCATGGCAATCCCAGCCGGGCACATAGGGCGCGCGGAAGCCCGCCATGGTTTTCGACTTCACAATCATGTCTTTGAGAGTCTTGTTCAATCCCGTGCCTAGGTGGATTTCGCCGGTCGGATAGGGTGGTCCATCGTGCAGAACGAATAAGGACTTGCCGGCGCGCGATTCGAGGATCCGGTCGTAGAGTCCCATTTGCTCCCAAGCAGCCAGCTGCTCGGGCTCACGTTCGGGAAGCTTCGCCTTCATCGGAAAATCGGTTTTAGGGAGATTCAGGGTGCTCTTAGAATCGAAGGGTGTCGCCATCTTGGGGGATCGAGAAGCCCTTTCTTCGAAGCTCAAGCGCGTTGTGTAGCGCGGGCATACCTGCTTGTGCTACAAGTTTGCGGCGTGGAAACTGAAAATTGCCGTTGCATTGCGTATGTTACAATGATTCTTGAAGCGTGTCAGCCGTGGCTCAGCGCGGTACATCCTTTTCCGTAGGGATGCGTCTAATATCCTTAGTATAGCGGTGAGGGACGCGGGTAACACCTATGTCAGACTCTAGCGCCAGACTGAACAACGCGGGCCGTGAGGTAAGCGATCCCTCGCTCCGGCTGGGACGGCTGCCTTCGCCCACCCGTGAGTCCAGCCTGAAGAGCCTGTTCTCAAACCTCAGAGACTTTCTGGTCGAGCGCCCCGTAAAGCTGCGCGCGGGCACGCCGACCGCATTCGCAGTGCCGCATTTTGGCACTGGGATGGGCGAAAACCTTAAGGAGTTTTTCCATTCCGGGCCCCGCGGCAATGTCAAATCGGCTCTACTGGTGGATTGGCACGAGGAACCAAGCCTCTGGCAGAATCTGCGTGATTGGATTTCGCCGCGGAAACTGCCTCCGCTGAAGACGACGAGCCAGCCGATTCCCGTTCCTGAAATCTGGTCGAAGAATCCGCAATTCAGCCGGGTGCAGGTGGTTTCGATTCTCGTCCATGCCGCGGCGATCGCGCTGATCGTGTTATTGCCATTGCTTCTTCCGAGCCTCATCTCACCGCCTATCACGAAGGCCTACAGCCCTGAGCTAGCGACCGATCTTACGCCTTCGCCGTATTTGCGCAAGCTCGCGCCCGCGGCTTCGAAGGCGGGTGGCGGCGGAGGCGCAGCCAATAAGCTCCCGGCAGCCAAGGGTCAGTTGCCGAAATTTTCTTGGGTACAAATTTCACGTCCGATGGTTAATCCTCCGCCACACCCGGAAATTGCCGTGACGCCTACGGTCGTCGGAAATCCCGATATCCATCTGCCCAACAACACTCTGCCAAACTGGGGCGATCCGCTCGGGAAAACCTTGAACGATTCGATGGGCAACGGGCACGGCGGCGGCGTGGGCAACGGAAACGGTAACGGAGTTGGACCGGGCGAAGGGTGGAACACCGGTGGAGGCGTACCCAACGCCGGTATGGGCGGATATGGAACGCCGGCGTGCCTCTATTGCCCGCGAGCGGATTACAGCGACGAGGCCATGAAGGTGAAGGTTCAGGGCGTCGTGGAGTTGATCGCCGTGATTACGCCGGATGGCCGCGTGACGGATGTCCACGTGGCGAAGGGTCTAGGGCTTGGGCTGGACGAGAAAGCCATTGAAGCCGTCCGCACGTGGCGTCTGAAACCGGCGCTGGGCCCGGATGGCAGGCCAGCTTCTGTGCGACAGATCATTGAAGTGACGTTCCAATTGTATTGACGCCCGCGCGACCCGCTGAACCTCGCGTCGCTGCCTGCTTTGTTCTTCCGTCCGCTTTCCACGCCGGCATTAACCATCTAGACCCATTCGCGCCGGCGCGCGCAGCCTTCTGCTACGATGAGCGGCATGAAGAAAAGAATTTGGGGTATCGTCTGGCTTTCGGCTTTTCTCCTTGCCGGCATTATGGCAAGCGTCTCGGCTGCAGCAGCCCAGGACGCTTCGATCGAATTTGTCGCACATGCGACTCCCTCGGGAGGGCTCGAGGAGCCAGTGCGCGGGTTTCCATTCTTTCTTTTGAGCAAGAGCTTCGTTGAAATCGAAAAAGAAGCGGAAGCAGCATATCCCAAACCGGATATGGATGCGTTCATCTCGAAGCTTGACGTCTCACCGGAACTGAAAGCATGGATGAAAAAGAACAGCTGGGTAGATATTTCCGGTGATGACTTCACGCATAAACTGCGGCCAGACGACATACTGGGCGTTCCTGAATTCAAGACCGCGTACATGGACCGGAACGCCGGCGATCAATCCGCGGATTTTCCCAAGCCGAAGTACAAAGCTTCGGACGAGACGAAGAACCCGGCCAAGTTCAAAAAGCTTTCCGATGATTACATCGAAACCATCCGCCGTTATATCGAGCAACATCCGCAGAGCACGGACGGGCTCGGTCTGAACCTGTCCGACATTGATCCAGGCCCGAAATGGGACAGCCTGCTCGGGGCGCGCGTTACGGCGATCCATCGGCGCACGCTGGACCTTGCGCAAGCCAATTATCTGGTCGCGCGCTCGGAAACGAATCTTCAAGGGCAGGGATTCCTGCGGGGCCTCGCGCCGGGGACGTACTGGCTCAGCACTCTCGATGAGCCGGCCGTCGTCGGCAATGCCCGGCCGCGATGGGATACTCCCGTTACCCTGCGCGCCGGCGAAACGAAGTACGTGGCGCTTTCGAACTCCAATTCCGTTCGGGAACCAGAGTCGAAGTAAGAATGTTTCCAACCGAGGTTCCGCGTGGCTGAATCCGGCGAAATGGATCCGTTGATCCGCAGTCTTTGCGCTGCTGATCCGGCGAAACGGGCCGTCGCCGCAACCGCAGTCTTCACGCGGGGATCCGCGATGGCGCGGTCCGCTGCCGAGGGTTGGCTCGCGTATCCCCCACTTGCAAATCTACTGGTCCTCAATCCAGCGGGCGCCATTGAAACCACCGTGGGGATCGCCGTCGAACCGGAGACTTTTGAGCGCTTGCGGTCCGCGAATGAATCGCCGCGTCTCGTGGTCGTTCCCCCCGACCAGGATGCAAAGGAGTTCGAGCTGGATTTTCCAGAAGGCGTGAAACTGGACATCTTGACGACGGGCGAACCCGGCGGTGCGGGAGCCATTGCGCGGTATCTTATGAAATTTGGCGAGGGGATCCAGCAGGTCGAGTTCAATGTGACCGATGTGGGCCGCGCGACGGAGATTCTTCGCGAGCGATTTGCGCTGGAGCCGATTTATCCAACGACGCGGGCGGGCGGGGACGGTACGCGCGTAAATTTCTTCCTGGCGCTGAGTTCCGGTGGCGCAAAGGTATTGATCGAGCTGGTTGAGGCTGCCGCGAAATAATAGGCGGGCGAGATGCGCGATCGTAGCGAATGGCTAACTGAATTGCCAAGAATCTTTGCCGGGCATGACACACCATGCCCCTACGGAAATTCAACCACAGCAGCACAGGTCCTATTCGCCGCTCTGTTCCAGGAGCTTGGCGACGAGCGACGTCCAGCCGGTCTGGTGGCTTGCGCCCAGGCCGGCGCCAGTTTCGCCGTGAAAATATTCATAGAACAGAATCAGGTCGCGCCAAAAAGGATCCTTCTGAAGAAGTGCGGCGTCGCCATACACGGGTCGACGGCCATCGCGGCGGAGAAAAATGCGTGACAGGCGGCGGGATAGCTCTCCCGCGGCATTCCACAGCGTCTTGCTCTGACCGGACCCCGTCGGAAACTCCACTTTGAATTCGTCGCCGTAATAGAAGTGAACGCGCTGCATCGATTCGATCAGGAGGAAGTTCATCGGGAACCAGACGGGTCCGCGCCAGTTCGAATTGCCTCCGAAAAGATCGGTAGAGGATTCTGCGGGTTCGTAATTCACGGAATGCGTCTGGCCATCTACCTTGAGCACAAAGGGATGGTCCAGATGGAATTTCGAAAGCGCGCGGATCCCGTACGGCGATAGAAATTCATTTTCATCCAACATGTAACGATAAATCCGCTCGAGCTTCTGGCGGTTTGCGATGGTCAGCAGCAAGCATGGTCCTTGTGGGGTGACGCGGCTCATGTCCACGTGCTCAGCGACGTCAGGGTGATGCTGGAGGAACCACTCCATCCGCCGCTTGAAAGCCGGGAGGCGCTCGAGGTCCTCGGGACCGAATGTCTCGACGGCAAAAAGCGGGATGAGCCCAACCATCGAACGCACCTTCATGGGAATGACCTCGTTGGTCGCACCCAGGTGCAGGACGTCGTAGTAAAAACCATCCTTCTCGTCCCACAGGCCGATTCCTTTGCCCCCCCTGTGATTCATGGCCTGCGAAATATAAACAAAATGCTCGAAGAATTTGCTGGCCACATCCTCGTACGCACGATCGTCGTGAGCCAGCTCCATAGCCATGGCCAGCATATCCAGACAAAACATCGCCATCCAACTCGTGCCGTCGGATTGCTCGATGAAACTGCCGGGGCCAACCGATTGGGAGCGATCGAAAACACCGATGTTGTCCAGGCCCAGAAAACCGCCCTCGAAGATGTTCTGGCCTTGCGGGTCCTTGCGATTCACCCACCAGGTAAAATTCAGCAGCAGCTTGTGAAACACGCGCTCGAGAAACTCCCGGTCCGGCTTTTTCTGAATTCGAGAGGCGATCTTATAAACGCGCCAAGCCGCCCAGGCGTGCACCGGTGGATTTACGTCCGAAAAGTTCCACTCGTAGGCCGGCAACTGCCCATTCGGATGCATGTACCATTCGCGCAGAAATAGCACGAGCTGACTCTTCGCGAATTCGGGATCGATCAGCGCCATCGAAACGCAATGGAATGCCAAATCCCACGCGGCGTACCACGGGTATTCCCACTTGTCGGGCATCGAGATAACGTCCGAGTTGTGCAGATACGTCCACTCATGATTCCGGCCCTCGAATCGTTCAGGATCGGGCTTGGGCTGCGTGGGATCGCCCCTTAGCCAACGGGCGACGTCGTAGTGGTAGCTTTGCTTTCCCCACAGCAGTCCGGCGAAGGCTTGCCGCTGCACCAACCGCGGGTCCTCGCCCATCCCCTGATGGATACGCTGCGCGTAGAACTCGTTCGCTTCCTTCAACCGCTGGTCGAACATGCCGTCGAACGGAGCGCCGAAATACTTCTGGCCGGAGGGCTGGCCTTCGGCGGGGTTGTGATCCAGCAAGCGCAGGCGAATCGTTCGACCTTTGCCGGGGCCGATTTCCGCTGCGAAATGGGCGGCGGATTTCGTTCCCTTCATCGCAGGATTTACGGCGTCGCGCTCGCCGCCGACGACATAGCGATGGAATGCATCCTTCACATACGGTGTGCGGCTTTTTTGCCGAAAAAGCCTCTCCATGTTCGTTTCATTGTCGGTAAACAGGAGTTCGGGCGCGCCTTCCATGAGCAGCCAGCGCTTGCCATAGTGATACTCGTTCAGTTCCATCAACCTGGAATCCGGGGGAGCATCGATGCGATAGACCTGCGGCGGGTCGTAGTTTTCGCCCCAGACCCAGCGATTGCGAAACCACAGCGTCGGAAGGATGTGCAGCCGGGCGGGCTCGGGCCCGCGGTTCCAGGCTGCGATGCGGATGAGGACATCTTCCGGCGTGGCCTTGGCGTATTCAACGAAGATGTCGAAGTAACGATTCTCGCTGAACACTCCGGTATCAATCAGCTCGTATTCGGGATCCTGACGCGTGCGCTTTGCGTTTTCAGTGACGAGCTGCTCGTAGGGAAAAGCCGCCTGGGGATATTTGTAGAGAAATTTCAGGTAAGAACTGGTCGGCGTGGCGTCGAGATAATAGTACTGCTCCTTCACGTCCTCGCCGTGATTCCCTTCCCGGTTGGTGAGGCCGAAGAGCCGCTCCTTCAGGATCGGGTCCTTTTCGTTCCATAGCGCCAAAGCAAAACAGATGTGTTGGTGACGGTCGCAGAGGCCGCCGATGCCATCCTCACCCCAACGATATGCGCGCGAACGCGCGTGATCGTGGGGGAGATAATTCCACGCGTCGCCGTTCGGGCTGTAATCTTCGCGGACCGTCCCCCACTGACGTTCCGAGAGGTAGGGACCCCAGCGCTGCCAGTGAGCTTCGCGTTCCGCGCTCGCCTGCAGCCGCTGTTCTTCGCTCGTCATTCCCGGTCCTCGAGGCGCTGGTGGATCGCCAGATTATCGTCAAGCGCGCGGAACGCTGCGGCAACTTTGTCGCTGCAGACTGAATGCAGGCAGGCAAGAATGTTACTGGTCGAATGCTTTATTGGCAAGCCGTGCCGCGCGCCAGGCACCATTACTTCCGCAGTAGGCGCAAGTGTGAGTAGCGCCAGCGCGCGTGTGCCTGTATTCTCGGTGGACTTATTCATCTGGGGGCAGGCTCCATTCGCGGAAAAACAACAATAGGATTCGAGCCAGATTCTGCGGCGCGGCAGGTAGCCAACTCGAGGCTCGTCGTTCTGCTCCTTTTGGTCATCGCAGCAACGGCCGTAGTGTCGCCCATGTTTTTCCTGGGAAATGCCTCGGGACACGACTTCGAATTTCATCTCGCATCGTGGCTGGATGTGGCCGGCCAGTGGCACGAAGGAATTCTGTATCCGCGCTGGGCAGAATGGGCCAACTGGGGATTCGGCGAGCCACGCTTCGTTTTTTATCCGCCGGCGTCGTGGATACTGGGCAGCGCTCTTGGCACGGCTTTGCCGTGGCGCATGGCGCCGGGCGCTTTCATATGGCTCGCGCTGATTCTGGCCGGCGTGGGGATGTGGCGCCTTGCGCGCGAATGGCTCCCCGAGCCGCAGGCCGCTTTGGCGGCGGTCTTCTTCGCCGTGAATCCATACCATCTCGTGGTGGTGTATTTCAGGAGCGATTTCGCGGAGCTGCTCGCGAGTGCCCTCTTTCCGCTGATGATTTGGGGAGCGCTGCGAGTAGTGCGCGAAGGATGGAGCGGCGTCCCGGCGCTGACGATCGCGTTCGCGCTCATCTGGCTTTCGAATGCGCCCGCGGCCGTAGTCGCCACGTATTCGCTCTCGCTCTTGCTGGCTGTTGCATGCTTGGTCCGTCGCAGCACGCGCCCGCTGTTTCCCGGCGGCGCGGCCATGATGGCCGGACTGGGACTCGCCGCGTTTTATGTTTTCCCAGCGGCTTATGAGGAGCGCTGGGTTCAAATCAAGGAGGTGCTGGCACAAAATCTGCGCCCCGAATGGAATTTCATTTTTACGCACGGAAGCGATCCGGAATTTGTGCTGTTCAACTGGAAAGTGTCGGGCGTCGCCCTCGGCATGATGATGATTGCAGGCATTGCTGCAGTTTTTGTGGCACGCCGCCGCCGTCAATTCCCGGAGTTGTGGTGGATGCTGCTGGCGCTGGGAGCCGCGTCAGTGCTGCTGATGTTTCCGCTGACCATTCCGCTCTGGACCTATCTGCCCGAACTACGCTACGTGCAATTTCCCTGGCGCTGGCTCGTTCCGTTGGGCGTTGTGTACGCATTCTTTGTCGCTGCTGCGATCGGGCGCGCTCGGCGGCCATGGGTGTGGTGCGCCGTCTTGGGGATGGTAACTGTGGCAGCGGCAACTGCGATTGTGCGCGATGCGTGGTGGGACAGCGAAGACATCCCCGTGCTTGCCGAAGCAATCCGCCGCGGCTACGGCTATGAAGGAACCGACGAATACGCGCCGCTTGGCTGCGACCGGTACAGCTTGCCCGGGAGCGGTCTGCTTCTCGGTGAGGACGACTCATTTCAAATTCCGCCAGCTTCTGACGCGGCAGCCATG
>Ga0210404_10001301_pt1 | contig 10901 bp, 5 predicted proteins | sample IncBWH28MmetaG_FD_155455 | JGI IMG/M metagenome (GOLD analysis project Ga0210404, IMG submission 155455) | Forest soil microbial communities from Barre Woods Harvard Forest LTER site, Petersham, Massachusetts, United States - Inc-BW-H-28-M | ecosystem: Environmental > Terrestrial > Soil >... | reverse complement strand
TGCTCCACAATCTGTCCCGTCAAACGGCCGTCATCAATGCTCAGTGTGATTCGCGTCTCGCGCGAGTCCCAAACCGTCACGCGCAGTTGGAAGTCCTTCATTGTCGCGATGGCATCTTCGATGGGATCCACACGCAGCCAGAAATGTTCGGCGTCGAAACCATAATGAAGATCACCGAGCACGAACTGTTTGCCGTGCATGGCCCCGCTGCGATGATCGGTCGCGTAGAGTCCCGCGCCGAGCCATTCGAAATAGTTGCTCTCGCGCCCGTCCACCTCCACCTGGAGGTATGCGGTCGGCATCTCGCGCCGCGCCCGCTCCGGGGCGTGCTTGATCGGCTGCGCCAGTGCGTCGGGGGGCGTTTCGCCCAGCGCGTTGTAAATGTCGGTGAGATGCTTGCGGTACAAGCGGTCGAAATCCGCATCGTTCGCCGAACCGTGCTCCGGACCGTACCACCAGCACCAGTCGCTGCCTTCTGACGCCAGAACCGCCTCATAGGCGCGTTCCCCCTGCGGGTTGAACTTGGTCGCGTCGAACGGGCTGTTCAGGACTCCACGCCTTTTGGCGCGCTCGAAAGCATCCCTTGCATCGCGCAACAAGTCCCAGGCACGCACATCCTCCGGATGTCCGATCCACACGTCGAAGTTCGCGCTGATCCATGACGCGGGGAAAATCCCGTCCAGCCGCGGCGGAGTCGGAACAGCTTCGATGGCCTCACTCATGGTCAGCGCAGAAACTTCGGGGTCATTCGAAACACGCTGGTAAAATTTACGCAAAAACTCCCGGCCGTTGCCCGGGTAATATTCCCAGGCATTCTCGCCATCGAGTATGACGCTGACCGTTGCAGTCCGTCCTTCCGGTTCCCGGTCGCCGATCGCGCGGATGCGTCGGTGCAGATCGTCTGCCGCGGCTTCGGCGCTCATCCGGCTGTACACGAATCCGACGAGATCGGACACATAGTGGTCGCGGAAGAACCCCACCATCGAACGCTCCCCGCGCTGAAACGTCCATGGTGTGTAAAGCTCCGGACCGTTCTCCGGATAACCGGATGCATCGCGCCAAAAGCCGATATTTCGTGTGCGGCCCAAAACTCCCTCGTCCGTCGCAAACCACCGGAAACCGAGATCGGCAGCGATCTCCAGTGCCTGATCCGATACCGAGCCTTCCGAGGGCCAGAAACCTGCCGGGGGCTTGCCGAAGCATTTCTCGTGGTACTGCCGCGCGCGCGCCAGCTGCTCGCGCGCGTCCTCGGCGTATCGAAACGGCGGCTGAGGCAGCGGCGTATGCGGATTTGATACCCGGGCGATATCGGAATCGCAAAGCAGCGGCAGGATGGGGTGGTAGAACGGCGTGGTCGACACTTCGATTTGTCCGCGCGCCACGGCCAACCGGTATTGCGGTAGCACTGCGGCCAGCAATTCGTGCTGCTTACGGGACAGCTGCGCCTTGTCCTCCTCGGTGAAATCCTTCCCTTTCTCCGAGAGCCCGCGGACCACGGGATCCTTGGCCAGATACTCCTCGTCCATCCAGGCCAGCTGCGAAAGAACTTGCAAATCGCGCCACTCGCGCAGGCCCCAGTGCGCCCCGCACGCCTCCGTGCCTCCGGCACGCAGCTCCGATTGCAACTCCGCAAACCGGGGCCATCTCTGCACGAAGTTCTCGTTGACCTGAAACGCGCGCTCCAGCGCATCGCGCTTCTGCTCCGTGCTCAAGGTGTCGGCCGGCGCAAACGCGATCTCAAACCACTGCTCCTTGAAACGTCCGCTCGCGTACTCCTCGATTTGTTCGGCGAGCAACGGAACGATATTGAACGTGGCATGCACCTTGGGGAATTCCTCCAGAATCTTAACCATTCCCCAGTAGTCTTTCAGGGCGTGCAGGCGGGTCCACGGCAAGACGTACCAGCCCGTCGAGGGATCGCGGTATTGCGGCTGATGCATATGCCACAGGATAACGAGGTTTACGCGGCTCAATCGGCTGTCCCCGGTGCTAGAATGTGCTTAGCGCGCCTATGCGCCTTCTCGATCGATACATTGCCCGCGAAGTAGTTTCCCACGGCATCCTCGGTCTCGCCGTTTTCACGTTTGTTTTCTTCGTGCCGCAGCTGGTCCGCCTGATGGATCTCGTCGTGCGCCACTCCGGAAGCATGTGGAGCGTCACGCTGTTGTTCCTGTGCACCATTCCGCCGGGACTGGCCTTCACCTTGCCCATCGGCGTGCTCGTGGGCGTGCTGATCGGGCTCGGGCGCCTTTCGGCGGACAGTGAAATCGTGGCCCTGCACGCTTCCGGAATCAGCCTCCGGCGCCTGCTGCTTCCCATCGGTTTCGTCGCCGTGGTCACGACCGGCGCGACGCTGCTCAACACCTTCTGGCTCAGCCCGCTGGCGTTGCGCACCGCGGCCGGGCTCGAGCAGCAGCTTATTTCATCCCAGGCGCCGTTTGCCGTCCAACCCCGCGTGTTTGATGAACGCTTTCCTAAGTTCATATTATACGTGGAAGATGTCGAAGCCGCGGCCACGCACTGGCGTGGTGTTTTTCTGGCATCTTCCGCCGGCGCCACGGCGGGCCTGTTCTCCGATCCCGGGAGTCGTCTGCAGCAATCGTCGGTGACCACCGCTGAGGACGCGCAAATCGTTGCCAACTCCTCGCAACGCCGGATCGACTTGCACCTGGGCACCGGCAGCACGCACGAATACGATCAGCACACTCCCGATCAATACAACGTTACGACCTTCGGCGAGACCGATATTCCCGTGGACATATCCGGCGCTTCGTTGCCGCTGAAAAATCCCACGCTTTCCGCCGCCGAGCTTCCTGCGCGCATGCTTCTGACCGACCACGGGCCTTCGTGGCTTTCCTCGCGGATCGAGTTCCAGCGGCGCATCGCGTTTCCGGCGGCCTGCGTCGTGTTCGCGCTTCTCGGCGTGCCGATGGGCGTGCGTCCGCGCCGCGGCGGCCGCGCCGGCGGCCTGATCCTCACGTTGATTCTGGTCGGCGGCTATTACTTTGTCTTTGTGACCGGCGATCACATGGCCGCGCAGGGACGCATCTCGCCGTTTATCGGCGTCTGGGCGGCCAACATCGTCGCGGTCATCCTCGGAATGATCATGTTTGCGCGCATTGAAAATATTCGCCGGCCCAACCCCATCCTCTCTTGGCTCGAATCGAAATGGACCGCTTCGCGAAAAGCCGTAAACCCCACTTCGTCCAATGGCACGCCTGCCGCGGCGCTTCCAGCCGTCGGGCTGCGCCAGGTTCTCGCCGCCAGCCGCGCCATGGCGTTTCCCATGCTGATCGACGTCTATTTGTTACAGCAATTCTTCTATTACTTTGTCGTTCTGCTTGCCGCGTTCGTATTGATTTTCGATGCCTTCACCCTGTTCGATCTTCTCGGCGACATCGCCCGAAATCACGTTTCGACGATGACCGTCCTGGCTTATTTCCGTTATCTGATTCCTTCCATGGTGTACCAGCTTGCGCCGCTCGCCACGCTTGTCGCCACTCTGGTGAGTCTCGCCGTGCTGGCGAAAAACAACGAAGTGATTGCGCTGAAAGCCAGCGGCATCAGCCTCTATCGCCTGGCGCTCCCGCTGCTGCTCGCAGGAATGCTCGTTTCCGGCGGCCTTTTCGTATTGGACGATACCTTCTTGCCGTACGCGAATCAGAGACAGGACGCGCTGCGGAACCGGATCAAGGGCCGTCCCGCGCAGACCTATTTCGAGCCCGCGCGCCAGTGGATTTTCGGCGAAAACTCCAAAATCTATAACTATGAGCTTTTTGATTCAGATCGCCAGTTGTTCGGAGGCCTGAACGTCTTCGAATTGGATCCGGATACATTCCAGATGCGGCGACGGATTTTCGCCACGCGTGCCACTTGGGAGCCGACCGAGAGTCTCTGGATTCTGACCGCTGGATGGGTGCGCGATTTCGGGAGCGACGGGCAGGTCGTCCGCTACGAGCCGTTCAAAGCGACCACCCTGCCCGAACTCACCGAACCTCCCGGCTATTTCCGCCGTGAAGTTCGGCAATCGTTTCAGATGAATTGGCGGCAACTCGGGGAGTACATTCACAGTCTTGGCCAAGCCGGGTTTGACACCGCGCGCCTTTCGGTGCAGTGGCACAAGAAATTCGCGTTTCCTTTGATCGCGGCAATCATCGTGTTTCTCGGCACGCCGTTCGCTTTCCTAGTGGGCACGCGCGGCGCAGTCGGCGGCCTGGCGATCGCCGTCGGAATCGGCGTGATCTATTGGTCTTCTGCGGCGCTCCTGGAGGCCATGGGCTCGGCGGGCCAGCTGCCTCCGCTGCTGGCGGCCTGGGGCCCCGACTTGATCTTCGGCTTTCTGGGCGCCTACTTTTTCCTGCGAATGCCCACCTAAGCATCTCCACCTGTCCATTCGTACAGGTTTCGCAAGCCATATTGAGATATTGACCATCGAGGCGTTCAGCGGCACCGGGCCTGGTTTGCCCTTGCCCTAAACTATTTGCAGGGCGATTTCTCAGGAGCGGCTCGATCCATGCACGTGACGGCCATCGTTCTGGTACAGGTCTACGCGTCATCGAACGCTGACACCAGGATCGAATTCTGGGCTGCGATCGGCGCTGTGTTCGGCGTGGTCCTGTTCGTTCGTGGATTCCAGATGCTGCGCTACAAGCGGCTAGTGCTCAACACGCCGGAGTCGAAAATCCGCAGCGCCTCGATGGGCCTGGTGGAAATCGAGGGGATCGCCAAAGGACCGCAGACGATCCCGGCTGGAATCACGGGCGATCCCTGCTTTTACTATCGCGCCGTGGCCTGGAGGCTTGAAAGCGACGGGAAAAACCGGCGCTGGCAATGCGTCGCCGACGAGCGCCTGTTCATTCCCTTCTACCTGGAGGACTCGACCGGCCGCATGCTGGTAAATGCGCAGGGCGCCGATCTGGACGTTCACTGCAACTTCAAGGACGAATTCGGTGCGACATTCTTTGGCTTGAAAGAGGTGATGCTGCCGAACACCCAGCAATTCCTGACGCGCTACGGACTCGCCTACGCTGACCGGATTCGCTTGGAGGAATACTGCATCAAGCCCGAGTATCCGCTGTTCGTGCTGGGCACGCTCGGCCGCACTACCGCGCAACAGGACTCGCAACAATATCCTGCTTCTCATTTCGCGCTTACCAAGACGTCCCACAAATCAAACTTCAGCCTTTTCGGGCCTACCGGCAGCGCGCTTCTGCGATTTCTCGGCGTGAATCCAGGTGCCGAGGTGAAAGTGGTCGACCTTAGAGGCTCGACTGCGGCCGCCAATTTGCCCAACGTCTGCGAAGATCCGGCCGAGCAGGCTGTCGAGAGGCCGACGCCGGTAGCGACCTCGTGGTCGGCCGTTTCGATGGACGACGCAGGGATGGCGAACGTCGGTTCTGCAGTTGCGCGACACGCGGCGTCCGCTCGATCAACCAGTGCTTCGGCTGGCTCTGTGGCCGTGGCGGATGGCGTCCTTGCTCAGCCGCCAATGCCAGCTGCACCGTCGCGGCCGAAAATCGACGAAAGCGGATTCGAGGTGAACCCCGCCGTAGCAATCGGCCCAGGCACGGACGGCAGGCCGTTCACCATCTCATCCAACAGCTTGCGTCAAGTGGTGAAGGCGCTGGCCTGGAAGTCGACGCTGTGCATCTGGGGCGGTCCCATTCTGACGCTGGGGTGCCTGTATATTCTCGGTATTTCATTTGGTTGGATCGCACTTTAGCGTAAGGAGAAAGGTCATGAGCATTATCGTGTTGCTGCTGTTCCTGTTCCTGATGGGCGGTGCAATCGCCTATTTTGTGACGATTTACAACGGGCTTGTCGCGGTGAAGAACAACGTCGACAAAGCCTGGGCCAATATCGACGTCTTGCTGAAGCAGAGGCACGACGAACTGCCGAACCTGATCGAGGTCTGCAAGGGCTACATGAAATATGAACCGGACACTCTGCAGCGCGTAACGCAGGCGAGAAATCAGTTCGCCCAGGCGACAACCGTGGATCAAAAGGTCGCGGCTAGCGCCGATCTTTCGTCCGCCCTTGGCCGCCTGATCGCTACGGCGGAAAGCTATCCCGATCTGAAGGCGAACGCGAATTTCATGCAGCTCCAGGGACGCATCACGGAGTTGGAGAGCGAAATCGCGGACCGTCGCGAGTTTTACAACGATTCCGTGAATACCTTTAATACCCGGATTCAGGAAATGCCGGACGCGATTCTGGCTAACTCGATGAACCTGCATCCGCGACAGATGTTCCAGGTGGCGGCCGAAGACAAAGAGCCGGTGAAGGTGTCATTCGCCGACGTCTCGCACTAGAGCGGGAGGAACGAAGCTGGCTGTCGGCGACCCTTGAAAAAGCGCCCCATTGGTTTACCGGAGGCCGCGTCTAAAGCCGTCATCCTGCTGCGGCGGTTTTCCTAAGCCTGATGGTCGGAGGCGCCCACCGAAAGCAGAGGCGCGATCCCCCCCTGTTTCATCAGCAAGTTGAGTGCGCACCGACCGCTTGCTTTCTATGAGTTGGGGCGTTTCCTGTTTGTTTCTAGTTGTCGGGTAGAGACTCCGCTTTGAAGGCGCAGAGCAGACCAAGAAAACGCGCCAATCAGCAGATTGGCGATTCCAGGAAATATTCAGTTGTTAGAGAGCAGGTCATAGTCCTGGACAGCAGGGCCCTGTTAGACGTTCTTGAGGGCCTCGCGGATGCTCAGGGCGCTCAGCCGCGCGCGATTGCGGCGGATGTAGCGCTTCACGTCGGCCGGATCGGTCCACGCGTACTGGCGAAGAGCCCAGCCGATGGCTTTGCGCAGGAAGAATTCCCTTGAATCGAGCGAAGGCTCGATGCAGGCGTAGAGTAGGTCGAGATCGGTCTCCTTCTTGAATCCCAGCTGGCAGATGATCGACGTGCGACGCTTCCACATGTTCTCCGACTTGCTCCAGGCGAGCATCTTTTTCTTCATGGGAGCCGGATGGTCGCGCAGGATCGGGCCCACGCGGTGCGACGCGATAGTGTCCACATAGTCCCACCATGCGCCGGTGACGATGATTTCCTCATAGAGCGGCATGGCCCCAGGAGTTTGAAACGGTCTGGCGAGCTTGTGGCCGGTCAGCTCGATGGCCACGTAGCGTTCTTCGCGAAATTCGGCGCCGCGCCAGAGCGAGAGCACATGGTCGCGCCATACATCGCGCGTGGGAAGTTCCAGGTCGGCGAAAATTCGCTTTGAAGTGGCGCGTAAGAGCGGCGTCGAGACGCCGTGATACGGCATGACGGACTTCATGTAATTCTGCGCGCCCGCCGCGCGGCGCGCGCTCGCGACGCGCCGAAGCGCACCACGCACGCGAAGCAGGAGCGATGAGTCTTGAGGCATTTCGAAACCTCGCTGGAAAACCGGAATTTATCGCTCGGGCGATTGATCGCGGATGGCTTTGAACTCGGACTTCGCGCCCCACTGCGGCATCTCGGCGGAGTTCGCCACGCGCTCGCCAATGTCCATGTAGAGCTCGGTGTCCTCGACGTCGCCGTCCATTTTCCAGTAGGGCTTAATCACATCGGTCGGCTTGTGGTAATCGTTGGCGGTGTAATCGTCGCGCATCTTCATGCCCCATCCCGCCCGCTTTCCGATGTAGTCGATTCCCGAATCGAGATCGAGCGCGGGGACGCCTACTTTGGCAAAACTGAAGTGGTCGGAGCGGTAGTAGAAGCCTTTTTCCGGCTCCGGATCCGGACGCACGATGCGTCCCTGGGCGCGCGCCGCTGCTTCGGCGACTGCGTCGAGAGAGGACTGGCCAAGCCCGATGACGGTGATGTCCCGCGTCTTACCCAAGACGTTCATTCCGTCCATGTTGATTTCCGCTGCTGTACTTGCGAGTGGGTAAAGGGGATGCTCGGCGTAGTATTCCGAGCCAAGCAGCCCCTGCTCCTCGGCCGTCACCGAGAGGAACAGGATGGTCCTTTTCGGCCGCGGCGAGCGTGCCCCAAAGGCGCGCCCCAACTCCATCAGGGTGGCTGATCCCGAGCCGTTGTCGAGCGCCCCGTGGTAGATATTCTGACCGTTGATCTCGGGACCGATTCCGAAATGGTCCCAGTGCGCCGTGTAAATCACGTACTGATTCTTCAGCGCCGGATCGCCGCCCGTGAGCCTGGCGATCACGTTGTGCGAATGAATGCGCCGGACCGTATCGTGAATCTCCACAGCCGCGCGCATCCCGAGCGAAACAGGACGAAAGTCACGGGAAACCGCCTGTGCCTTCAGCGCTTCGAAATCGTATCCCGCTGACCGGAAAAGGGATGCCGCCACCTCGTGGGTGATCCATCCGCGCACGGCGAGTTCTTGCGAATCCGCGCCGGAGGCCTCCAGCGAGAACTGCTCGCCGCTCCAACTATTCCGGACGACTTCCCACGGATAGCCTGCCGGTATCGTCTCGTGGACGATCAAACAGCCGGCCGCACCCATCTGCGCGGCCTTTTCATACTTGTAGGTCCAACGGCCGTAATACGTCATTGCCTGGCCGCCAAAAACATCGGGATCGAGGTCCGCGCCTTTCTTTACGGGCGGATCATTGATCAGCACGACGAGGATCTTTCCCTTTGCGTCCACGCCCTTGAAATCGTCCCACGAATATTCCGGTGCTTGCACTCCGTAGCCGACAAAAACCAGTTCCGCGTCGAGCCTGACGGTCTCGCTCAGCCGGGTTGTCGTGGCGATAAAGTCGTCCCGATATTTCTCGTGAAGGCTGGCGCCATGACCTGAGAAAACCAGCTCCATGTTGGGGTCCGGGCGAATCCCCACGAGCGGGACGCTTTGCAGGTAGGTCCCGTCCGGATTCCCCGGATCGAGCCCCGCGTCGCGAAACTGCTTCTGCACGTAGGCGATGGTCAACTCTTCGCCCCGCGTACCCGGGCCGCGTCCCTCGAACTCATCCGAGGAAAGCGTGCGGATGTCCGAGAGCATTCGTTCGCCGGAGATGGCCAAAGGCGCCGCCGGCTGGTTGCTCTGCGCGGGCGAAAGACGCGCTGCCAGCGCCGCAGCGCACCAAGCGATCGAGGCAGCGACGAGCGTGCCAATGAGCGCGCGGATCGATTGTCTTATGTCGTCCACCCTAGGTCCCCTAGCTGTGCTTCTTCTTTGATTCGATCACTGCTTGGGCGGCGGCCAGGCGGGCGATCGGAACGCGGAATGGCGACGCGCTGACGTAGTTCATGCCCAGCTGATTGCAGAATTTCACGCTTTCGGCGTCGCCACCGTGTTCGCCGCAGATTCCGATTTTCAGCTTGGGGCGAGTTTTGCGGCCCCGCTCGATGGCCCACTGCATTAGCATGCCGACCCCAGCAGTATCGAGGGTCTGGAACGGGTCTTCTTTGAAAATGGCGGCTTTGGACTGATCGACATAGACGGGCAGGAAGCGGCCGGCATCGTCGCGCGAAAGGCCCATGGTCGTTTGGGTCAGATCATTTGTGCCAAAGGAGAAAAATTCGGCGACTTCGGCGATTTCTCCCGCCAGCAGCGCGGCCCGCGGAAGCTCGATCATGGTGCCAACGAGATATTCAAGTTTAACTTTAGCCTGGGCGAGAATCTCGCCAGCGACGCGACGGGTGAGAGCCTCGAGAATCTGAAGCTCACGTTTGTCGAGCGTGAGCGGAATCATGATCTCAGGTAAGACTTTAATTCCTCGCTTCTGACAATCGATCGCTGCTTCAATGATCGCTCGAACTTGCATCTCTTGAATTTCAGGATAGGTGATAGCGAGCCGGCAGCCGCGGTGACCCAGCATGGGATTGGCTTCGTGCAACTGCTCGACACGCCGCACTACGGCCTCGACCGCAATACCGATCTTCTTCGCCAGTTCTTCCTGCTTGGCTCGTTCGTGGGGGACAAACTCGTGCAACGGTGGATCGATCATGCGAATAGTAACCGGCAGTCCGTCCATGGCCTCGAAGATACCAATGAAGTCCCGGCGCTGGAACGGGAGTAATTTCGCTAGCGCCTTGCGACGCGCATCAGGAGAGTCTGCGATGATCATTTCCTGAATGGCTTCCTGGCGCTCGATGCTTTTTTCCGGATGCTCGAAATCCTTGAAGAACATGTGCTCGGTGCGGCAAAGACCGATGCCTTCAGCGCCCATCTCACGGGCTACGCGAGCGTCACGCGGCGTATCGGCATTGGTGCGAACGCCCAGTTTGCGGATCTTGTCCGCCCATTTCAGAAGGGTTTCGTACGCTTTTGGCGGTTCCGGGCGAATCAGGTCGATCTGGCCGGAATAGACCGAGCCGTCGCCACCATCGAGTGTGACCCATTCACCCTCGCCGACGGTTTTCCCGCCGACCGACATTTTCTTGGCGCGCGCGTCGATGTCGATCTTCTCGGCGCCGACGATGCAGCACTTTCCCCAACCCCGAGCGACGACGGCCGCGTGGCTCGTCTTTCCTCCCGTGGCGGTGAGGATTCCCTGCGCCACGTACATGCCGCCGACATCCTCGGGGCTGGTCTCGCGCCGCGCGAGAATCACTTTTTCTCCCCGAGCCGCCCAGCTTTCGGCCTCTTCCGCGGTGAAGACAACTTTGCCGACTGCGGCGCCTGGCACGGCGTTGATGCCTTCCGCAAGTTTGCGGCTGGCCAGTTCGGAGCGCGCCAGCTTCGGGTCGAGGACCGGATAGAAGAGGCGCTCGATATCCTCGGATTTGATGCGTTCAAGTGCTTCTTCAACTTTGATCAGCTTCTCGTTGGCCATGTCGACGGCCATACGGAACGCCGCCGCTGGCGAACGCTTACCGGTACGGGTCTGCAGCATGTAGAGCTTGCCATGCTCGACGGTGAACTCCATGTCCTGCATATCACGGTAATGGCGTTCGAGTTTTTCGCGCACGCGTTCGAGCTGCGGATATACCTTGGGCATCAGCCTCTTGAGCTCGCT
>Ga0210404_10001299_pt1 | contig 10919 bp, 10 predicted proteins | sample IncBWH28MmetaG_FD_155455 | JGI IMG/M metagenome (GOLD analysis project Ga0210404, IMG submission 155455) | Forest soil microbial communities from Barre Woods Harvard Forest LTER site, Petersham, Massachusetts, United States - Inc-BW-H-28-M | ecosystem: Environmental > Terrestrial > Soil >... | reverse complement strand
TTATTCTTTTTTGCCTATTAGTCTTTCTCATGCTTCCTCTTGCTCAACCAATTTGGCAAATAATTCCTTTTTTACAATATTTTCAATTCTCCTATCGACTTCTTGAATTAGTTGCTCTTTGCACGTCCGTTCTTGCGGGAATCGTAGTAATAAAGTGGAACAATAACATATTTATTATTATTTTATGTTTTTTGACTATTTTTTATACTATGCTCAATTGGGGTAATAGAAGAGCAATAACAACAATTGATGACGCGTATCTTATACAACAAACATATAGTCAACCAGAAGGGAAAATGTCTTTGGAACCAAGTTCTCCGAAATGGGCAGACTTACAAAAGTCAAAACTGCGCATAAGACCCACAAGTCATCTCCAAATTTTATCAGGAAAAGCGCAAATTCAAGAGCTTTTACACACATCTCTGGATCATAAATATATTATACAAGCCAATTCTACTGTCAAAATGAAAGAAAATACGCTTTATTTTCCAGGCTGGACTCTTTTTATCGACGGAAAGGAGCACGCAATTACCTATACAGATAAGGTATCTCCTGGGGTAATCATCTTTACACTAAATAAAGGCTTACATGAAATTGAACTTATCTATCAAGATACACCCGATAGAAAATATGCTATGGATATAAGTGTTATTACTGCAACATTTACTTTTTTTCTCTTAGTATTTTCTCTTATTAAAAAATTTATACCTAAGTAACATGTTTATCCCACAGTTTAAGATATAAGGCAACGACATTTTCCCAGGTCTGATCTTGTACCCATTGATAACCTTGCTCCACCAACTTTTGTTCTTCTTTTGGATGTTTTAGAAAATATGCAATCTTTTCTGCTAGTACACTTGGCTCCTTCTCAATGATAATAAACTGCACAAACGGCGCTAATTTTAAATAATCTTCCTTTATTGGATTATCATAAACTGCAAACACCAAACGACGTGCCGCAAATGCTTCAAGAATCGAAAGATAACGTGAGACAAAGGCAAAATGATACCGTGGAAAATATCTTTCAGGTTTATCAAGAAAACCTAAAACATTAAATTTATTTTCTAACAAGCCTCTATCCTTACCGTCACCAATAATATCAAAAATAAATTTGGGATATTTTTTCTTCAAAAATTCAATCGCTTTGGCATATACTAGCACCCCCGTCTGTTCATCCAACCTTCCCATAAATACAGCAGATTCTTTTTTTTTAATATTTGCAGCCGAAACGATAATATCCGCTGCTCCATAGGAAACTAATGTTGGTTTAGTCCCGTACCATTTAGCAATAAAATCTCCAATACAGAGATTGCCGAAAGAAAACTCTTCAGATAATTTACGAATCGCTTTCGCACTTTTCTTCACCGGATAGCTCTCATAACCATGAAACGTTGTATAGACAGGTTTAGCAGGATAAAGAAGTCGAAATGGTAGATACCAAAAAAAAACATCATGACAATGCACTACATCGGCTCTGGAAATCACAGAGTGCAACTTCCCCATCTCCCGCCAAATCCGAAATTTTTTAAGCTTATCATCTTTACCAACATCAATACGATAAACTTGAATTCCATTAATTTCTTCTGATATCCTTTGATAAGGAATATCATAAAGCATTTCCGTTATCACAGCCACTTCATGTCCTTTTTGCAGAAGTATTTTACTGACTTCCATCACATGCTTCTCAACCCCACCAATATGAGGCAAAAATAACCGAGTCAAAAAAACAATTTTCATGATTTTTGTGCAAGAATAATACTAGTATTAAGCTTACGTTTTTTAAGCAAAAAATGTCTTGATACAAATGACTTCATACTATAAAAATTCTACCATGCATAAAGAGTTTTTTAAATGTCAATTCCCTTCCAATTAATTTTACTATTTTGATATTTTTTGAAATAAACTTTTTCTATGTTTACGGATCCAAATCAAATATTCAGTAGACTAAATTTATTACCCTAAATTAGCTTACTAATATTAGTATACCTTCTACCATAAAATTTTTCCGGAATTAAATCTTTTCCTTCTAATTTAAATAATTCCAAAGCTATGCAGTATTCCTATCTTGTATCTCTACATACTTGGAGTCATAAAGATGCATAAGTTCTTTGAATCTTCTCTTTGTTGCAAGTTCGGCTCTTTTATATTCGATTTCAAATGGTGATATCTTCATTTCAACCTCTCAATTCTATTGAGGATTTTGAGATATTAAAAATTTTGGTGAGTTAAATTTGTACTTGTTTATAATTTTGACCACCCATTTCATATTTAAGAGTAGAGCCATATACTCCACCTCGTATAAGCGTTTCTGCTGTAAACCAGGCATACTTCCATAGTACGTTGATCATTCCATCCCGTTCCAAACGTCTCATTGAGAAAACACAGCTCATATCAGTCAAAAAATGAGCTTTGATTCCATATTTATGTGCTTTAATAATAAGATTATGATCTTCAGAAATAATTATATGCAAATCAAAACCCTTAATAGCATCAAATAGATCCTTTTTGATCAAAATAATAGGTCCAATTGATAACGGTCTACCAACCTTGTGAAGCAATCTAACAGTAACTACGATTATCGAAACAAGGGCGCTATAACGAAATCTAGGATTGCTTGACTCAATAACCGGTAAATATAACGAATAGTTTTCTTTTTTTATATGTGTTACTGCCTTTTCAACTATATTTGTTGAAATTCTCGTATCTGCATCAAGAAAAAAAAGGTAGTCACTTTTTGCCTTGCTTGCACCAAAATTTCTTTGATAGGAGGCATGTCTCTTAGGAGAAAGATAAAAACTAATCTTAAGGTCCTTTTTGAACTTATCTACCACTTTTCTCGTATTATCACTCGAATTGCCATCTGAAATAATTACTTCAAAATTTTTTTCAGTCTGTTTTACCAAATCAGAAAGCAATCCAGGTATATATTGCTCCTCATTCAAAGTAGGAATTATAATTGATATAGCAGGCCGCATATACTACTTACTATTGTAGTTTATATCGAGTCATTGTACAATATACATATGCGTGAGAGCACATTACGGGTATCCGTCGTTATCCCCGTATACAACGAAGAGAGATATCTGGGCGCATGTTTGGATAGCCTCATGAAACAAAGCATAAAAGCTGATGAGATTATCATTGTTGATAACAATTCAACAGACAATACTGTCGAAATTGCTCAAAAATATCCTGTAAAAATAATCCATGAAAAAAAGCAGGGAATAATACCGACTCGAAATTATGGCTTTAATGAAGCGAAGTACGAAATTATCGCACGCACTGACGCTGATACCATACTTCCTCCTACTTGGATCAAACGTATAAAAAAAACATTTTTGGATGAACAACTTGTAGGAATTTCTGGTCCAGCTTCCTTTTATGATTTGCCAACTATTTTTAAACGAACTTGGCAGTCAAAAACTGCCTCTATTAAATTTATTCAATCCTACAATACTATTGTCAGACAACTTCTAAGACATGATTGTCTCTTTGGCCCCAATTTTGCCATCAGGCAAATTGCATGGAATATGATAAAAAATTCTGTATGTCTTGATGATAGCAAGGTCCATGAAGATCTTGATTTAGCAATCCATCTTGCCCCAATTGGAAAAATCAAATTCATGAAAACATTTACGGTAAGCACTTCAGTTAGACGTTGGAAACGTCCTGAGGCGTATATTGAATACCTATATCGGGGTCTTAAATCAATTCAGAGACATAAACAACTTGCTGTAAAGCAACGTAGCAAACAATTTGTTAAAAAAATGGTAGAGAAAGCATTATTTTTAGACTAGCTTTCTACTAGCAGATTATCCTATTTAACTTGCAGTAGTTCTGTATAATAAAAAAGCAACTTTTTCCCGAGAGTTTCCATTGAAAATTTTTTTGCAAGTGAAAGACTAGTTTTTCTTGCTTCGTTATAGTTTTCTTTATCCATAGCTAGCCCTTTTATAGCTTTTACAAATTCATTATTTGTCCGGCAGGAGTAGTAACTATTATCATAAAGAGAACGATATTCCGGCAAATCTCTCAAAATAAGCGGTAGTCCACATGCAGCTGCTTCAACAATAACAAGACCTTGTGTCTCTTGATATGATGGGAAAAAGAGTATATCAGCCATATTGTAAAGTTCATGCATCTCTTTATAAGAAAAACTTCCTAAAAAATGCATATTCGCAGACAAGTTTTTTTTCAGATAGGATTTTTTAACTCCGGCACGAATTATTCCTGCAGATTTCCCTCCTACCCAAAAAAACTCATATTCGGGCATTGTCTTTGCTACAGCAACAAAATCGATAATTCCTTTGCGTTTCACAACATGACCAGCACCAAGAATGACAACTGCATCTTCTTTAATGTTAAATTTTTTCCTTACTAGCTTTTTTAAATGTGGATCTGGCACAAAAAATGAAGTATCAATAGGATTAGCAATAATGGCCATTTTTTTGTTAATACCGATTTTTTTTAACTCTTCTGCCATATAAGGACTAAAGAGAATGATTAAATCAGCTTTATTGTAAAAAAATTTTAAATATTTCTTGAACAATCTCCCCCAATATCTACTGCCTCGAAAGGTACCAATCATAGTATCAGGAATCGTATGAGTACTTACCACAATATGTTTACTCGTAAGCATTTTATATAAGGCAAATGGACCCAGACTATGAATATGTGTTATATCAGCCTTACCAAATGAATTAATTTTTACTCTGATATTATTTTTACGCAGGAGCTTAATATGAGACATAAATGCAGTATGCATCCCACGAAAAAAATTTGGTGCATATTGAGATTCTGATACAACATTAACAGTCATACAGGAGAACAAATAGCCTTTTAGGACCTTATCATTGTAGTGTATCTCCCTTCAGCAAACAATAAAGAAGAAAGGGACTTTTAAGTCATAGGGAAACACATTGTGGACCCGAGAGGATTCGAACCTCTGACTTTTGCAATGTGAATGCAACACTCTACCACTGAGTTACGGGTCCTAAATGAATCATATTCTAACAAATCAAGACCGCGTTGACAATTCAACCTTACTATTGAGATAATTGAATGATGGAATTTGCTCGAAAAGCCTATTTTTTTACACTGGACCTATTACAAACGGTACTTCTTGCCGCCTCAATTTTCCTCGTTATTTATATTTTTCTATTCAGACCTTTCCAAGTAAGTGGTGATTCAATGTATCCAACATTTAAAAATGGTGAATATATTTTGACAAATCTTATCGCTGTACGAGTAAATGGTATTCAACATGGTGATGTTATTGTATTTAAAGCTCCACCAGATCCTGAAAAAGATTTTATTAAACGTGTCATTGGGCTTCCTGGTGATACTGTGGAATTAAAAGAAGGTTTTGTTTATCTCAATGGTAATAAACTCGATGAAAGTGCCTATTTACATAACGATGTGCGGACATATGGAGGAGCATTTTTAAAAGATGGTCAATCATTTATCGTACCTGATAGAAATTATTTTGTTATGGGAGATAACAGACCTTTTAGTTCTGATTCACGAGAATGGGGATTGCTTCCAAACAATATGGTCATTGGAAAATCATTTTTTGTCTATTGGCCTATTACAAATATGCGTCTCGTCCACAATCCATTACCAACATCACTACAGAAATAAAAAATCTAAGATAAGATGAAATTTTTATGCTCTACAAAACTTACTTTGTGAGGATATCATGAATTTGTTTTAGTTTTTCAGTAGTAACGTTAGGTGCTCCTTTTATGACCAAGGTAACACGAGCGAGTTTACTAGACTGAAATATTTGGACCTTATCAAATGTGTATTTTTCTTCGATTTCTTTTGCCATTTGATCCTGTTCAGGAACCCATAGTTGGTCTTTTGGAGCTGGTGGCTCTTTCTTCTGGATGTCACCTTTTACTTTTCGAGCAAGCTCTTCAGTCTGTCGTACTGTATAATTATCACGCAAGATAGTCTTAAAGACATCTAACATCAACTTTGTGTCTCCAAGAGACAACAGTGGCCTTACATGGCCTTCTGTAATAACCCCAGCAACGAGTGCATCTTTGATAGCGTCAGGTAATGAAAGCAATCTAATTGTATTTGAGACAGCTGGAACACTTTTTCCCACTCTTTTAGCAACCTCTGTAGTTCCAAGACCAAATTCATCAATTAATCTTCGATAAGCAAGCGCTTTTTCAATTGGGTTTAAATCTTCACGCTGAACATTCTCAACGATAGACATTTCAAGCATTTGTTGCGGTGTTGTCACTTTGACAACAACCGGTACGTGCACTAAACCAAGCACTTTTGCTGCACGCCATCGACGTTCTCCTGCAATAATTTGATAACCTGCTGGTGTCTTTGCGACAACAATCGGCTCAAGAATACCTTGCTCACGGATTGATTCAACAAGATCAGTTAATGAATCGGGAGTAATTACCCCACGCGGTTGAAGCGGATTAGATTGAAGCTGGTTAGTTTCGAGTTCGTAAATGTTATCACTACTTCGGTTATCCATTGATTACCTCAACATATTTTTTGCCTTTAAGAGTTTTAAAAGTAACAATTCCCTCTTGCATTGCAAATAATGTAAAGTCTCTACCCATTGAGACGCCACTACCTGCACTAAATTTTGATCCTTTCTGTCGAACAATAATGTTACCAGTTGTTGCGTGTGCACCACCGTACATTTTGACACCACGACGTTTTGGTCGTGAATCTCTATTTCCTTTTACTGAGCCTTGTGCTTTTGTATGTGCCATAATGTGTGAAAATTTATATAATATTACGACAACTTTTCACAGTTGTCAAGCTCTAGAAACTTATTTCTCAACTTCTTCTTTTGGAGCAATTTTCTTCTCAGACTTCCCAGATAAACTTATAATTTCTACTTTAGTTAATTGCGCTCGGAAACCTTGAACTTTACGATAACGTGCTTTTGCTTTAAATTTAGCAACGCGAATTTTGTCACCTTTTATTTGTTCTAAAACTTTTGCAATAACTGAAACATTTTCGAGGTAAGGAGCGCCCACTTGTACAGAATCACCATCTACAGTTAACAACACTTTGTCTAATGTATAATTTGACCCTGGATCTGCCTTTAATCTGTCGAGCTCAAGAACTTGCCCTTCAGTAACTTTATACTGCTTCCCCCCGCTAGTAATAACTGCATATTTCATAGATAATACAAATTATATCAAATTTTTCACCTAATTTCCAGCACATTTTTATGTTTCTCACTAGAATTCATGGCAGAGAGCAAACCGAGAAAAATAAAATTTGAAAGTAATGAACTTCCTCCAAAGGAAACAAAAGGCAAAGGCACACCCACAATAGGCATGATTCCCAAATTCATACCGATATTAACAAACGCTGGAATTAAAAAAAATCCAAAAGCACAGGCTGCGAATATCATGATAAAACGGTCACTACTCGTGCTGAATATACGAAAAATCCGATAACAAAGAAATAATAATGCAGTAATAATAATAAGAGCACCGATAAATCCAAGCCCTTCTGCAATTGTAGCAAAAATAAAATCAGTTTGTCTTTCAGGAAGAAATCGCAAACCTGACTGTGTCCCTTCCGAAAGTCCTTTACCAAAAAAGACACCTGAGCCAACAGCAATAAGTGCTTGAATACTATTGTAAGAGACACCCAACGGATCCGCCTGCGGATTTAAAAAAGTTAAAATTCTATTTCGTTGATAATCATGTAGCTTCGTCCAAATTACTGGCATCAGAATTACAAAAGGTAAAAAAAGTAAAGCAAACCATCTAAAAGGATAACCGCTGATCATTAACGCAAATAAGGCAACAAGAAGGAATAGTAATGCACTTCCCAAGTCAGGCTGAAAATAGACAAGCAGAAAAATTGGCAAAACAAAAAGCAATGCCAAAAAAAATGATTTAAAAGATACTGTAGACCGTTCTGCAAGCATCGAAGCAAAAATTAATGAAAGAAATGGTTTAAGAATTTCAGAAAATTGGAGTCGGATCCCAAAAACATCGATCCATCGAACTGCTCCGTGACTTTGAATACCGATAGCGAGAGTAACTAAAAGAAAAATTAGTGACAAAATATAGATAGGCCATTTAAGCTGTCTAAAAAAATCAACATTTACTTGTGAAAAAATAAGAAAACCAACAATTGCAATAAATAAAGAAGCAAATTGGCTTTTAAAATAGTCAAAGTTCAAAGATAATAACGTTACCAAACTGACAGAAACAAGAACAACGACAGGGAGCAAAAGTAAAAAATCGACCCGGAGAAAATTTTTCATGAATTAGCGCCTCCTATTACAGTCTTTTCACTGCAAACTCACCCTTTGTTAATGAATCAATGAGCGCTTGTTGTTTGATATACTCTTCAAATGCAGCTGGCCAATTCTCTAAAGAGACTATCACTTTCTCGTCAAGACTAGTCTCAAGTTTCTTTCTTTCCTCTTGAATTTTACGGATAATTTCACGAGCTTGTCCCTCAGCGATCAATGAATCATTGAGATTGGTATCTAAAGTAATTCTTGTCTCTGATACCTTTTTCTCATCATATGCAATCTCTTTAACATTCAGTTCGTCAAGAATTAGCTGTGCAAGATTATCCTTAAATTGATATTCTTTTTCGCCAAGTGAGACAGTAATTTTTGCTAATGGTTGCTTGACTTTTATCTGTTGTTCTTTACGAGCAGCCAAACCAAGTTCTACAATCTTTCTGACCTGCTGCATATGATCAAGAAGCTCTTTTTGAATCTTTGTGGCTTTCTTTACTTCTGGCCAATCTGAAAGATGGACAGATTCTCCATTAGTAAGATTTCTATATAATTCTTCGGAAAGAAATGGCGTAATCGGTGCCATAAGCTGCACTAGTGTAATTAAAACCTTATAGCAAGTTTGATAAAATGCTTCTTTATCAGTTTTATCTGTTGCTGATGGCCCGGTTCGATTGCGACTTCTTCTGATATACCATATTGAAAAATCAGTAACAAAAACTTTCAATTTATCGATTGATGCAACAGTATCATAGGAATCCAAACTTTCTGTTACATTTTGTTTTAATTGTTCAGTTAAACTAATAATCCATTCATCTAACACACTTTCACTTTGATCAAAGGCTTTTGAAGGTTTCCACCCATCAAGATTTGCATATGTTATGAAAAAATTATAAACATTCCACAAAATTAACATTGTAGTACGCACTTGCATTTTGTATTGCTCCTCTGAAATCAAAATATCTTCTCCGTGCATAACCGGGCTACCTAAAAGGTATAAACGCAATGCGTCACCACCATATTTTTCAAGCATCTCCCGTGGATCAGGGTAATTTTTAAAATTCTTACTCATCTTGCGCCCATCAGTACCCAAAATAACCCCTGTCACAGCTACATTTTTAAACGCCTGAGATTGATAAAGCGCAGCACCAATCACATGCAAGACATAAAACCATGCTCGAATTTGTCCTGTATACTCAGAGATAAAATTCGGAGGGAAAAAATCTTCTAATTGTTCAGATGAATCAAACGGAAAATGTCGTTCTGCAAAAGATGCAGATCCTGCTTCAATCCAACTATCAAGCACTTCGGGAACCCGACGTACTTTCTTATCACACTTCTGGCATGTTATTGTTACCTCATCTATTTCAGGTTTATGTAAGTCTATGATCTTTTTCCCTGATGCTTCTTCAAGTTCTTTAATTGACCCTGGAACAAATCGCTCACCACAGTCACATTCCCAAACAGGCACAGGACTTCCCCAATATCGATTACGTGAAATATTCCAGTCAGGAGCATTTTCTAAACTTTTTAGAAATCTACCATGTTTAAAATGCTTAGGAAACCAATTTACCTTTTCATTGGTTTGCTTCATAAGAGGTTTTAATTCCTGTACATTAACAAACCATGCATCAATTGGCGCGTAATACAATCTCGTGTGACATCGCCAACATAGAGGGACACGATGTGGTTGTGTTTGAATTTTATAGACTAATCCACGCTTCTCTAAGTCTTCATCAACAACTTTATTTGCTTTCAGATAATAAAGACCGCCAAATTGAGGAAAATCAGATTTGATATGACCTTCATCATCCAAATGCATTTCGACATGCACATTTTGTTCTCGCATTACTTTCAAATCCTCCTCACCATAGGCAGCAATTGTGACAATTCCTGTTCCCTCTTCAGCAGTAACAAAATCTCCAGAGATAATTTCAAAAACTTTTACTCCTTTTTTAACCCTATCTTTATAATAATCATAATGAGGCTCAAATTTTTTACCGACAAGCTCTGAACCATTAACTTCATCTAATATTTTGTATGAATCTTTATCTCCTAACATTTTAAGAGTAGATTTAGCCAAAATATATATATCGTCATTTTGAGATACTATTGCATAAATAAATTTTGGGTTAACAGCTAGTGCTGTAGTGACAATTTTATTCCAAGGGGTTGTCGACCAAGCAAGAAAATATGTATTTTGTTCGCCTACTACTTTATATTTATACGTCGTCGTATCATCCTGAATCTCTTTATAATTATCAACGTCCATAGCAACTTCAAAATTAGAAATAGGAGTTGCACAATGGGGACAATAGAGAGAAACACGAAGGCCTTTATAAATGTATCCCTTCGTATACATTTGTTTAAAAACCCACATAACTGATTCCATGTAGTCAATATTCCAGGTTTTGTAAGCATTTTTGAAATCTACCCATCGACCAATACGATCAACATACCATTCCCAATCCGAAGAAATAACATTAACATAATGTTTACACTCATCAATAAATTTTTTAACGCCAACCACTTCTTCAATGTCTTTTTTACTTTTTAAGTCAAGTTCATTTTCAACCTTATTTTCAATCGGTAAACCATGACCGTCCCATCCCCAAACACGACGGACACGATATCCCTTCATTGTCCAATATCGTCCAAAAAAATCTTT
>Ga0210404_10001297_pt1 | contig 10920 bp, 10 predicted proteins | sample IncBWH28MmetaG_FD_155455 | JGI IMG/M metagenome (GOLD analysis project Ga0210404, IMG submission 155455) | Forest soil microbial communities from Barre Woods Harvard Forest LTER site, Petersham, Massachusetts, United States - Inc-BW-H-28-M | ecosystem: Environmental > Terrestrial > Soil >... | reverse complement strand
CTGATCTTCGCGCTGGTGGGCGCTTATCTGATCCTGAAAATTCCCACGTAATCCGCGGCAGCTGAAGATTACGCCAAGCTACTTCACGGCTACGCCCGTGGGTTGGTTAAGGGTGGTAATGGGCGGTTGCGGCGTCAAAGTTCCGCTCGCCGGCGTGATGGCATATTGCGAGATGTTCGCAGAAGTGAAATTGGCCACGAAGACCCAAGTGTCATCGCTGCGAATTGCAATCGAGTTCGGCCCGGCGTTCGTGGCCACAGGCGTGCCAGCGATTGCGGTCAAACTCCCACTGCCGGGACTGATCCGGTATCCGGAGACTTGGCTCGATCCGGTATCCACCACGTATAGGTAATTACCATACGGATCCACCGCCATAGGCCCGGGGACATCGCCGGCAGGAATGAGCGGACCCGTAACTGGCTGCAGGCTGAAGTCCGCCTGCGGGCAACTCGAAGAAACGACACTGCAGATCGTGTAGGCGCTGACGTTGTTGTTGGGCCTTGCGTTCGCAACATAAACAAACCGGTTGCAGGGGTCGACCGCCACGCCCGAGGGTACGGTACCGGTTGGAATACTTTGCACCGTCGTCGAGTTCAGCGGAGGCACGAGTGCGCCGGTCGACAGGTCTACGGAGTAGTTCAGGATCGCGTAATTTGCCGAATCCGTCACGTAGAGATTCTCGGTCGTCGGGGCCGTATGCCCGGAGCAATATGCAAACTGAACTGGGAAAACAGTTGGGGTCACAGCCAGGGCCGACGCGCTGGGGTTTTGACCGCCCACCGGAAGCGGCAGAGGAAAAGGCGAATTCGTGACTTCGGTCAGGCTGGCATTGCTTCCAATGGAGAAAACGGAGACCGTTCCCTCGCTGCCATTCGCAACGAACAAGAACTTGCCGGCCGAATCCACGCTGAGCGCCACCGGATTCGTCAGCGGAGTCGTGCCGATTGGTGTCAGCTTGCCGTCGGAGGCGACTTGAAACGTCTCGATCCCGGTGGCACTGCCCGCGACTGCCGGATTTTGGTAGACAATCAGATAAGCGAATGCGCCCGCCGGGTCAAGAATGAGAGATGTCGGCACGCCGTTTATCGGGGGACCGTTCACATTGTTGATCTGCGAAGCGCGTCCGCTGCTCAGATCCAGGCTGAAGGTCTCCATCACAAACGCGCCCTGGGTGGGAACAATCACCAAACCATTAGAGGAAGACGAGTACTTCGTGCTGCACGCCATTACGAGGCCGATTGAAACCAGTGCCAGAACCGCCAAAATCCAGGTAAACCTTGTCCGCATTCTTCGCTTTATCTCCTGTGAACGTGCTGGTGCCTTCCCCGGCCGCCCCGAACCGGGCGCGAACACTAATTGAAGGCGTGAATTGCCATCCATTTATGTATCAGGAATACGCGGGAAGAGCAAACTCCCGCCAGGACTTAAGAACCACGGAGACGGCTGCGAGTTGCCTGAAGGCAGTGGCCAATGGCCAGTGGTCAGTGGTGTCAGTGGTCAGTACCCAGCGAGACCGGACTGGCCACTGGCCACTGGCCACTGACCACTGGGGTTAGGCTTGCAGGCATAAGAGGCAAGTGAATCTCAACCATAAGTCCGCCTTCGGTGCGGTTCGTCGCTGAAACGCGTCCGCCATGGAAGCGCACCGCGCGTTCGGTGATGGCCAGGCCCAGACCAACCCCGCCAGTCTGCCGGCCGCGAGCATTGTCCAGGCGGTAGAACGGTTGGAATAGTTTTTCCAGTGCATCGGCGGGAACGCCATCGCCGCAATCGGTAACTCGAACCACGGCTTCTTCACCTCCGGCGTTTTCCTTCTTCTCCAGATGGATCTCAATCGTCGTGCCTTCGCGGGTGTAGCGGACAGCGTTGCGCACGACGTTCTCGATCGCACTGTGCAGCAGGGATGGATCTCCACGCACTCCCCAGCTTCCTGCAGGAATTTCGCTGTGCACGTGACAACGCCTCGCCTGGGCTTCGAACTCCGCATCTTCGGCCACGTTGAGCACTACTTCGTTCAACAAGACCGGCGTGGAGGGCGGGCGCTGCTCTCCGTCTTCCATGCGCGCCAGAGTCAGCAGGCGGCCAATAAGTTCGTTGAGGCGGCCGGCCTCGAGTTCGATGCGCTCGAGCATAGTCGCGCTCTCGGGTCCGGAGCGCTGCCGCGCCAAGCCCAGAGCAACGTTCAAGCGAGCCAGCGGCGATCGCAGTTCATGAGAAATGTCATTCAACAGGCGCGATTGAGCATTGACCAGAGTCTCCAGGCGCGCCGCCATAGAGTCAAAATCGCGGAGCAATCCCGAGATCTCGTCGCCTCTCCTGCTGTGTACGGCCCAGGAGGGCGCGCCCGTCCGTGCGCTAAGATCGCCGGCAGCTAAACGCTGGGTGGCCGCCCGCAGCCGCACGATGGGCTTGGTCATATACCAAGCCAGGAAATAGCAAACTAATCCCGAAGACATCACGGCGATGACCAACCCCGGCACGGGCATGCCGCGCGGGCCGAAAAAAACGCGCGGGCCAGGAGGCAGGCCGAGTACCAGGGTGTAGCGATGGCTACCATCGGAGGAAGCGCGCGATTCGCGCAGAACGGTCGGCGCAGGAATGATAAACCCGTCGTGCGGATTTCGGGAGCCGCCATGGGCTACGCGATCGGCCCACTCGGGAGGGGCGCGGTGTGAAATTTCGTTGCCCCGCTCATCGAAGATGTATGCCCGCACATGCTGCGTGGCCTGCACGGTCTCAAGGTATTGCCGAACCTGCTGCTCGCCGCCCCGCTCGTACTCGCTCACCGCCTCGTTGAGCACGGACGTGCGCAGTGCCTCCCAAGTAGAGTTTTTCTGAGGACGCAGGGCGAGGGTGACCAGGATTGCCAGCACCAGAAACAAAGCCTGTGCCACCCAGAAGGAAAGAAAGATTTTGAGGAACAGGCTCTTCATGGCGTGGTCTTCACCTTTTCCCCAGCCTTCTCCCGCGGACGGGCAAAGATGTAGCCCACGCCCCGGATCGTCTTGATGTGCTCGTCGGCATCGGTATCTCCCAGTTTCTTGCGGACCTTGCTGACGTGCATATCGATGCTGCGGTCAAAGGGCGAAAACTTGCGGCTGAGCACGGCATTCACCAGACGCTCGCGCGGGACCACGCGCCCAGCCTCCCGCAGCAGCACTTCCAGCAGGTTAAATTCCACAGATGTCAGGTCGACTGGCTGGCCGTCACGGCGTACGCTGCGGGTGGCCGGATCCAGTTCAATCTCCCCAACGCGGACGATGTCTGGGGCGGCCGGAGCCGATTTGTCACTGCGGGTGCGGCGCAGGATGGCTCGAATGCGCGCCACCAGTTCGCGCGGATTGAAAGGCTTGGGCAGGTAGTCGTCGGCGCCGATCTCGAGGCCAACAATGCGATCCACATCTTCTCCGCGGGCGGTAAGCAAAAGCACCGGCAGGCGGGAGGTCGCGCGGATTCTGCGGAGAACTTCGAACCCGTTGATGCCGGGCAGCATCACATCGAGGACCACGAGCAGGTAGCCGCCGCCCGTGGCGCGTTGCAGACCGTTCTCGCCGTCGTGCACCGATTCCACCACGAAACCCTCGGCCTGCAGGTATTCGCCGACCAGGGTGCAGAGTTCGACATCATCGTCGATGATCAGAATGCGTTCCATCTTTGCAGCTTTCATTGTGCACCAGGCAGCGGACCGCTAACGGTAAAGAATTGTCAAACCCTTGTTGACGGATCGAAGTTGACAGATCGAAGTGTCAGACCATGGCGCTTCTTCTTTGACAAAACTTTACTCGGATTGACCGACTCTTTACCACTTTCCCGCCAGAACCGTGTTCCTATCAGTGTACGCAAGAAAGTCCCAGGTTCCGGAAAGGAACCGGTGATTACTCGAAGACAAGCCTTAGGAGTGAAGGAGTTTATGAAATCGATTCGTTTTCGGTTCCTCATAGCAGCGCTGGCAGTGATGTTGGGGGCTGCGATCGCCCAGTCGCAAACCGCGGAAGCAGCTCAGCCTCCGCCAATGCACGAACATGGATTTGGCATGGAAGGCCATATGATGGCCTTCTTCGCCAAACACCTGGACCTGACCGACGCCCAGCGCACCCAGATGAAGGGTGTGCTGCAGAAAGAGCATTCCACAATGAAACCGCTGATGCAGCAGGTCCACCAGATGGATCAGCAGCTCAGGCAGTACGCGGAAGGCACCTACGATGAAGCCAAGGTGCAAGCTCTGGTCTCGCAGCAGGCACAGACGTTAGTGCAAGTGAAGGTGCAAGAGACCCGCATTCACAACGAGCTGTATCAGTTACTCACTCCCGATCAGCAGGCCAAGATGAAGGAATTCGAGGCCAATCATGAGGCGCGCATGCAGAGACATATGCAAGGCGCACCGGAAGCGGCTCCGGAAGAGTAAGCAGTGTGGGGTTGAGCTCCCGGCTTAACCCCACGCCACTCTAACCTCGCATCTTCGTGAGCGAAGCCATGGATCTGGCTCAGGTATTAATCTTTGTCGTGGGATGGATCTTCTTTGCCGCCTGGGGGATGGTTCTTGCGGCGGTGAGCGTGATCGCCTTCGGGCAGGATATTATTCCGTCGACGGCCAACAAACCAGTACACGGTGAAACTGTTGGGCTAACTGCTAAACCCAGCGCCTGAAGGCGCGATCAATGATGCCCGCTTTTGCTATGCCTGAAAGGCATCGCCTGATACGAATCTTTGGGGGCCGCACCCTTCGCAATCCTTCCCGCCGCAAAATCGGGCTGCCAAAACTTGCACCCTGGCCTGCTAGAATTTCATCTACACAACTGCATGATTCCCAAGAGCATGCGTCCGCTGGTGCCCTACCTCAAGCGCTACCGCTGGGGCTTCGTGGCGGGCGTTATCTGCATATTTCTGAGCAACGGCGCCTGGGTGCTTCTGCCGCAGGTAATCCGGCACGCGGTCGATGATCTCAACACCGGGGTCACCTCGGCGAAGTTGCTGCACTTTGCCTGGCAGATGCTGGAGGTTGCCGCGGTCCGCGGCGTCTTCCTGTTTCTGACGCGCTGGATCGTGATCGGCATCTCGCGCGATATTGAGTTCGATTTGCGCAACGACCTTTTCGCCCACCTGGAAACGCTTTCCTACTCCTACTACCAGCGCATGCGCACTGGCGACATCATGGCCAGAGTGACGAATGATTTGAATGCGGTGCGCATGCTGCTGGGCCCGGCAATCATGTATTCGGCAAACACCCTGGTATTTACCGCCGCGGCTCTGTCGTTCATGTGGCGCATCAGCCCCAGGCTGACGTTCTACGCGTTTCTGCCGCTGCCCGTAGTCAGCGTGGTCATTCAATATTTTGGGCGGCGCATTCATGAGCGCTTCGAGAGAATTCAGGCGATGTTCTCTGACATTTCGGCGCGGGTGCAGGAGAATTTCTCAGGAGCGCGCGTGATTCGCGCCTATGTGCAGGAAGAAGCGGAGATCGCATCTTTCGAAAGCGCCAACCAGGAATATATTGCGCGCAGCCTGAAACTGGTGCGGCTGATGGGCATGCTCTGGCCCACGCTGGAACTCATGCTCGGATTGGCGGTGGTGCTGGTGTTGTGGATCGGTGGAGGCGAAGTGTTGGCGGGCCGCATGGAGATTGGCGGCTTCGCGGCCTTCAACATCTACATGCTGCAGTTGACGTTTCCGGTAATCGCGTTGGGTTGGGTGGTCAACATTTTCCAGCGGGGCACGGCATCGCTGCTCCGCCTGAATGAGATTCTGCAGGAGCAGTCCGAGATCAAAGATGAGGTTGAGGCGCGCGACGTGCAGGTGGAAGGCGAGATCGAATTTCGTGGGCTGAATTTTGCATACGACGGCAAGCCCGTGCTGCACGACCTGAACCTGCGGATTCCCGCCGGCAGCAGCATGGCAATTGTCGGTCCCACGGGCTCGGGGAAGACGACGCTGGTTAACCTGATTCCGCGCATTTACGATACGGCGCCGGGGATGGTTCTGGTGGATGGCCGGCCGATCCGGGAGTTTTCGCTGGCGTCGCTGCGCAAGAATATTGGGTTTGTGCCGCAGGAAACGTTCCTCTTCAGCGATCGCATACGGGAAAACATCGCGCTGGGCGTGGAATCAGCCACGGATCAGGAGATTCACGAGGCGGCTGAAGCGGCCAACATCGCCGCCGATATTGAGACCTTTCCCGAGCAATATCGAACCATGGTGGGCGAGCGCGGGATTACGCTCTCTGGAGGACAGAAACAGCGCACGGCGATTGCGCGCGCCTTGATTCGCAACCCGCGCATCCTCATTCTCGACGACGCTCTTTCCAGCGTCGATACTCACACTGAAGATAAAATCCTCAATCACCTGCGCGAAGTGATGCAGGGCCGCACTACCATCTTCATCTCCCACCGCGTTTCCACAGTGCGCAACGCCGACCGCATCGCCGTGCTGCACGACGGACGCATCGTGGAATCGGGCACGCACGATGAACTGCTCGCCTTGAACGGCTACTACAGCGACCTGTATAACAAGCAATTGCTGGAAGAAGAACTGGCCGAGGTCTGAAGCGGGGCTAAGAGCCCTAGTCTTCATGAAACGGCTTCCGGCGCGGCTGAAGCCGCGCCTTTCAATGCCTTCCGTTGCTACAGCTGAATTCAAAGACTGACTATGCAGCGAGTCGACGCGCCCGAGATTCTCGATTCTGACGCCTGCTCTCCCGCCGACGTGGAGACTTCGATGCGGGATCTCGGCCGGGTCAACCGCTGGTTCGGCGGGGTTGCCACCACGCAGAAGATGGTAGAGCGTGTCGCTCAAGCTTCCGGGATGAAACGGCTTTCCCTGCTCGAAGTGGCGGCTGGATCAGGGGAAGTTCCCGCGAAAGTCCGGCGGACGCTGGCGCCACGTGGGATCACGCTGGATGTAACACTGCTGGACCGGGCATGGTCCCATCTTCCCGGAGGAAATCTTATCCAAAGAAGTCACGGCGTTGTGGGCGATGCGCTCGTTCTGCCCTTCGGCGATGGAGTGTTCGATCTGGTGAGTTGCAACCTCTTTGCCCATCATTTGGACGCGCAATTGCTAGCGCAGTTCGTGCAGGAGGGTCTGCGGGTGAGCCGGCGGGCAGTGCTGATCAACGACCTCGTTCGGCACCTGCTGCATCTGGCTTTGGTGTATGCCAGTTTTCCCATAATGCGCAGCCGGGTGGCTTGGCTGGACGGGCTAACTTCAGTACGCCGCGCGTACGTTCCGGACGAAATCCGGAACATGCTGGCCTCTGCTTTTTCTTCTGAGACAGTACAAGTGGAGATCTCGCGCAACTACCTTTTCCGCATGGGAGTGATTGTGTGGAAGCAGCGGGCGTTCCACAGCGCCTGAAGGCGCGACCTATTTTGCTGAGCTGGCGGCATGCCTGAAAGCATGCCCTGATACGAATCTCGCATCCTTACACGAATCTCGTCTTTCGTAGCGGTCCTGGGACAGTGCCTCTTTCCAGCCGAGCCTAGCGCACCACCAGCACTTCACGGATGTTATCGCGGGCGAGGAAGAACTTGATGGAAGCGAAATCCCGAAACAGGTTTTCGATGTGGCGGTTGTTGAATACGCGCTGCAACTGGAAACCGTCGGTGATGGCGGTGTGGACCGCTCCGGTGGGCCCACGACGGGCTTCCCGCCGTAGCACAATTTTCTGCATCTCGAGGGTGTCGGCGCCGACGATGTGGAAACGGTGACAGGGCGAGTCCGGACCGGCGTCGCGGGTGTGGAAGAAGGCCAGGAGCATGCCCCCCGGTTTCAGCACCGACCACAGCCGTCCCACCACTGGCTTCACCAGACTCTCATCGAGGTAGTCGGGCAGATTCCAGCACAGGACGACGTCGAAGTGAGCGGCTGGGTACACCAGGTTATCAGCGAGAAATTTGCGGCTGTCGAGAACAACGTTCCCCTGCTCGTCTTTGCTGAGAAGCTCGGGATCAGTGGAGGCGGTGAGCAGGTCTTCGCTGTAGATTTTATGGCCATGTTCGGTGAAGTGGCGGATGTTGGTTGCCGAGGTCGATCCCAGGTCCAGAACGCAGAGACCTTCGGCGGACTCCCAGGTGCGGGACAACTCCCCCAAGCCGCTGGAGCGGCGGGTCAGCTTCTGCGAGCCTTGCGCCGGGATGGTCCCCGGTCCGGATGAACCGCGAAAAAGTTTCATGAAATTCTGCGCGACTGACGACATCCTGACTTCGTTACTCCTGAAGAAATCCTCTCAGCGAGTATGCCGCCGAGCGTTCCGCAACCCCATCAACCTGGTCGAACAAATTCACCGGTCGAACGCGCCTCACTTCGTGTCGGTCCGGTGAATATCAACCTTGCCCTTCAAATAGGCGCCTTCTTCGATAGAGATGCGCTGGGTGGTGATATCCCCGGTGACGATCGCCGACTTACGCAGTTCGACGCGATCGCTGGCCTGCACGTTGCCCTCGAGCTTACCTTGCACCACCACGCCCTTGGCCTCGACGCTGGCTTTGACCTGGCCGTTGGGGCCAACCGTCAAGCTGTTGCCCTTGAGCGCGATGGTGCCCTCGACCTGGCCATCGAGGTATAGATCCTCGCTGCCGGAAAGTTCGCCCTTGATGAAGACCGACTTGCCGATTTGTGCCAACCCACTGGCGGGTGCGCTCATTGGACGCTCTCCTGATGCTACGAGAATTAGGTGCTACGAGAAATAGGTGCAACGAGAATAGCAGCAACGGAATTGGTCACGGTTCCCTCCCGAATCACATCCATGAGATAGAACCGGAAGGCCGCCGCCCACAGCAACGACTATACGCAAGGCACAGAGTGCGCGGCAAGCCGTACCTCTGTCCACGCAGCTACGCCGTTCACTGTAGAGAATGCCCGAAGCCCAATTGTTACACTAAGCGTGTGTTGGACAGTCTAAAACGGGCGGGTTTGATTCGGATCGCCACCGCGGCATTGGTGGCTGTCCTGCTTTCGGGGAGGGGTCCGGCGTTCCTGAATGCCGGCGCGTCCTCGAGTTCTCCTCAGGACGCGGCTTCTCCCATTGAACTCGTGCGGGCTGCGGTTGCAAACGAGGTAGCAGACTCCAGTGATGCCTCGATGAAACACATGTTCCGCGCGCGCAAGCAGACTCCGCAGGGCTCCCAGACCAGGCTGTATGTGGAAACGCGGGACGCCATGGCCGGCATAACGATTGCCTACAACGACAAGCCTCTCGCGCCGGACCAGATGCGGGGCGAGGAAGGCCGTCTGGCCGGTCTTGTGGGCAATCCCGAGCAGCTCAAGCGCAAGCATTCGCAGGAGCAGGAGAATGCCGAGCGTACGCTGCGCATCGTGAAAGCCCTGCCCCTCGCTTTTCTTTACGACTTTGACGGTGAGGAGCAAGGCGCGGCGGACCTCGGCAAGGATGGCGCACGGCTGGTGCGCCTGAAATTCAAGCCTAACCCGGCATACCGGCCGCCATCTCGTGTGGAGCAGGTGCTCGAAGGAATTCAGGGAGTCGTGCTGATTGATCCCGCGGCGCGGCGGGTCGCCAGAATCGACGGAACTCTGTTCAAGGAGGTAGGCTTTGGCTGGGGAATTCTGGGGCACCTCGACAAAGGCGGACATTTTTTGATCGAGCAGCTTGACCTTGGGGATGGCTCGTGGGAAATCTCGCGCATGTCCCTCAGCTTTACCGGAAAGATTCTTCTGTTCAAGAGTCTTGCGATCAAATCGGAAGAGGTATTCAGCGACTTCCGGCAAGTTCCGGCCGACACGACGTTCGCCCAGGGCGTGGAGATGTTGAAGGCGGAAGAGGCAAGGCTGGCTGAGAATCATAAGCCGGAAGCGGCAGCGACGAACCCGAAGTCACACTAGGAACCGATCGGGTTAATAAGTGTATTGGCGATATTTCGCCAACAAGCTTCCCGGAGGTATTGTCAAAACACTGCTTGCCAGGACATCCTGTCTTAAATAAACTCGTCGAGGCCCGTCGATTCAGCTTTTCTCGCTAAGTCCTGATGTCAAATTGGTTCGCCATGAGAGCCAGCCATTTCCCATTCCGTGAGGCAACCGTAACTGCACTCGTCGGATGTGCGCTGCTGCGCGCTGCCACCCAAGACATCACATTTAAGAGGGAGCAGGCAGAGATTATTGTTGATCAGGTAGCGGATGACGTTGCAAAGCATTATTACGACCCTAAGCTGCACGGCGTCGATTGGAGTGCCAAACTCCGCGAAACCAAGAAGAAAATCGAAAACGCCACATCCGGCAACCTTGCATTTGCCAATATTGCAGCAATGATCGACAGCCTAGACGATTCTCAGACCTTCTTCATCCCACCGCTGCGCTCCTTTAGCTTTGATTACGGCTGGCGCATTCAGGCCATTGGTGAACGATGCTTCGTGACACACGTTCGACCCCAGACCGATGCGGCGACCAAGGTTCATCCCGGTGACGAGGTTTTGGCGGTTAGCGACTACAAACCCGCGCGTACCAACATTTACCGTATAGGCTACGTGCTGAATGTTCTCCGTCCGCAAAGCAAGCTTGAAGCTACCGTCCGATCGGTGTCCGGAGAGATACGGCGAATTGAAATGGCCCCCAAGATCTTCCCGGGCCAGCTCATTAGACCGACCGTCGGAGACATGCGCATGATAGCGGAGCTCGAACACAAGCGCGACCGGCCGCGGGTCGTTTCTCTCGATGGCGATGTGGCGGTGGCACGGATTCCCACGTTCCGGCTCGAGGAGAGCGACGTAGGGAAACTCGTCGACGACGTTCGGAAACACAAATCTGTGATCGTAGATATGCGAGGTGCTTCCGGCGGGACAGATGAGTCCGTCAGGCTGCTGACAAGCGCATTTTTTGATCACGAGGTGAAGATCGCAGATGCGGTGACCCGCAGAGGTGTCAAGCCTGTGCTCGCCAAACCGAGTCGGCGGAATTTTTCTGGCAAAATGA
>Ga0210404_10001296_pt1 | contig 10923 bp, 12 predicted proteins | sample IncBWH28MmetaG_FD_155455 | JGI IMG/M metagenome (GOLD analysis project Ga0210404, IMG submission 155455) | Forest soil microbial communities from Barre Woods Harvard Forest LTER site, Petersham, Massachusetts, United States - Inc-BW-H-28-M | ecosystem: Environmental > Terrestrial > Soil >... | reverse complement strand
GGACCACGTGAGCCGAGAGCTAATACGTACCGCGATTGCCAAGACTTACGACGGCTACTTCAACGGCGTGAATACGCAGCAGATCGTGCAGTGGTTCGATCTGGGCGGAGAAATCCAAATGGCCGACACCGCGGGCGCCGCTGAGGCCCTGCAATCCCTGCGCGCCATCCAGGGCCTGATGGATAAGTTGGGCAAGTTGACCGTCGGCCCGAAAGATAGTCCGGAACTGCAGGTGTCCGCAGCGGAGTTCGTACTGGAAGGTCTGCATGCGCACAAACGCATCGGGCGAAATGAAGAGCGCCTGTTCACAGCGGGAGAAAAACCACTGAAGCAGGCTGAGAAGCCCTTCGAACGTGAGGAACCGCCGTTTCGCGGCAGAAGGCCGTACAACTAGGTCGCCAGTCGTTGGTCGTTCGTCGTTGGCGGCAATGGTAACGCGTCTTGACGAACGACCACCGACTAAGGACCAACGACTATCTCTATGAAGCGCATTCGCTACAGCAAGTACGTTCCGGATCCCGTCGGCGAAATGAGCATGGAGGATCTACTAGGTGCCCTCTCAGACTACCTGCTGCAGAGTGGTTTCCAGAACTACATCTATAGCGACTTTCTCGATGGCGAACAAACACTCGACGACCTGCGCCGCGCGCTGGAACAGGCATTGCTCGAGGGCAATTTTCTGGACGAGGAAATGCGTGAGCGCCTGCAACAGATGCAAATGGATGGCACGCTGGATGAACTAATTGAACAGTTGATCGAACGCATGCAGCAGGAGGATTACATCAGCGTCGACCAACCTCACGATCCCTCGCGCCAGGCGAGCACGGGTGGACAGGTCGGCGAGGCCCAGCCACAGGCCAAGTTCGAAATCACTGATAAGAGTCTCGACTTTCTCGGCTTCAAGACGCTGCGTGATCTGATGGGATCATTGGGAAAGTCCAGCTTTGGACGGCATGATACTAGGGATTTGGCGACCGGTATTGAAACCAGTGGCGCCTCCCGGCGTTACGAATTCGGCGATACCCTCAACCTCGATATCACCGCTACGCTTTCCAGCGCCATCGAGCGCGAAGGCCTGAAACTGCCACTGAACATCGAATATTCCGATCTCCAGGTGCATCAGTGCGAATACCAGTCCTCGTGCGCGACCGTCCTCATGCTCGATTGCTCGCACTCCATGATTCTGTATGGCGAAGATCGCTTCACACCGGCCAAAAAGGTCGCCATGGCGCTTTCGCACCTGATTCGCACGCAGTACCCTGGCGACTCTCTCTCGCTTATCCTGTTTCATGACTCGGCGGAAGAAGTGCCACTCTCGCAGTTGGCTCGCGTGAAAGTCGGACCCTACTATACCAACACACGCGAAGGACTCCGGCTGGCGCAGCGCATTCTGCAGCGTCAGAGAAAAGACATGAAGCAGATTGTGATGATCACCGACGGCAAGCCTTCGGCGCTCACGCTCGAGGATGGACGCATTTACAAGAATGCTTTCGGGCTCGACCCTCTGGTGGTCAGCCAAACGCTGGAAGAAGTATCGAAGTGCAAGCGCGCCGGAATCCTGATCAACACTTTCATGCTGGCCTCAGACTACGGTCTGGTGCAATTCGTGCAGAAAGTCACGGAGATGTGCCGCGGCAAAGCGTATTTCACGACGCCGTACACGTTGGGGCAATATTTATTGATGGATTACATGTCGCGAAAGACGAAGACGATGCACTGACTCCACTGAGTTGGGGCTTCGATGGATTCGCGGCTCAGGAGGACGCGTGGAATGCGAGAATGAGGTCGACGCTTGAGAAGAGCTGCGGCTATCGCAATTCTGCTGCTCATCGCAGTGGCGCAAGGATATACGTGCCAATGGGCGAGGGGCTACTTCTATCAAGTGACTGCATTAAGAGGAAGGGTCGTCGGGGCTAACATAGGACCTCTGCAATATGTGCGCTGGTTGAGACAGTCGTTCGCGAGAAAACACGCAAAGCTCACGCTTTACGAATATCGTTGGCCTGTCAGCGGGAGAAGTGCTTTGCCTTTTGTAAAGGCGATCGAAACAGATCCCAACGGAAGATTTGATTTCGGTCTTATGAAAACGGGCCATTATACCCTCGTCGTAGACGATGAGAAACTAAGTAGCTCAAACTGGTTCGACGTTGAAATGAAGGATCGATCCCTGGCAAAAGAATCCGTCATCATCGACGTATCTCCTCACTTCCCAGACTGCAAGGGTGGACACGAATTTATCGTGAAGACAAAGTGAATCTAGCGATGTCAGGATTTCGTGTTCAAGTAGAACTTGTCCCGCAGCGATTGAGTCCATTTTCACCCCCGCGTACCGAAATGGAACAAAAGTTAAAATTTGTGATGGCCGTCACAAGGAATCAGGCTAGCGCATGCGTACAATCAGCGGCGTGGCAAGCGCGGCTTCGGAGGACACTTCCAGTGTGGGTACTGGGCACGCTTGCCAAGCGTTGGACGGCTGCATGCAGCCTGAGGGGTTCGATTCCTCTGTCCTCCGCACGACTGTCCAACCAATTTGGAACTCGGCACGCTCAAGCATGCCCAAGAGTACCTTGACTTCCGCTTGACAGCGCGGTAGCCTCAAGCTGCTTGGCAAGCGTGCCTAGATTCCGGCACCAGGAGTTCGCGAAAAGCCCCGCAGATGCGGGGCTTTTGCCTTCTTTGTCGGCGGCACAGAATTGAGTTTTTCGCGAATTTCTACGCTCGGCGAATCCTCGGCGGAGTTCTCCAGTCAGCAAATACGAATGTGAAGCTGTCACCCTTCCGCACATTCGTTGCCAGGACGGGCCGAAAGCAAGCGATGCAAGTTCCGCCGGTGCGGCGGACGCTGGGATAGACGATTCCCGCTGAGCCCAGATTTAGGAGCTGTGCCGCCAGCGCCTGCGAGGCAACATAGCTGTCAGGAGTCAGGCAGTCCGAATGTTCCTTGGCGCCCCGAAGGTCATGAAATTCGGCGCGAAAGTCCGCGAGGTAATCGGCATAATCGGCAGTGTCTTCTTCATCCCATTGTGTCTCTTGCAACCAAAGCTGTCGATGGTAAGCCACTTCCGTCTGGGAAGTCTGCAATTCAAAAGCAGCGTACCAGGCGCCGCGATCTGAGGAATTGAAGCGCGATCCGTCGGGTGCAGGATGGCAAAACGCGGCGTTGATGATCCGGTATGAAGGAATCCCAAACACCAACTCCCTCGCGTCGATGCCCGGTAACCGTCCCGATTCCACCCACAGGCGGTCATTGGTTGCGTTGTCGAGCTCGAAGATTCCGCTAAGAAGGTTTTCGTCGTCCGTAAGGCGAGTCAGTACCGAGGCGCCATCGTCAGCGAATTGTGCCGGAATCAGTCGATGCGTGTCTCGTTGATCGACACTACACACAGCCGGGACACGCATTCACCTTCCGCCGCGACGACTGTCTAGTAACCGGCGGACCACCAGCATGCCCGGCATGCCGCTCTGAACGAGCAAGACCAGAGGTGGTGCGTTGCTGAACACCGGATTACTGTTCGGCCGAGAAATCCACTGGCTCGCCAGCTTCCGGTTGAACAGAATATTCAGGGACTTGAAGATGCCGATCAGTAGAGAGATCCGAGTAAGCTCATCCTGCGTCAGCACGCTTTTATGAGTTTTCTTGAGCCCGTAGTACCGTCCGTGAGAGAAGCCACCGAGCAGTGCCATGGCATCTTCATTTTTCAAATCCCAGTTCTCGACGATCCTGAAGAATGCCTCAATCGCGGCTGGGCTCAGCCTCTTGCGCGTCGCCGCGTCCGTCAGGTCAGGCAGCTTCCTCAGATCCAGACCCAAATCAGGAACCACTGGTGTTGCAGCCACGGGGTTCCTCCTAATATGTACTATAATAGCTACCAATTAGGACAACGTCAAGCAGGCAGATAATTCTCAGCGCCAGATGGCCTCCAGCCTCTTATTCCCCTGTTTTCAGATAGATGCGGAGCAGAAAGCTACGCTCTGACAATCTCACCCACCGCCCGGTACGCCTGGTCAATCGCTGCGTCTGTGTAGGCCGAGCCCCCGGCATCCGAGTTGGCAATGGCAATCCTGCCAAACTGCTTCCGTCCCAGCACCCAGGGCTTTTCCTCCTGGGACCAGTCGGGATCGAACAGCGGATTGTCGTGGAAGGCATAGCCGTGCGCCCAGCGGTTTACCGTGATGCCCTCAATATCCCGCGCCGGGTCAAATCCGGCCGCGCCCAACATGCGCCCCAGCTGTTCGCGAATGTTACGTTCGAAAGTTGAAAATGGCGTGCGCAGCAGTTCCGCCCGCCCCGCTCGATTCTGCTCTCGTTGTGGCAAGCCCGGTTTGCATGGAGTCCGCAGCATAAACAGTACAGCCGGCTCCTCGGGCTTGCCGGGGAATTTGTAGTCTCCCAGGCTCACCGGGAAATCCAGGGAAACATAGTTGTGGTAGCTGCCCGGCGCATCAATCTGGTACACGCCGAGTTTCTGAAACGCTGTCCAGTTGCGGATCGCCACGTGCGTATACACCAGCGGACTCTTTACCAGCAACGCCAGCGCATCCCGCTGCTTTTCCGGCAGTTCGGGGCAGAGATACGGAATCATTCCGTTGTAGCAGGCCAGCACGCACGCTTTCGCCGTCACCGAAAGCAGCTTGTCACCCCGCATGTACGCGACTTCCACTTCCTTCGCCGTTTTCGCCTCGCCCACATGGCGCACCCGCACTACCGTCGTGTTCAACCGGATACTCGTCTTCACCGCTAATTGAGAAGACGCCCTATCCAGTTTGCTGTAGTCCACCCTCGCGGTTACCACGTCTTCCATCGTGTGTCCCGGAATTGCCTCCGGAATCAACGAACGAACCAGCAGCCGCGCGATCGAAGCATTGCCGTCCGGAAAGTGAAAAATATATGGGTCGGGTTTCACGTCGTTTCCGCGCCCTTGGCTCCCGCCCAGCTTCAAGCCCTCAAAGCCAGGGTATCCAAACTCATCGTAATCGTCGCCGTCCGTGTAGCAGAACAGAGCTGGGACTGCCTCGATACCAACGCAGAAAAGATCGTGGGTCTTCTTTTGGAAGAACGGCAATACATCTTGATGCACTTTCACGATCTTCGTCAGGAAGTCGGCATAGCTCATTTTCATCAGCCGTTTCCGTTTTTCTTCGACGGAGAGACCCGGCAGATAGTCCACGTTTTCGGTGTAGAGCCGCGTGAGGTCGCGCTTCGCCGCATCCGGGAGTGGCGTCTTCGCAATAAACTCCGGCCACGGCAGCGAGTTTCTCCCTACAACAAAACGGTCCTCCCCAAAGGTTTCTTTGTCGAAGAACACGCCCGTGCCAAGCTTCAGGGAGGGAAACAACTTCTGGTCGTAGGCTTGATAGAACTTCTGTAAATCAACGCCCAGCTCCGCCAGCAAACCCCTGGCGACCTGGCTGTACTTGGATGGACTCTCGATCGACTGCGTTCCCCCGTAACACAGCACCTTGCGTCCGCCCACCTCAAACTCATTGCGCTTAGCGTGCCCGCCAAAGTCGTCATGATTATCCAAAATTAGAACCCGCGCCTGTGGACCCGCGCTCTTGCGGTAAAAGTGAGCCGCCGCCAGCCCGCTGATGCCGGCTCCCACCACTACCAGATCGTAGGTCTCACCGGTCGCCTCGGGCTTCCCAGCCCCTTCCCAAAAGTCTCCATCCCGGAGCTTGTGCGCAAACGTAAACGTGCCGTCATGGTTGCCCCTAATTCCGGTCCGCGCGGGTGGGTAATAGTCCGGTGCTTTCTCCGGAGCAAATTGCTTTTCCGTGAGGCTCGGATTAATGGACGTCGGTTCAGCCGCTTCTGGTTCCCCGAGCGCCGCAGCCAAATCCGGCAGCGCCAGCACTCCGATGCCCACCGCGACTCCGTTCAGGAAGTCACGCCGGGTGATCTCGCGGCCCATGCCTAGCTCTCGATCTCGCGAATTGTTCACAGGTAGCTTCGCACGCAGGCTTAGTCTGAAATTTGAGCTTTCTGAATAAGCGTCAGACGTCTCGGTTCAGCTCGTGCCGTCAGCTTTCTTCACGGCTGACTCTGCAGCTTGGAAACCAATACGGCTGTGGGTCCCATCGCAAAAAGGTTTAGTCACTGAGCCGCCGCAACGGCACAAAGAAAAAGCCGGTTTGCCAGTAAGGTCATACTTGTTGCCGTCGGCGTCAACCAACTCGATCGAGCCCTCTGGGGCTTCCACACGATACGGGCCGTTCTTCTTGATCGTAATCTTGACGGTGGGCATGAGACCTCCGCTAAAAATGAGTCTTACTACGGATAATGAAGATAGCAGCTTCGAGCCGATGGCTTCTAGCGGAATGAAGAATTCCTCTGGCCGCCCCAAATCGGTTGGTAATTACGAATGCCTTGCACCACTCAGCATGCCACTCATGCGGCCGCTGATAGCGCCGGAAGTAGCTCCTGATACAGATCCAAATACTCATCGATCATGCGTTTGGAGGTAAAACACTCGCGGGCGCGCTGATAGGCGCGGTTGGCATAGCCGCGACATAGGTCTCGCTCATCGCTTAGGCGCCGAATCGCCGCTGCCAAGCTGTTGGCGTCATTCGCGCGGAAGTAGAGGGCGGCATCGCCCCAAAGTTCCCGGTGGGAAGGAATGTCGTTAGCAATGATGGCGCAACGCGAAAGCGCGGCTTCTACCGTCGTCATGCCGTAAGGCTCATATCGCGACGTGGCAGCATAGATGGAGGCCCGGCTGTAAAGAGTGCGCAGCTGCGCCTCGGTTTGCGGACCTTTTAACGCCATGCAGACCCGATCGACGGCAACTTTGACGTCGGCGCGAATGGGAATCTTGGGAGAAGTCACTGGCACGTCTGATCCGACGATGCAGACGGGGAGTGGATGCTCATGTTGGGTCAGTAGAGAAACCTGCTTGCCGGCGTCCCACAGTCGCCCCACCGCCAAGACGGAATCATCCTTGCTTACATATGGATTGAAGAAGATTGGGTTGCGTCCGTTGTAAATCACAGAGTCGCGGCGCGGACGCGTATAGCAGGCCCGGAGGGTGTCCAGCATCCAGACCGTCGGTGCAACCACGGCACTGGCCTGCTCCAAGCCACGAATTACCATCTCTCTGTACCACTTCACCCAGCGGGTCTGTTTCGGCTCATTCCCATGAATCGCTTTCCACCAACTGATCATGTCCCCGTGGGCTACGACTACGCGCGGAATTTCAACGGGAAGGTTGCCATAGCACAGCTGGTTCAAGTGCAGAAGATCGGGCTTCAACTCCTGCACCAGAGCTGTGATATAGGCGGAGGAGGCTTCGAGGTCCAACTCTCCTTCCTGCATCCAGTCCAAACGAAACGCCGTGGGACGATATTCCAGGCCGTGCAGATTGTCCATCCAGGAGGTTTGTTCGGGCAGAGGAATCTCGCCGAGGCTGACCAGAGTGACACGAACCCCGCGGCTCACCAGTCCCGTGACCAGTTCGCGAGCGTAAGTCCAGACCCCACCCAGCGTATCGGCAGTAACTAGAACGTGCACTCGCAGCTCCTGTCTCTCGCTGAGATCAGTGTACGTGAGACGTCTGATTCCAGGCCCGATTATTGTAGTGTGAGAACTGGCGGTCATCGAAGGATTTTTGGAACCTTTGTCGACGCAGTGCGCAAATTATTGCACAGGAAGGATCAGGCAATACTCGAGCACTGGCTTTAGTGTGCCGCTTGGTCTGCGAGAAAGTCCTCGTATCCCTTTTGGTAGCCTGCGGTGAAAGACGCTCGATCCGCCTCGGTGGCCCATCGTCCGCTGACAACATGGGGCGCAACTCCGTTTTCGGCTGCAAGTCTGCCCAAATACAATCCATCTCGGAAGGCGCCATCGGTGATGTGGCTGACGTTTTCGTTCGTGCTTAGAAAGTTCGGCCGACGCTGGACGTGAAACACTGACACCGTTCCCAGGCTGAGCGCCATCAAGGATGCGAATAATGAAACCCTGTTCATTGCTTTGTCCCCCAAATCTTTTTCGATTTCCTCGGTTCTGAATCTCTTGTCGATGAGACAAGCCTAAGGCGGGCGGAAGGTGACCTTGTCATTCAGCGGTCACTTGTTGGTCAACTGTTTGTTGTTTTTTTGTCGGGGACTTGTAACCTTCATGCGGAACAACAACCAGGAGGGCGGCGGCCTAGGTCGAGGCTTCGAGTTTGATGCGCATTTCCCGAGCCAGTTCATAAACGGCGCGCATTTTAGTCTCAGCTGTGGCTTGAAGGTGGGGGGTTTGAAGGGCCAGCTCGCAGGATAGTAGGATCGCCGTTATCGTATCTTTTAATTCATTGCGTAGGCCTTGTTCCGCGCCTTGGCGCGCTAGCAGGACCTCTCGCTTGCGGCGGTGCAGAGCCGCACGCAGTTCGCGCACTACTCGTTCCATTCCGCAGACAGCAAAATTTATGTAGACTGGGATCGCCGTCCCGACATGCTGTAAGACCATCTCGCTGTCATCAGGCTCAGCTTCCAGGAACGACTGATCAATCACGACTGCGGAATATTCGTGGGCGCGCAGCCTGGTTGCCGCCTGCCGTAGCGTAGCTTCGACTTCTACCGGCTCCCGAATCTCTTCCTCGATCCTCACTGCCCAGTCGCGACCTTTCGCGTAAGGCGTGATGAGTAGAATCATGCGTTTTGACGTGCACGTCTGCCGCCACAACTTTGACTGATGAAAGCATTGCGTTTAGAGCGGCGCTGGCTTCTGTCGTTCCCATGACGGGAAGGCCGCTCCGTTTCCCGAACGACTCATCGGATATCACACACGGCGGGTGGCCCGGGCAACTTCCGGATTGAATCCTACTCTGGAGGGTGCCCCGTCCAAGCTCTGCTTGGGCGGGGATGTTCGTTCGTCACAGAATGGGAGCGCTTTGGAACTAACCTTCTCCTATGCCTTGGGGGCTAAAGCGGTTCCAACAGTCCGGCCAGCTTCATTTCCTTACCTTCAGTTGTTACCGCAGACGAGTGAACTTCGAGAGCATACGATCCCGCGCCACCTTTGAAGCCTCCCTCGAAACAGTCCGCCAAGGGTACAGGATCTGTGTGTACGGTTACGTGGTGATGCCGGAACACGTACACCTTCTGGTGAACGAACCCGAGCGATGCGGCTTAGCGCCAGCCTTGCGTCGTTGAAGCAATCGGTCGCGCGTACCCTGGCGTTGCGAGCTGCGGAATCCCTTCTGGCAGGCTCGCAACTACGATTTCAATGTCTGGAGCGAGCGCAAGTTCTTGGAGAAGCTGCGCTATATTCATTGGAATCCAGTGCAACGGGGGCTGGTCGCGCGGCCAGACGACTGGAAATGGAGCAGCTTTCGTCACTATGTGAGCGGCGAACCGGGGACAGTGGAAATTGAATCGCAGTGGACGGTGCGGACTCGTGAGCGCATGGGAATCTTTCCCATGATGCAGACACCGCCTAAGGAAAATTCCCGCCCAAGCAGAGCTTGGACGGGGCACCCTGCAGAGTAAGATGAGTGCGATTTAGCCCGGGCCACCCGCCATGAAGACATCGAAGACGATGGACAACATCTCGTGCGAAAACTCGGCATGGAGCTACCGATTGAGCCAGTTCTGCGCGAGTGGGAAAAGCCGCTTGAAACGTTGCGTGATATGGTGCTTTGGCTGAACTGGATTCGTCAGCATCAGTCCGCTCAGCAGGTTGTTGAACGTTAACTGGGCGGGTGGCCCAGCCTTTCGCGTTTTTTGCGAAGGCTGGGGCTGTTCACTCGTTCCCAGAGACCTCGATGAGTAGTCAATGATTCCTTTACCCACCCTTTCGCAGAGTGCGCGAAAAGGGTGGGGCACCCGGCAAACAGAAACCTGGAAGGGTGGGGCACCCGGCGCAAGCTTTTTTCCAGAACGAGCTCCCCGCTGCCCTGGCTGGTAAATGCAAGTGAGGATTCGAGAAAGAGAACGAGGTGTCTCTGCCCCAATGAAGCGGTGGAAGCGGCTGGCCGACATATTCCTAGAAGTAGTTATTGCGGTTGTTCTGGTGACGGCTGGGATCGTGTATGTTGCCAGGCATCCTAGGGGCAGCCCCAACTGGGGTCGCATAGCGCTTGCAGGGAATACGGTCGTGGTTTTCGGGTTTCTGATCTCATGGTTTCGTCAGGCATGGAAACGCTTGGTGTTCTGGACAACGTTGGTGGTCTTGCTGCTGGGCCACACTGCAGCTTATGTGTTGGTCCTCAGTCGCATTCACGACTTCCCTTTGGCTTATTACGTCGTTCTCAACTCGATGGAACTGGCCCTGTTCACGGTGATTTTGAGAAAAGTAATAACGGGAAACAGGGATTAGGTATAACAGGCGGTCTACCCGCAAACAACGAATATAGTGACCTCAAGCGAGGCCCGCCCCACCCACCGCTTGTCGAAGTTCTAGTCCTGGGCGGCGTACTCTTTCAGCTTGCGGTAGAGTGTTGTTTTACCAATCCCCAGCAGCTTTGCCGCCAGCAGTTTGTCGCCGTTAAGTTGCCCGATCGTATTGATGATGGTCTGCTTCTCCAAGTCGGCGATAGGGACAATCTTGGCCGCGCCGTTTCCTCCCGCTGGCATCGTGCTTTGCACACTGTGAATGGCGCTGGCAAGTCGCATGCCTGGATCATGGGCCCACTGGTGAAGGCGCAGGCCCGCTCCAGGCAGTTTTCCAGTTCACGAACATTGCCTGGCCAATCGTAGGCTAACAGGGCCTTCATGGCGTCGTCGCTCAGGCTCCGTTCCTGCGCCGAGGCCCGCGAGAGCCGCTCCAGGAAGTGCGCCGCCAGCAGTGGAATGTCCTGGCGACGCTCGCGCAATGCCGGAATTCGCAAGCTCAGTACATTCAGCCGGAAATACAGATCCCGCCGGAACGTGCCCTGCGCCACCGCCTGCTCCAGGTCGCGGTTGGTGGCCGCCAGTATTCTCACGTTGATGGGGACACGTTTG
>Ga0210404_10001294_pt1 | contig 10937 bp, 10 predicted proteins | sample IncBWH28MmetaG_FD_155455 | JGI IMG/M metagenome (GOLD analysis project Ga0210404, IMG submission 155455) | Forest soil microbial communities from Barre Woods Harvard Forest LTER site, Petersham, Massachusetts, United States - Inc-BW-H-28-M | ecosystem: Environmental > Terrestrial > Soil >... | reverse complement strand
AGGAGTTCGTCAAGAAGGTCACCGGCCTGCTGCAGTTCAATCATGGGCTGACCGAATCGATCCGGCAAATGCTCGGCGAATTGTCTGTGGCGTTCGAGTGCGAACTGGCGTGTCTGGCGGTTCTCGAGGAGGACCTCGAGCGGATTTTCGTATGGAGGGTACGTCCGGGTGAGCTGGCTTCGAGCGGAGCAGAAACTGTACCGCAGGCCCGTTCCGATACGTTCCTGTTCGATTGCCTGGAAACCACGATGGGCTGGGAGTTTAAGAACGGCAGCGGCGAAGGCTTCGGCTGGGATCGGCGGTCGGGAGAAAGGACGCGCGTGCCCGCTCCACCGAATGCGACGCGCGAGGAATTTTCGGCGCGTTCGCTGCTGGCGGTCACCCTCGAAATCGGCGGGCGCCCAGCCGGCCGGGTGGTGCTGGTCAACCCGCAGCCGGCGGGCGGGAAATTCACGGCGAGTGATCTGCGCTGGCTTGAGCAGATCGTGCGTCAGGTAGGGCCGCCGCTCGAGAACGTCTTCACCATGCGCAGCCTGCGCGCGCGGGCCGTGGAGTCCGAGCGCAGCCGCATCTCGCGCGACCTGCACGACGGAGTTTTGCAAACTTTGCTGAGCCTCAAGATTCAGCTCGAGGTGCTGCGGCGTAAACTGAGCACCAAGCCCGAACAAGCCTGCGCGGACTTGCTGAATCTGCAAAAAACCGTGCAACAGGAAAGCGACGAGCTGCGCCGCATGGTGACCGAGATGCGGCCGGTGCGCGTAGAAAGCGCCGACATGCGCGAATTGATGTATGGGTTCGCGGAACGATTTCGCAGCGAGCACGGGCTGAAGGTGGATCTGTTCATCGAAGATCGCGATTTACGCATACCAGACCGCGTTTGCAGGGAGCTATTCCAGATTTACCGAGAAGCACTACACAACGTAAAAAAGCATGCTAAGGCCAGCCACGTCGTGGTAAAACTAGAACAAGACGAGGCGAAAGTTTTTCTCTGCGTCGATGACAACGGAGAGGGATTCAGTTTCTCCGGACGCTATCGCAGCGAAGAGCTGGATCAGCTGCGTCTCGGGCCAATTTCGATTAAGGAACGGACGCGGGGCGTAGGCGGAACGCTGACGGTGGAATCGAATCCCGGCCATGGGGCGCGCCTGACGGTCGAAATTCCATTGAATTAAAATGACGAAATCTAAACAGGCCATTCGAATCCTGGTGGCGGACGATCATGCGATCTTTCGCGACGGGCTGCGCAAGCTACTGGAGGTCGCTGATGACGTGCAGATCATCGGCGAGGCCTCCAACGGCGTCGAATGCGTAAAAATGCTTACGAAATTCAAGCCGGATATTTTGCTTCTAGACCTCCGCATGCCCGAAAAAGACGGCCTGGGGGTCCTCGAAGAGGTTAATTTCGATTCGCTTCCGACCCGCGTGATCGTTTTGACCGCGGCCGAAGACGACCGCGACGTGGTCCGCGCCATGCGCTTGGGCGCGCGCGGCGTGGTGCTGAAACAGTCCGCCAGCGACCTGCTGCTGAAGAGCATTCGCAAGGTGTCGGACGGCGAAATCTGGCTCGACAATCGCATGACCGCCGAAGTGATCGATGCGTTCAAGAAATCGTCCGAATCCGGCCAGCGGCGCGAGAAGCCGCTGCTCAGCGATCGTGAGAAGGAGATCGTCCAGCTCGTCGCGCAGGGTTTCCGCAACCGCGAAATTGGCGAGAAACTCTTCATCAGCGAACAAACGGTGAAGAACCACCTTCACAACATCTTCGATAAGCTGGGCGTTTCCGACCGCCTGGAGCTAGCTTTGTACGCCATTCACCATCGCCTGATCGACCAAGCCTAGTCTTTCCAACCACCTGGCAGCACCCAGTACTTCTGTACCAAATAAGCCCCTCAGAATTGGTGCTCTTGCGCTATTGGTTCATTTCGGGGCCAACCCTATCCTATGTGGGAAATAAAAGGAGTTGTCCTTTGTCACTGAAAGAACGACGTGTTTCGCGCCGTTTTCTGATGCGCCTGCCGCTCACCGTCCGCTGGACCGACGAAAATGTCGTGGGTGAAGCCGACACGGAATCTCGCGAAGTCAGTTCGCGCGGCCTGTATTTTCATTTGCCTAAAGGATTGCGCAGCGGTTCGCCGGTTGAAATCGTCATGACCCTTCCTCACGAGTTGACCCAGGCCGGGCCGGTTCGCGTTCGCTGCCTGGGACGCGTGCTGCGCAGCAGCCAGGAAAACTCGGGCGAAATGGGCGTGGCTGCGGCGATCGAGCGGTACGAATTCATGCGGAACGGCGAAAACGCCGCATAACAGTTTCTTACCCAGACCCTGCGGAGATGGGTGAGAAGAGGCCGGCGGGCTCGGGTCCCTCAGCCTAGCCCCCGGCCGTTTTATTTTTGTGCTTTGAATTGCCTCGCGTTACGGTGACCGATCCCGGCTGCCGATTGCACACTTAATCGAATTCCATTCTCGGCTTTGCCTGTCCCGCTCCTGCGCGGCCAGCCACGATTTCCGCCGTGAAGTAATTCTCGGCACGCAGGGGCGCGCCGGCCAGACGGCGCAGCATCGAAATCTGGCCGACGTGGGTCAGGGCATCGGCAATAGGCCCCTGAAAAAGCCTTTCGGAGGAACATCCGAGTGGCGCGTCCGATGCCAGAAACGCGTCGAGCGCTTCAAGACCGGCGAAGAATCGCTTTGAGCCTTGATCCCAGGGCAGTGGCTCCGAGCCGTTCCATTTCTGCGCGCCTTTCACAAGGGATAACGCCCAGTCGAATAGGTCGCCGATATGCGCGAGGATCTGACCCGGCGTGCGCGAATGTTCTCCCACGCGGAACTCCGCAAAGCCTTCGGGCGCCTCGCGCAGGGCTTTGCCGCCGCGATAGGCGACCGTGGCGATGGCATGGCGCAACAGTTGGCGGCTCGAAACAGGCGGCGCAGAATGATCGGGCATGGGCTCTCTCCTCGTTGCGGCGATGCTAGCACAGGAGATTACCAGAGCACTCGTAGAGGCCTGGTTTTCAATTTTGATTTTTGCGGTTGACAAAGTCTACTAAACAGGTAGACTTAATACTATTAGTAGGGAATACCGACACCCATGAGGATTTCGCAAAGAGGTTTATACGCGCTGCAGGCACTCACCGTGCTCGCCGAACATCCCACTGCTGTCGTCAAAATTCGCGACATCGCCACCGAAGAGAACCTGCCGGAAAAGTTTCTCGAAGCCATCCTGCTCGACCTCAAGCGCGCGCGCATCGTGGACAGCGTTCGTGGCGCGCGCGGCGGCTATCAGTTAAAGCGCCCCGCCAAGAAAATCACACTGGGAGAAGTTCTTCGCCGGATCGACGGGCCGCTGGCCCCGTTCGAGGACGCCGAATCCTTGCGTCGCCGCGTAGAGACCGACCCGAAGCACAGGCCGCTTTTCCGCGTTCTTCTGGACGTACGCAACGCTACAGCTGGAATTTTAGACCACACCTCGCTCTCCGATTTGTGTTGTCGTAGCCGCAATTAAGTTCCCGTCGTCGTTTTTCCCAACGGTCGGAAAGTGTTTCAACAGCAGTCGGCTCCCTAGAGCCGGCTGCCACTTGTAACGTCTTAAGAAATTCAAAGGTGCGAGAAAAGCGCCGAAAAAGTCGAGGAGAAATCGCCAGATGACCAGTCTTATTGAAAACCGATTGACCCGAACGGCCGTAGCGTTGGCGTTGATTTTGAGTTCCGCTGCGCCAACCTGGTCCGCGCCGGCACCAGACGGCAGCTCGGCGGTGGCGGATAACACGCCAGATGCTTCGCAGCCGGCCAGCGCCATGCCTCCCCCCAAAGCGCCAGCAGCGTCGAACGCCGCAGCGGCGACGCCGCCGGCCGAGGTTGCCAACGAGCTCGAACAATTGCGAGCGAGCGTAGAGGCCCAGGCCAGGAAATTCGAAGAAGACAGCCAGGAATTAGCCGCAGAGCGAGCATCGCTGCAAGTGGCTCTCGAGCGCATCGCCGCGCTCGAATCCAAGCTCGGCGTTACGGCAGAGGGCAAACCCGCCACGACGTCTTCCTCGTCGTCGGACGTAGACCCAGTGGCGGACAGCCTCACTCCCACTCAGCAGGATCCGCAGAATAAACAGCCGATCAATATCGTGGGCCCGGAAAACCCGCTCTCCATCAAGATCGGCGGTGCCACGTTCACTCCGGGCGGCTTCGTCGATCTGACCGGCATTTTCCGAAGCCGCGATGTGGGCAGCGGCCTGGGCACGAATTTCACGATTCTGCCTTACGCCAACAGTCTTCCGCTCGGCCAACTTTCCGAGTTCCGGTTTACGGGACAAGGTTCGCGACTTTCGCTAAAGGTTGACGCGCAGCCATCGGAATCAACTGGTGTCACGGGCTATTTCGAAAGTGATTTCAACGGTTTCGAGCCAGCCAATTCAAACATCAGCACCAAGAGCGATTCATTTCGTTTGCGTCTCGCTTTCGTTCAGATCCGCCACGGCAAATGGGAGCTCGTCACCGGGCAGACCTGGTCTTTCCTGACGCCCACACGCGACGGCCTCTCGCCTTACCCGGAAAATGTCTTCACGGCACTTCGGTTGGACACGAGTTACCTCGCCGGCTTGGTCTATAGCCGCCAGCCCGGGATTCGGGTTGTCTATCATCCGACCGATCATTGGGCCCTCGGCGTGGCGCTGGAAAATCCACAGCAGTTTGTTCCCAGCTCCGTGGTGTTCCCGACCGACGGTGCGACGAATTTCTTCTCCACGCAATTTGACAACGGCAGCAGCAGCACCAGTGCGGCGAGTTCCGCGGTCAATCCGACTGTACCCAATCTCCATCCCGACATCGAAGCGCGAGCCTCTTACGACTGGAAATTCGGCGACAAGCATTTCCACATCGATGCCGGCGGAGTGGCGCGTTCCTTTAAGGTTTACGACAACCTGCTAAGTCCGGCCGCAACGAATACCGGGACGGGCGGTGGCGGGGAACTGAACGCCAACTTCGAGATCTTCAAGAATTTCCATCTCATCGGGAATTCGTTCTATGGAGATGGTGTGGGCCGCTACATCGGCGGTCTGGGCCCCGATGTGGTCGTTCGGCCGGACGGCACGCTGTCCGCGATTCATGCGGGATCAGCCGTCGGCGGCTACGAGTGGCAGGCCACGCCGAATTTCATCGTGGATGGCTACTACAGTGGAGCCTACTTCTTCCGCGATTATTTCCTCACCACCAAGGCCCTGGGCACGCCGTGCGGAGCGACAGGCACGGACTACTGCGTCGGCTTCGGATTTCCTGGCTCGGCCAACACGAATAACCGCGACTACCAGGAAGGGACCATCGGATTCATTCCCACGATCTGGTCCAGTTCGAATTACGGCAAACTGCAATTCATCTCGCAGTTTTCCTACGTGGTTCGAACTCCCTGGTTCGTGGCGCCCGGCGCGCCGAAAAACGCGCACGCCTTCATCACCTATGTGAACCTGCGTTACATCATTCCCTAGTAGGGCGCAACGAAATGACACCCGTCCACGTCGAAATGCCTCAGGATTTCCAGGCGTTGCGACTGGCTAAGAACAAAGCTCAAGGTCGCCAAGGAAGTAACCGGCAAAAGGCGAGATCGCTTGTTTGCGTATCCTCGCTATTTGCGCATTCCGAGCGAAGGGACTGAACCTCAGCCGGTTCGGTAGCGTTGATGGTGACCGAGATTTATCTTATTGACATGCGCGACGCCCCGACGTAGGTGGCTGGAAGACCGGGGACTTCAAACAACCGGCGATATTCGTCCAGAACGAATGCGACCTGGCCTAACACTGCATTCGATTCCGGGCAAATACCTGAACGGGATTCAGGGCATTCAGAAAGTGCGACTCCGATTCCTGTGGCCACAACTCCCACCACGACTCTCATTTTCTCCCCGCGCAGCTTGCCTGAGGGGTTACAAACGCTCAGGCCAGCCCGTTTGCGAAACCGTGTAGCGAATCGGTTCCTTAAGTCGCAAACTCGCGCTCCCCTCGGAGACATCACGACCTGCAACAACGGATTGGCCGTGTCGGACTTAGCTTCTTACTGGTACGCGGCCTGTTTTCATTTCGCTGACCGATCAGTAAGGCAGAGGGCTATTCCCGCCAGTGAATCCTTCTCGCTTTGAATTCAGCTTGTCGGTCGAATGGAGGTGTCAATCCTTTGAAAATCGCGGAGGACTACCCGACCTATCCGGTAATCCAACGCATCAGGACTTGTGCACACTCACGTCCGTTGGCGGAGCGGCTCCACAAGTTTCCCCACGCGTCGAGCAGGCAACGGTGAACGACCTCTGTCACATCGAAGCCCAAGGTCGGCGATGCGCAGGGCACAACGGTTTTGTCACGCGGCGAGGCTACTATCGGTCTGTGAGATGATTGGTGCGATGATTAACCGACTCCATTTGACGCCACGGATCTGTTTCGGCGGAATTGTAATCGCCACACTGCTGCTGGCGCTCCCCTCGCTTGCGCAGGACCAGGCGTCAGGCCAGAGACCGCCGTCCTCGCAACAGCAATCTCAAACGGGAGAACCAGGCAAAGGTGACGAAAGCAAAAGCCAGGCGGAACAAACCGGTACATCGAAGGATCGGCTCTTCTATGCCCTGCCAAATTTCCTGACTGTTGAGAATGTCGGCCAGATCCCGCCGCTAACCTCCGGCCAGAAATTCGAGGTCGTGGCGCGGTCGTCTTTTGACTGGGTGGAGTTCCCTTGGTACGGCGTTCTGGCTGGGATCAGTCAGGCGCAAAACAGTGAGCCGGGTTACGGTCAAGGCGCCGCGGGCTATGGAAAGCGCTACGGAGCGGCTTTCGCCGACGGAACGATCGAAAACTTCTGGACCTCCGCGATTCTTCCCTCTCTGCTCCACCAAGACCCTCGCTTCTACCAGCAGGATAAAGGCGGCTTCTGGCATCGCACCGGCTATGCGGTGAGCCGGATTTTCGTCACCAGATCGGATTCCGGCCAGAGTCAATTCAACACCTCTGAGATCCTAGGCAGCGCGATTGCCGCCACAATTTCAACCTACAGCTACCATCCCCAAGCCGAAAAGACCCTATCGAATACCGCCAGCGTATGGGGCACTCAGGTTGGGTACGACACGATCACGATCGTCGTGAAAGAGTTTTGGCCAGATATTCGTCGCAAAATGTCCCGTAAGAAGACACCCTCATGACGCAAACACTGCCCGCGTTTTCTGTTCCTTCCTCCGGCTGGCATTCACGAGCCGCTTTAATTGCTGCGAATTGACATTCCGTGTCGCGCTGACTATCTTGAGGGCACTTGTCGTGCGAGAAGTTTCGGGCTGCACTCGGGTGGGAGAAGCCCAAGGGGATGCCAATCATGAAACGAAACAGAAAATGGTTTTGCGTGGCTGCGCTGCTCGCCAGCGGATTGTGCGCGGCCGCGGCGGCTTCCGCGCAGGTGACACTGGAAGTAATGAATCCGCGCGGCGAGATTCCTCCGCCCAAGACGCTGGGCATCAGCCCGCGCGGCGGTGGCCTGGACGGCAAGAAAATCGTGCTGATCGATAACGGCAAATACGGGGCCAGCAATTTTCTTAGCGTGCTCGCGGACATGCTGAAGCAGAAATATCCGACGGCGACGATCGTGATGTACCCGAAACCGGCGGCGCAAACGATCACCGACCTCCCCAAGTGGTATCCCACGGTGAAGCAGCAGGGAGACCTGTTCGTTTTCGGTGTCGGTGATTGAGGGAGCTGCACGTGGTGGGGTTCCCACGACACAATCGAAATTGAAAAGGCAGGAATGCCCGGTGTTTATTTCACGACCACCGAGTTTCTAGACGACGCAAAATCAGCAGCGCGGGACCGCGGTATGCCGGGAATCCGTACGCTCGCGCTTCCCGCGGACAAATATTACGTCGGGCGTGCGAACGCGCAAGAGCTGCAGCCAATCGCTGATGCATTCTTCGACAAGATGGTCGACGCGCTAACGCGGCCACTGACGCCGGAAGAAACGAAACCTTCTCAGGTGCAACTGCTCCACGAAAACGCCAATATCAAGGTGACCGGGAGGGATTTCCAGGACGTCTTGGAAAAAGTGAACGATCTGTTCCTCGATAATCGCTGGGCCGACGGCTTACCGATCATCCCGCCCACGCCTGAATCGGTGAAGGCGATGGAGGAGGGCACGACACGTGCGCCGAACGAAGTCATCGGACAGGTGGCACCGAAGAACGGCACGGCAAGCATCGAGAAGATTGCCATCAACGCAGTAATGGCGGGGGCGAAACCGGAATATTTCCCCGTCATTCTCGCCGCGATGGAAGGCTTCCTCGACAAGCATTACGATCTGACACATGTAATGGCATCCACGGGATCCTTCACGCCCGTCGTGCTTGTAGACGGTCCGATCGCGAAGGAACTAAACTTCAATTCCGGCATCGGCATGCTGGGGCACGGATGGCGGTCGAACAGCACGGTGGGCCGGGCGCTCCAGTTGTCCCTGCTCAACCTCGGCCAGACTTGGCCCCAGGTGAACTTCATGGGTCTCACCGGGCGGCTCGAGGCTTACACGTTCTATACGTTCGCGGAGGACACGGCGAAGAGCCCGTGGGAGCCGTACAACGTGAGCCAGGGCTTTCAGGCAGGAGATAGCACTGTGACGGTGTCGTCGTCGGGAAATCCCGCGATTTTCGGCGGCGGTGCGGTGGCGCCGTGGACAGCCCAGGGCGTGATCGATCAGATTGTCACGCAAATTCGGACCCGCGGCGTGGCCTGGCCTCACGCTCAGAAACACATTCTGGTGCTGCATCCCGATTGCGCGGTCGAACTCGCCAACCACGGATACACGCGAAAAAGTCTGCAAGAATACCTCTACGAGCAGACCCGAGTGCCCTACGAGAAGCTAGCCAAACAAGTCTCTTTTGGCGAGGGCTCGGAAGAGGAGTTTATCCGCGCGTCGATCGCCGACGGTCGGATTCGGCCGGACCGTGCGCAGATTTTCCTGGATAATCTGAAACCCGGTGGTCGAGTGCCGGTCGTTCAGAGCCCCGATGATTTTCACATCGTCGTGGCGGGCGGCTCGCCCGGATATGATCTACTGTTTACCTATCCGGGAACGAACTGGGCACACAAAACGGTGAAAATCACGGGCGCCACGCAGACTAAAGCGAGTCAGTAAAGCAATCGGCACCGAAGAGTTCGATTTTTTCAGTCGACCTCCGAGCGCTTGACTCGCTTCCCCCTGGCCGATACGTGGTTGTCCCCGCTGAGAGACGCCGACGGCAAGCCAATACGAACAATGCTTTCGGACACAAGCAACGGTCCTTGGGTTACTGTCCAGGAGCCATAGGTAGAGCCGATCTTTTCTGCCATGTTACAACTCCATTAAGATGCGCGGACATCGAGCCGTCAGTCGGCGCTCGAACTTTTCGTTTGCGAAGGTTGACATTCGTGTTATGAACGGCGCACAAACGGCGCGGGCGTCGCCGAATTTCCGTGTGTAGGTTTTTGGACCCCCAAAACGATCGACGGGAGAGCCCCTGATGGCTACCACGAATGTCGCTGGGCTTGAGCGCGCGGATTCAACTGCGGTTTTCAACCGCTGGATGATTCCCGTGGCGGCGGTGGCAGTGCATATCTGTATTGGTTCCGTCTACGCATGGAGCACATTCAACCGGCCGATCAAGGCGGAGTTCCCAACTTCGCCGTGGTGGTTCAGTCCTCCCTACACGCAATTTACAAGCGCCCTGGTGCTGCTGGGATTGAGCGCGGCGTTCCTGGGACCGTGGGTCGAGAGGCGCGGTCCAAGGGCTGCCGCAACTGCCGCCGCCTGTTTCTTCGGCAGCGGACTGGTCATCGGAGGCATTGGGCTTTGGCTTCACCAATCAGTTGTTGCGTGGCTCGGGATGGGCATCATCGCGGGTATCGGCTGCGGACTCGGGTATATTTCGCCGGTAAGCACGTTGGTGAAATGGTTTCCGGACCGGCGCGGGATGGCCACCGGGTTCGCCATCATGGGTTTTGGCGGAGGGGCATTCTTGGCAGGTTATTTGAATCCTTATCTCATGAGCAAGTTCAGCGTGGCGAAGACGCTGATGATGCTGGGTGCCGCGTATTTCATAATCATGATGATCGGCGCGAGAATCATCCGGCGACCCCCGGTGGGATGGAAGCCGGCGAATTATCAAGCGCCTACCAAAACGAATCCGATGATTACCACGCGCAGCGTGAGCCGGAACTATTCACTCGGAACGGTACAGTTCTACCTGCTATGGGGAATCCTGTTCATCAACGTCACGGCAGGAATCGGAATCCTGGCGCAAGCCTCGCCGATGTTTCAGGATCTATTTCGCAAGACGGCGCTGCAGGCAGGCCTGTTTGTCTCGCTCATCAGCGTCTTCAATGCCTGCGGCCGGATTTTCTGGGCGTCGCTTTCCGATTTCATTGGGCGGCGGATGACGTACATCACTTTTTTCGTCGTGCAATTCTTCCTGTTCCTGCTGATTCCAAAGATCGCGGCGGACGGGAAAACCGTTCTGTTCGAGGTTGCCGCGTTCACTGTTTTCACGATGTACGGCGGCGGCTTTTCAACCGTACCCGCGTTCCTGGCGGACCTATTCGGCGAGGAAAACGTCGGTGCGATCCACGGCGTGTTGCTGACGGCCTGGAGCGCGGCGGCGGTGGTGGGGCCGGTGATCATTACGCAGCTTTCCGAGCGTGCCAAGGCGACTCTGGCGCCCGGCGCGAGCCGCGTGCATATCTACGACCAGCCGCTGCGCGTGCTGGCGTTCATGCTGGTGGTTGGATTCATCCTGACGCTGCTCGTCCGCCCGCTCAAACAGGAGTCGGCGTAGATGCTGCGGCAGCACTTACGACTGTCGTGAATGCGACGAACGCATTTAGACAGCAGGGTCGGCAGGGGTTCACAGGCTCATTCTCTCGCGGCCGATTCATGGGTTCGGGTACCTCACTGTCATGCCTC
>Ga0210404_10001292_pt1 | contig 10948 bp, 8 predicted proteins | sample IncBWH28MmetaG_FD_155455 | JGI IMG/M metagenome (GOLD analysis project Ga0210404, IMG submission 155455) | Forest soil microbial communities from Barre Woods Harvard Forest LTER site, Petersham, Massachusetts, United States - Inc-BW-H-28-M | ecosystem: Environmental > Terrestrial > Soil >... | reverse complement strand
AAGCGGGATATAAGTACAACCTCACCGACCTACAGGCCGCTCTCGGCCTTGCCCAACTCGCAAAATGCGATGCCATGTCCAGGCGCCGTGCCGCCATAGCCGAGTTCTATAACGAACAGTTGTCGCGCTCGGACGCTTTCGAAATCCCATCTCATCCGCCAGATCGCGAGCATGCTTGGCATCTGTATGTCTTGCAGATATGTCCTTCCGCCCTGAGTATAAATCGCGACCGCGTCATTGAAGAGCTCAAGGACCGTGGCATCGGCAGCTCCGTACACTTCATCCCATTGCATTTGCATCCGCTGTATCAAAATCGTCTCGGTTATCGAGCCGGTCAGTTTCCCAATGCAGAGAAGCATTTCGAACGTGCCATTTCGCTGCCCATCTATCCCAGTATGACCTTGGAAGAAACCACTCGGGTTGTAGAAGCGCTTCATGACATCGCCGTGCAATACCGGAGATGAACTTGCCAGACGTACTTGTTTCTCGAGATAGCATCGCCATCAACCGCAAGTCTTTTTATCATCGTGCGGGAAAGCGTTGCTTCGATGCCGTGAGCTCCCTTTGCGGTCTCGTCATTCTTTCTCCGTTGTTCTCGCTCGTCGGCGTTCTGATCAAGTTAACCAGCCGTGGCCCCGTATTTTTCAAGCAGGTGCGAGTAGGCCAGTTCGGCAGGCCTTTCCGAATAATTAAATTTCGGACTATGGTCGCGGAAATTAATGGGCAGCCCGGCCCGTTCTTGACGGTCGCAGGAGATCCCCGAATTACCCGAATCGGGAAATGGCTGCGCAAAACAAAGGTCGATGAGCTACCTCAACTCATAAATGTCCTGTACGGAGAGATGAGCCTGGTAGGTCCGCGCCCCGAAATTCCGAAGTACACGGCGAACTATACGGAAAAGCAGAAGACGATTCTGTTGGAAAGGCCCGGCATCACGGGCCTCAGCGCGAATGTGTATGAAGAAGAACTCCTCGTCGGCCAGTCGGACAAGGAAGGCTACTACCTCTCTACTGTGCTCCCGGCCAAGCTCAGGATCGATATCGAATATTGTGAAAACATCGGCTTTTTCAGCGACCTCAAGCTCGTATTCACAACATTCCTCAAGATCTTCGCCAGATTAACTGAGTATTCGAAGCGTTTTCCGAATACGTCGGAAGATCGGGCTTCGGGTAGTTAGGTGGGACAAGCAGTCGCGGCAATCTTTCTATCTTGGGTAATCGGAGTCTGACTGACTTATGAAAACGCCATTTCGGTTCTATTCGCGAACGAACCAGATCCTTATCGATGGCGTAACTTTCGCTGTCTCGACAACCCTCGCCTTTGTCATCCGTTTCGAAGGTTGGCCTGACCGCTCGGACCTTCGCCAACTTTTTCTTTGGCTCCCTATTCTCATTTCCGCCCGCCTGGTTCTCCACCTCACCTGTGGAATCTACAGGCAGATCTGGAAGTTTGTATCTCTTTCGGACGTCATCCAAATCACAAAATCCATCACAATCGTCTCGGCGGTTCTTGTCGCAGTCCGTGTGTTCTATCCCCGGCACACGCTATTTAGTGATTTGGTCCGTCTGCCATTGGGTGTCATCGCCCTTGAAGGTCTGTTGTCACTGGCTGGATCGCTCACGATCCGCGGCGTTCGCCGTATCCTCTATTTGCGTCAGCGAAGAATCCAGGACGCTTCCGGTCTCCCGGTGAAGCGCGTCCTGCTCTACGGTGCGGGTCGCGCCGGCATCATGCTTCACAAGGAACTCGAGACCAATCGTTTGTATGATGTTGCCGGCTTTATCGACGACGATCCATTGAAGATAGGTTCCGTGATTAGCAATACTCGCGTTGTTGGCAGCGGCGAACAATTGGCGAGACTCGCTGAAATCTACCACGTAGACGAAATAATCATCAGCATGGCCACCGCCAGCCGCTTGACTCTGGCTCGAACGTTAGCGAAGTGTCGTCGCGCGAATGTACCCGCAAAGATCATTCCCAGTCTTCAGGAAATTCTGACCGGGCAATTGCAAATTAGCCAGCTTCGCGAAACTCGCGTCGAAGAAGTGCTCGGCCGCGAAAGCGTCGAGGTATTAGAGTTTGAGCAGGTCGCGGGCTCTACGTACCGGAATAAGCGTGTGCTGGTCACAGGTGCGGGCGGCTCCATCGGCAGTGAATTGACTCGGCAACTTCTTCGCCTGTCGCCCTCTAAAATTGCCATCCTCGACAAAGATGAAAACTCAATTTATGAGCTGGAGCAGGATCTTCGCTTGAGGAAATCCTTGCCGGCGATCGAGCCGCTCATCGCCGACGTTCGTGACCTTGACCGCCTCCGCTCTCTTTTTCAGCGGTTTCAGCCGCAGCTTGTTTTTCACGCCGCAGCCCACAAACACGTGCCCCTAATGGAGCTGCATCCTTGTGAAGCCATTCTCAACAATGTGGGAGGTACCAAAAATGTTATCGATACGGCGGCCGAATTTGGCGTCGAACGTTTCGTTTTTATTTCGTCAGACAAAGCCGTCAATCCCGTAAACGTCATGGGCGCTACAAAGCGCATCGGCGAATTGTTGGTGCAGGCCTCTATCAAGTTTAGGAACACTAAATTTGCTTGCGTGCGCTTTGGCAATGTTTTAGGCAGCCGCGGGAGCGTAATACCTCTCTTTCAAAAGCAGATTGCCGAGGGCGGCCCAGTCACGGTGACCCATCCGGACGTTGTCCGCTATTTCATGACCATTCCCGAGGCGGTGCAACTCATCGTTTGTGCGGGCACTTTGGCTAGAGGCGGAGAGATTTTTGTTCTGGATATGGGCAACCCGCGAAATATTCTTGAGCTCGCTCGCGAGTTGATTTTGCTCTCCGGCCTCGAGCCAGAAAAAGACATCCATACGAAAATCATCGGGCTACGCCCGGGCGAAAAACTTCACGAAGAAATTGTAGCTCCTCACGAAAAGATAATTCCGACCCATTTTGACAAGCTCTCATTCATTGAGCCGGTGTTTATAAATGAGGACGCCTTCATGAACGACATCGTCGCGCTCATCCAGACCGCAAGATGCAACAACGCGGCTCAAGTCGTCGAAATTCTTTCCAACATGGACCTCGGCTTCCGCTCGCAACAAACAAGAGCAATGGCCGCTGCAGCCTCCAATTGAGAAATATTGCAACGATTGCTTTGACGCGGAGTGGAAAAGGCAAAATGCGGGTCACCTACTACGGGCAGGCATGCACTCTCATCGAAGCGGGCGGCATCAGAATCCTGACGGATCCTTGGCTCACCGAAGGGGCCTACCAGGGCACTTGGTTTCACACGCATATCCTTGCCGACGCCGGCGTGACTCCGGAGTCTTTCCCCAGGGATATAGACTATCTATTCCTGTCGCATGAGCATCAGGATCACCTGGACGTCGCCACGCTCAAAGAGTTCCCTCGCGACATCCCTCTACTCATCTGCCGTTTTGCCACCGAAAAGTTTCACCGCTACTTGCAACAGCTTGGATTCACCAACATCCACGAGCTTCCTTCGGGAGAAACACGGTTACTGGGCGAGGGTGTCGGCGTCACTGTTTTCACGACGGTGGAGTACACCAACGACTCCGCGATTCTCGTCGAGCACAACGGAGTTTGCCTTTTCAACGAGACGGATTGCAAGCTTGCTTATGAAGACCTCCAGCGCATCGGCGAAAAGGGAATCGACATTGGCTTCTACATGTTTTCCGGCGCGAACTGGTATCCGATGACATACGACTATCCTGACGACGTCATGCTCGATCTGGTGCGCCGGCGCCGGCGTTCTTTGCTGCGCAGTTTCATGCAGCGTGTGAAGCTCACAAAGCCTCGGCTCGCGGTACCGGCGGCGGGACCTTGCACCGTGCTGGATCCCGAGATGCTGTGGCTTAACACCGAAGAGCGCGGCATCTTTATCGATCCCGAGCTGGCGCTACGCGAGCTGAAACAGGCGAATATGCCTTCCGAGCCTCTCTACATGGCCTGCACCGATGTTTGGGACAGCGAGACTGGTTTCGAGCCTCACGCTCCTTCCTGCCTTCGCGTTCCACGTCAGGACTATATTCGCGCGGCGTCGGAGCGCATGGCTCCGTCGATTGCCGCTGGGCGCGCGGCTGAACGGCCGGCTCACGACGATCTTCCGAAACTGTTGCCGCGTTACTTCGGTGAACTTGTTCGCGCGCAAACCGCGCTGACACGAAAGCGCATTAACGCGAAGCTCGCGCTGGCGGTGGCAGGGCCGCGCGGAGGCGAGTGGACCATCGACTTCACGGCCGCTGGTCCTGAATACGTGCGCGACGGCATCCAGCCGGACTGGAATTACAAAATCGAAGTCGAGGACAAGCTCATTTCGCCCTTCATCACCGGGGAAGAGCCTTTCTTCGAGGACCTGCTCCTTTCGCTGCGGATGCGGACCTTCCGGCGGCCGGACGAATACAACGAGCCGCTTTATCATTTTCTGTACGAACCCGACCCGGAGAAGCTGCATAACTGGTATGCCACACGTTAATCTTTCGATCGCAGATTTGAAGGAAAATGTTCCCGTTAGAATCGAGCATGAGGGGATGAGGGTAGTCCTCATTCGCACGCCAGCCGGCATCTTTGCTTACGAAGACGTCTGCCCTCATGCGTTTTGGCCGCTTTCCGATGGCACGGCGCAGAACGGCGTTCTGGAGTGTCCGGGCCACGGTTGGGAATTCAGCATCGACACCGGCCGCTGTCTGAATGCGCCGGCCTACTGCTTGACGCCCGTCGCGGTCAGCGTGCAAGGCGAAACTGTGCTGCTGTTCTGGGAGCAGAAGAAACTCGCCGCCATTCGCTAAGCTGTTCCTAGTTGTCTTCATCCTTACGCACGGACGCCGCCGTCCTCCGCAGATTCCCCGGCTACTTCCCTCCGTTTGTTCCTCGTCTTACCGCCGCTTATCGGGCCTTACCGGTACTAGGTCGCCCTACCCCTCCCCCCCGGTTTTGCATAAGTGTTGATTCTAGAGGGAGTTAAAGTCATTTGTTTTGTTACACTTTTGCAAGTGTTGATTTTAAAGATGGTTAGCTGCGCGCGAAACGCAGTCGATTCCTAATTCGATAGTTTGAACCTCGCGCCAATGGAAGCTCGTCAAGTTCTCGCGCCAACCCGCCGATCACGACTCATTTTACTGCGTCGCGAAGAGCCGGCGAAACTGGCCAGAAGGACAAAAAGAAGTCACTTGCCCTCGAGCACGCCCGAAACGTTGTTAACGCAATATGTAAGAAAGAGGGGGCGCTCGGAACGCTCCGTCAGCCGTTTTTCATGGAAATGTCATGGGATTGTTACAGGACGGCGCTTGCGGGGAAGGATCATTGCCCAAGCTCCATACGCTCACCCGGACCTTGGCGCCAAATGGGCTTGAAAGGGCAGGTTTTGGTCAGTTCCAGCCAGGCGCAACTGCTTGATTACTCGCCGATTGCTTCGCGCGATTGGCCGGCGCGTTTTGGGGCGCAGTTTTGCGTCATATCGCTGATCTGTATCAGCATCGCGGCGCCGCCGGTTACGATTATTCCAGGCACTTTGTGGTTGCGGCCGGAGGAGCTTCTTCTCCCGGTGGTCGGCGTCATTTATCTGTGGTTTCTGCTGGCGGGATACGCGCGTCCGATTCGCGCGAATGGCATGTTCCTGGTAGGGCTGCTGTTCTGCGGCACGACATTGCTTTCGGCATGGTACGGAGCGGAGGCGCTGCATCACACGGTCATCCTGCGCGATTTTTATGATCTGCCGAGGGCGCTCTTTCCGGTGGCGTTCTTCACCCTGGCGTATGAGGCGGAGCTTTCAGAGAAGGCGCTGCGGAGGCTGCTGAGCTTCTTCGGTGTGGCGGTGGTGCTCGTGTGCCTGTATGCGTGGGCACAATGGGTGAATCTGGGCTTCACGCAAGTGCTGAACACTTATTATTCGGCGCTGAACCATGATAGCGCGCTGTTCTATGCGCGGCGCGTCTACGCCACGTTTGGCAACGCCAACATTTTGGCCCAGTTTACGTGTTGGTCGGTAGCAGCGTTCGCGCTGGCGGCGCTGTTTCGCGTCGGCAACCAAATACGAAACATCGCGCTGGCGCTGGCCAGCCTGGTTACGCTAGTGATGACGGGGTCGCGCTACGGATTGGTGCTCGGGGCTTTGGGGCTGGCGCTGATCTTTGCGCTGGCGCTGGCGTCGCGGCGGATCCGGGGCTGGCGGTTGGCCGCGCTCCCTGCGGCGTTAGTGGTCTTCGGTTTGACGTTCGCCATCGTCTCTAGCTCCAATCAAGGAACGCTGGAGCGCTTCCAGACGCTGGAGAACCCCATGCAGATCGACTCGTTCCGCGGGCGGCTGGATAGACTGTGGGTGCAGCCGTTGGCCGATTTTCTGCAGTCTCCCATCCTGGGTCATGGGCCGGCGAAATCGATTTACACGGACGTGATCACGGATTCCGAATATCTCGACGTGCTGAAGAAATTTGGACTCGTGGGATTTCTCATCTATCTAGGTTATTTTCTTTTGCCATTGGCACTCGTGTGGAAGGGCTTGAAGCTTGCGCGGCGGGTCGGCCCTTTTCTTGAAGAGCGCTTCGCGGCGACGTTCCTGGCGCTGCGGCTGAGCTTCATTATGTGCCTGACAGCGCTGGCCATGAATGTGTTCATGTCCACATTTCAGAATCTTTCGCTGCAGGCGTTTTTGTGGTTGTGGCTGGGGCTCGGGGCGCGCGCGGCAAGAACGGTCAGGGACGGCGTCTGCGGTTTCGCTTCAGTCAGCGAAGAAGTTAACTCGATGCATTGATTCACGGCGACACGGGGGCAACGGCATGGATTCGGCAAGGTTATTGCGCGCAGTCCTTTCACCGAGCATCATAGCGCGGCATATTATCAAGTCCTTTTCGCTCGGCTCCGTGGAATTCCGGCTGTCGATGCAGGCTCTGGAACGGGCAGAGTACGCCTTCGGCGTCAGGCAGGCGATTTACCTTGCTTCAAAGCTGCAGCGAGACCGGGTAAGTGTAGTTGAATTCGGGGTCGGAACCGGCAATGGATTGAAATTGATGGAGCACTATGCATCGGAACTGGGGAGGAAGTACGGCATAGCGGTGGAGGTTTACGGTTTTGACCTCGGAACCGGACTACCACCAGCGGAGGATTATCGGGACATGCCCTATATCTGGAAGCCGGGTGATTACCGCATGGAAGCTGACCACCTGCAGAGCCGGCTCAAGAGCGCCAAATTGATTTTGGGCGAGGTGAGAGAAACCGTTCCCAGATTTGTTCAAGGCAAGCCAGCCCCGATCGGATTCATCAGCTTCGACTTAGACTATTACTCTTCGACCGTTTCGGCCTTTCAGTTGTTCGATAGTCCCGACGAGATCTTCCTCCCAAGAGTTGTCTGCTATTTCGATGACGTTGGCAGTGATGGCTGGGCGTTACATTGCGATTACGTGGGGGAATTGCGTGCGATCCGGGAATTCAACGAACGACCGGGGGAATGCCATAAGTTATGTCCCGTGCATATTCAGAGCCCATCCGTTAATTACTCAGCGTACTGGCTTGATAGGCTGTGGATCTATCACAGGTTTTCGCACTCTGACTATAATTCCTATGTACGCGGAACGAACATTTCGGTGGCAGGGCGAGCAGAGTAGCGGGATCAAATTCCTCGATACCAGTTGGTGTCCCTTGCGTATTCGCGGGTCTTCTCAAACGCCACCATGGTGCAAAAATCGAAGGTCCAAAGATGCTCGGGACGAAGAACGGAGATATCAAAAAACTCCCGCGCCGCGGCCTCTCCAGCGATCTTGCGGAGCGGCCAAACCGCCATCGCCACAATCTGCTTCAGGAGATTCAGGGCGCGGCGGGGAGCCCCTCGACGGCCGGAAGTGCCGATCAGCCGGTAGTTCTGGTAGGTTGAAATATAATGAGCAATCTTGTTCACCGCGCGGGCATTCACATCGTCAAGCGCAATGATGCCGCCGACAGGAATCAGCCGGTCAAGATAATAGAAATCGAGCAGGGTCTGATCCGCGGTGTGGAGACCGTCGATAAACGCCATGTCAAAGGACTTTCCGCTGCTTAAGAGGCTGGGCAGGGCGATTTCGGAGGGCTGCTCGATCAGTTCGAAGAAAGGAAATCCCGCTTTGACCACGTTCGCAACGCCGCGCCCTTGAAAATGGCTGGTCTGGAATGGATCGATGGCGGTGTGACTGGGAGTTTGCTTGGCGGATATGCCGGCGCAGATATAAATGGATGAGACGCCGTTGGCGCAGCCCACTTCGACGGTGTTTCGAACGTTCGGCCTGGAAGCTAATTCCGCCAGGAAGCGACCTTCCTCGCGGCTGATGGCGGACCGGAGAAAATCGCGGTCACTGCCGGCGAATAGTTGGTCAATATATTCTTGAGGGCTTGAAAGAGGCCTATTTTTCGACAAGTCTGCCGGTTCAACCAAGCCGGAACTCAAGGCTTGGGAGACATCAGAGGCGCTCATAGTTCAGGTCTCCAATTTCAGGATTCAGATTCATCGTCATACCGGGTTGGTGTAAAGCGGAGGAGCAGTGGACACGAATGATGTCACAATGGAGAGATTCGAGTGAGGAGCAGGTCATCCCCTGCGAGGAGCCGCTGGATGCGAGATCACTTTGGCGGAAGCCGAGCGACTCTAAAACTTGCAGCGCGGGCTTATTGCGCTGGGTTGAGCGGAAGTTCACCCATAGCTTTGTGGCGCCGTGAGGGTTATGTTGCTCGTGCAGGTGGTGGAAAAAGGCCTTTTCGATCAGCTTGCCCTGAACCCGGCAGGAAAGCATAAAGTCCCGGACACAGATGGTGTCCGAAGCATGTTCCACAAGACAAAAGCCTACAGTGCCGTAGGAACCATAGCGATCGGAACATTTCAGAACAAATTTATCGAGCAGGGGATTAGACAGGAGCTCTTCCAGCTCCGGGCGGGTATGTTTATGGCCGGAGAAATTGAGTTGGTTTGTTCGCTGGACCAGTTCGGCGACGCGCTCGGCCTGTTCGGGGGAATAGGATGAAATCTCCAGCACGATTTCGCAGGATTCGAGGAATTTTGAATAATCTGAGCCGAACGACTCTTGCGCGAGTTCCCGGGCGGCGGACTCCCGATAGAGTTGTCTGCGGAGGCGGGCTTCCGGCGTAGAGCTGCCTTCGAATCGGGGATCGGAAGACAGGGACGCGATTTTGGTTGAATTTACGCAGACGACTTCAGGGCAGGCGCGAGCTACTTCGTCCAGCTCAAAAGAATTGTCGTCGACAAATGCTATGGCGTCGATCCCGATGTTCAGCCGCTGAGCGATGGTCTTGACACTTTGGCTTTTGGGATTCCAGTTTATCTGGGGATATAGGAAGTACTCGCTCAGCCCGAGTTCCTGCAGCTTTTTCCATGCCGACTCGTGATCATTCTTGCTGGCGATGCTGAGCAGAATTCCACGCTCGTCCAACTGTTTCAGCAAGGCAATAGTTTCCGACGACACAGCTACGTTATCGTCCTCGATCAAGATTCCATTCCAAAGGGTATTGTCCAGGTCAAAGACGACGCACTTAACGCTTTTCTGCTGTGAATTTCCAGGTCGCTCCTTGAATTTCACAAAGTCCGCACTGAGAAATACCAGGCGGGCGGCAGTGTCGGCCTCGGGGATCATGGAGATCAGAAAAGGATCGCCTGAGCCAATGACCGTGCGAAGGAGAGCAACGTCAATTTCGTGACGGGAATAGCCGGGCGGACAGCTGACGGTCGTACTGAAGCCCTGTGACAATTGCACGAGCGCATTCTTCGGCTGGGTTTCACTGGACAGCGGAGAAAAGGTCAACTGCATGCGAATGACTTCGTCGGAGGGATTATAGATTTCCAGAAGGAAGGCGTCCGGTGACATTCCCTTCGTCTTTTTTCGATCCAGACGGCGCACTAGTTCTTCCAAGGCTTCATGGGTGACGGCATTCCAGCGAACTTTTTTGGTCAGCCGTGCCACGAGTTTGCCAAAGAGATTCGTGGCGGGCGCGGCCCACTCAGCCATTTTCTCAGTCAATAAAACCTTTGCGGGCGCGGAGAGCCGCAAATTGCCGTAAGCCGAAATCTTCGCCCACTTCTTGAAGGCGATTTCTACTCCGTAGCCGCGTGGCGTAGCGAAGTTGCGATTCTTGAACGCGCCAAACGTGAAACGGCGGCAGCGCGTGTCGGTGCGCGGCTGGTACAAATCGCAAGTCTGGTAGCAAGAAGGGGCCGCGCATTCAACGCAATGCTCCGCCCAGTACAGCAGCGACATGGCCTGGATATTCTCAGCCACCTGGTACGACGACTTCGGGGTGGCGGGTTCCAGCCGATGCAGTTTTCGATCGTATTTGTCGAGTTCGAAAAGCAAGGTGTCAGGTCCCGACCTAGAATCTGAGTATGACCAAGGAGAGTAACTTCGCTCTGAGAATGGCTTATTGCACTGATGTTAACGTTTCGATGTCAGTGGGCCGCGCCTCGTAGGGCACGACCGAGTTTCCCTCGCGAACCAGCTTCATATAGGCAATGGAAAACACGTTGGTCAGGCTGGACGCGGAGTACCACAGCTCGTATAAGTGGGGATTTTCCTGGGCCTTCCGGAGGGTCGCTCGATATTGGATATTCGCTTCAAATTCATAGGATTGCTCGACCAAAAAATCGCCAGCGAGCCACGTTAGTCCGTGATCTTCGCTGTAGGCGTAGTGGAGCCGCGCGCCGCTGCCACCTAGCCCGATGCAACTGACTAGCACCGCGCTAAGCCGCTCTTGCTCCTGAATGACGTCGATGTGCCAGGGGCGCCTTCCTTCCTCTAGGCCCATGACACTGCCTATTAAGGGAGCGCTCCAGTTCAATCCGTCCAGGCTAGTTCTGCGAACAAGCTTCAAATCGCCGGCGTGGATTTCGACGGTCCACATCACGAAATTAGCCCCATCGTGTATCAGGGCGGGGGACAGAAGTTGTGCTCCGGTGTTTTCG
>Ga0210404_10001291_pt1 | contig 10956 bp, 5 predicted proteins | sample IncBWH28MmetaG_FD_155455 | JGI IMG/M metagenome (GOLD analysis project Ga0210404, IMG submission 155455) | Forest soil microbial communities from Barre Woods Harvard Forest LTER site, Petersham, Massachusetts, United States - Inc-BW-H-28-M | ecosystem: Environmental > Terrestrial > Soil >... | reverse complement strand
ACGTTTCAGGTGGCGTTCGTCAACTGCAATGATGTGATCCAGGAGATCACGGCGGCAACTCCCTACCCAACGCTCTGCGACTCCATTCTGCCAAGGACTTTCGAACGAGGTGCGGATAGGACTCACGCTCAGGGATCGAACCGCTGTGGGGACTTCCAGTCCGTACTGGGCATCACGATCAAAGATGACGAACCTCGGGGCGGATCGAAATGGAAATGCTTCTCGCAACTGCTGGACGATCTACGAGCTTGTCGGATGCTTTGTAACATTGAAGTGCAGGATGCGCCGACGATCGTGACTGATGACGAAAAAGCAATGGAGCACGCTGAAGGTGATCGTCGGAACACTGAAGAAGTCCATCGCGGCAATCGCTTCCCGGTGATTACGGAGAAAGGTAAGCCAGCGCTTGGCCGGCTCCGGATCTCGAGGTGCCCGTTTCATCCAACGAGAGATCGTTCGCTCAGAAACATCAAAACCGAGCATGAGAAGCTCGCCATGAATTTGAGCGAAAGTTGCCGGTTCGGTTTGCACGGCCTCAAGGGTTTGGGGTTCTTGAGGTGGGATGTGTCCGAACCGGCAGCTCTCGAGTACCTCCTTTTCTTTGGAAGAACAAAATCAACTTCAAAGGAGTGCGCTCATCGTATTCCGGAATCATGGTCCTTGATGTCAAGAACCGTGAGGAGTTGTTAAGATGTGTAACCTACGAAGCTAGAGGCACATCATTTTCCCTAGAAATGCAGGACAAAACCCGTTGTGGCGCGAACATCATTCTGGAACTGCGGACCATTACCCATTTCAGTGAAATGCGTCTGCAAATAATCGATCTGGATAGGCCGCAAAGAGAAATTTCCGTTCAAGCGCACTTCCAGGCCGCTACCAGCCGCCCAAGCCCAGGAAATTTGTGATCTGTTTGTGTCGTACAGACCGCGGCTTGCGCGGGCAAATCCAAATAAAGCCTCGGCAAAAGGCGTAAAGCGCTTGGAACGAGGAAGGGTCAGGCGGGGCCCGAAGAGATAGGTCGTTTCTGTGCCATGAATTTGAATGCCGACAATATTGCTATTGCGAGCCTTGGTCCCGGATAGCCCAAAGTCGGCGACGCCGGTGATCCATGGAGATATTTTGTAAGAGACCGATACGTCGCCGCCCTGTAAAGGAAATAATCCAAGGCCGGAACGGGAAGAGGGAATGACGCCCGTAAAAGAATAGCCTAAATATAGGTCCAGACTTTTGGGTTCTTTGGGTTCTTGGGCGCGCACACTTTGACAAGACAACAACAGGACAAGCGATCCAACCAAGGTTTTTAGCTTCACGGTTCCTCCAGGAGCTCTTGTTTCAGATCTGAAAGCCGGCTGTGGTTAACGTACTTGCCTTTCACCTGGGGCAGGGCCTTGCATTCCGGATGGGCGCGCATTTAGCGTTGCTGAACATCCAGCCCCCGATGTCACAGTTCCGAAGCCAGATTCAAACGGGCGAGATTCACGAATTACCGTTCGCACGCCATCGACAATCGAAGGGATTGCCGCGTGGGTCGCGCCTCGGACGACATAGAACAGCAGTGCCGCCTCTCCCGGAGCATCTGCGCTTGCCGTGACGCCGACGCCCTGAACGCCGGAAAGATGCATAAGATCGCTGACTCTGCTGCTGTGGACGGAACGTGCTCTGGCCAGCTCTCGCGGCGAGAGTGCTCGGACATTTATTCTGTCGTTTTCAACCTCGGCCAGCCGTTGGCTCTCAGGACCAGAAAGAGCGCGGCGGATCGGTAGGTTCTCGGGCGCTTTCAGCAGGCGGATGCGAATACCATCCAGCTCTTGCGGAATCGGATTTCTTGCAACGGCATAATTTACGAAAACGAGGATCGCCGGCTGCCCAGGGGAGTCGAGACTCCCACCTACACCTACTGCGGCCACCTCCGGCCGACCGAGCAAGAAAGGCGCATGAGCGTCGCGAACTCGCGTTGCCCGTGCCAAATCAGAGGAAGAGGGGCTCGGACCAATGCCATGCACCTTTGCCGAAGCGACCTGCGCACCCGGAAGACTGCAGGCTGCGACGCTATGCGCAGTGGCAGAACCGACAAAGACAGGTTTTTCCCCGGTGTTGGGATCCGCTAGCGCCGACAGCACGTCGGAAATAGGACTGCCGAGAGAAGCCGTATCGGAGCTGGCAAAGAGCAAGGCAACAGGATCCGCCGTGTCCTGGGTCACAATCAGGGCTCCAGAATCCCCTTGCGCGCTGAAGTCTCCGCCTTCCACCACGACCAGGTCCGTGTACGTTTGTTGAAACTGCGCACCGCCGCTGCACCCTTTTTGAAAAGTGACGCTTGCGGTTACGTTGATGGCGCTGATGGATGAGCAAGTTAAACCCGTGGCGCGACCACTCTTGGCGACTTTCAGAGGCGTTACACCGTCGGGTTCGTACAAAGATGGCGGAACCCCTGAACCTGCGTGCGGGGGCCCATTCGTGGGTTGTCCGCTGTTGGTGATAGCACCTAACTGCAGGATGGTCCCTAACGGATCCACCTTGCCAGGGGACACGAGAGCTAGAGCCGCATCAATCGGTGTTGGACCAGAATAGGTTTCGAGATTGACGAACTGCGAAACCGCGGCTACCGCGTTCGTTCCTGACGTGGAACAGCTGGCATCGAGCAGGCCCGGCTGAATTATGGAGTCACCCACCGTGCCCATGTCCGTCCTTGCCAACACGTGGCTGGTCGAGAGTATGTACTGCTGTCCTCCGCGAGAAACGAGCGCGCCTAAAGTTCCGCCGCAACACGTGCTTGCGTCGGAGTCATTCACGTTTCCTCCGGAGACTCCGAGCGGCGTGGGCAGACTCTGTGTCTTCTGGTTTGGTGACGTAACCGTGAGTGTTCCTGAGGCGGAAAAGTAAGAATCAGCCTGATATACGGCTGTCACGGTCACCGGCGTTGTTTTTGCTCCGCCTGCAGCGACATTGGTGCCCGACACCGCAGGAGTCGTGGGGACGTGATTGGGCGCGGTGTAAAGTCCGTGATGCACACCGGAAGCGTCCACGGCATCAACAATCGTTCCGAAAGTAGTGTCGCCTCCGGAAATTCCATTCACTTGCCACGTGAAGGTCGCATTGGAATCACCTGAGACGCTGCTGGTGAACCATTGCTGCCCAAAGGTTTGGACTGAGGCGGATGCGGGTGACAGAGCGATGCTCAGGTTTTTATGAAGGGTCACGCTGGCCTGCGCGGTTTTTGTTGCGTCCACAGCGGCGGTGGCTGACACGGTTACCGATGTTGGAGCAGTGGTGGGGCTACTCGGCGCAGTATAAAGTCCTTGTGCGGTGATCGTACCCACCGTGGAGTTGCCACCCGCGACGCCGGCAACGGACCAACTTAGGTTCGCGTTGGAATTACCATTCACCGTAGCCGTGAATTGCTGCTGCTTGCCAGGCAACAGGTTCACGGTAGCGGGTGAAACTGCGACGGTGACGCCCGACACGATCACAAGGGAAACGTTGGCTTCATCATTGGTGTTGGCTTGCGAGATCGCGGTGACGGTAACCGTTGCGGGATTGGGTACTGTCGCGGGTGTTGTGTATAGGCCGCTCGAGCTGATGGTTCCTACCGTGGAATTTCCGCCGGTCTGACCGTTCACCTGCCAAGTTAGAGCGGTGTTGGAGTCTCCCGAGACGTTCGCAGTAAATTGAAGCGTGCCACCCAACGGAACGTTGGTTGTAGTGCTGGGACTCAGAACAATCGTGACGGTATTCGTGGTGGTGCAACTCTTAGTGGAAGTGGAGCTAGAGCTATTGCAATTCCCACCTCCACAACCGATGGCGCCAAACAGTGAGGCGGCAAACAAAAGCAAGAGGCATGCACGGAGCATCTGGCGTTATCCTCGGGTTATCGCGGCAAGGGCAGAATCAAAACGCGGTTATTGTTCTGGTCGACCACGACCGCGTAATTCGTTTTGGGGTCGATGGCTACTGCGAATTGCTGCGAAATCGATAGCGGGATGACGGCCTTGACCTTTCCGCTTAGAAAATCCAGCACGGACAGGTTTTGACTCATAGCGTTTCCCGTGACCAGGGTGCTGGTTCGATAGTTGTAATCGAGCGAGGTTGGATTAAATCCGACCGCATAGCCGACAGGCGCTGAATAAACCCCAGTCGACGGGTCAACGTGGAACGAGTAAACGTTGTTCGTTGTGCTGGAAGTCACCAGGAAGTTGTCGGAACTCGGGTCGTACATAGCGCCAGTAGGTAGAGCCGTACCGCTGATGCGGCTCAGGATTTGGCTGGTGGCAAGGTCGACGATAACGACTTTGTCTGACCCGCCTTCGGCAACGGCGGCGATGTTTCTGGTCGGATCGATCGCCGGGGCATTGGGTCCGACGTCAACCGTGACAGTCGTAGGCGTGCCAGGAGTTGCGATATTGAATAGGCTGATTTGCGAGGCATTGCTGTCGGCAACGACGACTTGACCCGTGCCGGGGTGGACAGCGATACCAATCGGCTTGGATGTGCCGGAACTCGGCGCCACAGAGACGGTAGTTGCCAGCGCACCGGTATCCAGATTAACGATGGAGACCGTATCGTCGTCGGTATTTGTGACGGCCGCGCGTCCGGACAGCGAGGAGAGCGCAACTCCCGTGGTTGACTTCCCGACAGTTACTCTGAATCTCTCTGTGAAAGTGCTCAGGTCGATAACCGATACGGATCCAAGGCTCGCGCTGCCGCCTGCTCCGCTGGTGTTGGTCACGACGGCCAGATTTCTTTGCGGGTCGATGGCGACTGCTCTTGGCGCCGTGCCCACATTGATGGCCTTCATGACATAGAAATCGTTAACGTTGGAGACGTTTCCATCCGGGTTCTGGACATCAACGATGTAGTGGATCGGACCCGCCAATTGCGACGCCGGCAAAACGGCGGTTAGCTCTCGCGCACTAATGAAATTGGTTATCAAGGGTCTTTCATTGACGCGGACGACGGCTCCGGAGACGAATCCTCCGCCAACGAGGGTGAGAGTCTCGTCCGAAGTGCTGGTAAACGTTTTGAATGGACTGAGCCTGGTTACTTGCGGCTGCGGGCGCGCAAGGGATGAACGAACGGCGCCGAGCGGAATAATGGTTACCGTCGCATCCGTGGAGTTTACGGCGACCGCCATGTTTATCGTGGGATCGATCGCCACCGCGGACGGATTGTTGCCGATCGGAAACTGGCTGAGGATGGCGCTATTCTGGAGATCCACCAGCGAAAAAGTATTGCTGGTCGAGTCGACGATCGCAGCAGTGTCTGTGAGTGGATTCACCGCGCAGGCCGAGGCTCTCGCGGTAGTGCCGTTGACCCCGGAAATCGTAGTGGTCGTCTGGTCCAACAGGTTCAGCAATGTCAGCGACACGGATGTGGGATCGCATAGAAGTGCGCTTTCCGTTTCTGTGTTGATGCCTATTCCACGGACGTCCTTATTGATATTGATTGTGGCCAATGGAGCCGCGGCACTGACCGAGCCGTTTCCACTGGTGGTGTCGCTGCCGCTTTGCGTATAGGTGAAGGTCGTTGACGAAGGCACCGAGGCAACCTGGAGGTAGCCGTCGAAGGAGGTATCGTTTACTCCAGCAACGGTTACGTATTCCCCCACAACCAAGTTGTGCGGGCTGGTGGTAGTGATGGTTACGGTTCCACTCTTCCGCACGGCGCCGTTGGAAGAAGGAACTGCGATCAGAGATACGATTTGCTGGCCGTTCGCTCCAAGGTCTACCACCGAGCCATTTCCGTTCCCGCCGGGGGTGACAAACGCCCAGTTCAATCGAGGCTCCACGGCAATGTGCGGGTAGCTGCCAGTCGTAGCGATCTGCCCTCGAGTCACCTTGATCTGACTTACGTTTGGAGATTGCGGAACCACTTGAAAATTCGAGTAGTCAATCACGTCCACATAGGAAGCCCCTTGAAAAACGACCAGAGCCTTGCCCGTTAGCGGATTGACCGCCACGGAGTAGGGCTGAATCGCGTCGAGGCTAGGCGTCGATGAAGACGGCGACGCGGAATAACTGATCGTGGCCTTTACAACCGGCGGCGAAGCAGGCGTGGAAGAGGTGCAGGTTTCTGCCGTACGCAGGGTTTGCGGGCAAAGATCAAGGATCTGCAAAGAGTTGTCGCCTGAATTTGTAACGAAGGCGAGATCCCTAAGCTCGTCGATGGAAACGCCCGTTGGCGCATTTCCCACCGAGTACGGACCAATGGGAGTCGGAATCGTCGCAGTCAAATCAAACAGGGTGATGTTATTCGAGCCGGTATTGGCGGTAATGGCCAGCCCAGTTGCCGGATTGATAGCGACCGCCGTGGGATTCACCCCGTGCACCGGCTGCACCGTCAGCGGCGTCGGCGCTCCATTGGGGTACTGGAGGCGCACTGCCAGATTTGCGCCCGCAATCTGAGACTCTCCGCTGACGCGAACATTGATGGGAAACAGCCCCGCATTCGTGAAGTCCGTGGAATTTAGGTTGACCAGCAGTCGCCTCGTGTTTTGCACATGGGGAGCCAGGCTTATCCCGTTAAATTCCGCCGACGTCGCGGATGTGAAAAAGCCTCCGTCAAATGCGATGCTGATTGCACCAGCATTGTTTTGGACCACGCTGTCGGGCGTTGAACTGATCAACGTCGGCGGTACACTTGCGACCGGAATGTCTACGGCGCTGGAGATCGACGTGGTTCCAGAGGAGCCCAACTGCTCCACGTCAATAAACAATGTTCCGGTGCCGGAAGTTGTAACCGCTTTCGCAAGATCCGAGGCTTGTAGACGAGCCCGTAAAACGTTTGTGTTAATGAAGCTTGTTACCAGCGGCGAACCGTTCGCGCGCGCCACGCTGCTCGAAAGAAAATTGCTGCCATACAAATAAATGTCTTCGAACAGAGAACCTTGCGGGAAAAAGCATTTATAAGTTTGCGTCGAAGAGCTGTCGCAGGGATAAACGTCGGAGAGCGTCGCCGCCCCCGGCGCAACCACCGAAACGTTTGTGGACCCATAGCTGCTGCTGTCCGATTGGAGCACCGCCTTAATCACATGTGTGCCGGCGCTCGCGGGAGCTGTGTATTTTCCGGTGGTGTCAATCGTGCCGTTTGCGCTGGATCCTCCGTTCGTGCCATCCACATACCAGTCCACGGCAGTCGGGCTATTCGCGTTGACCAGATTGGTCACCGTGTCCGTGAATTGATACGTCTGCCCTTCCGCAATCGTCACTGTGGAGGTCGGAAACACTGTGACCGTGGCACCCGTGCTGATCGTCACGGTCGCCGTATCGTATTTGGTCGTATCGGTGTTGCTGATGGCCTTGACTGTGACTGTGAAGGAGGTGCTGCTGGCGTTCGGCGCGGTGTACTTCCCTGTCGTATCGATCGTTCCGACCGTCGCGTTGCCGCCCAAGGTATCGTTGACATACCATTTAACGCCGCCCGTATCCGAAGTCGGAGTGATCGAATCCGCAAACTGAACGGAACTTTGTAGCTTCGCCGTTGCCGTTTTGGGGCTCACGGTAACGGCAATCGTTGTGCTTCCACCGCACCCGACCTGCATAGTCATCAGCCCTAGAAACGCTGACCAGGCTGCGAATTGGCACCGCCTGCTCCTCGCCCACTGTTTGAGGACGCCCACGAACATAGCCACTTCCTTTCTCTCGTATCCGATTTCCTGGCGTTGCGCTCCGCCTGACATTCTTAAAATGTCCGGCTCACCGAGAACTTGAAAGTCGTTCGCCGCTCGTGGAAATAGACTTTTTGTGACTCCGCGAGCAAAGCGTCCAGTTGCGGGACGATGTATTGCTGATAGACGAGTGGCGGCAAGGAGTTGATGTAACTCGAAGGCAACTGGAAATAACTCTGCGGCGCCGTGATCGTCTGCGAATAGAGCGTTGGATTGAATGCCCAATAAACTCGGAAGGGCGCCTGAATTATCGGCAGGTTTACAACGAATTCGACGCCGGTCGATGTGCGTGGCGCAAAGTTCGATCCCGGCGCCAGTTGAAGAGTGTTGCCAATCGTTGTCCCGGAAAATTGTTGCTGGAGTTGCGCCAAGCCAGTGGAGTCCAATCGTAGCTGGCTACTTCGCAGGATCCCGTTCAGGCCCGCATCAAAGAACAATGACATCGAGACGGGCCCCGCGAGCGGTATTCGATACTCCGCGTTGCCCACGACCTGCGTATCGCCTCCGGGATACACGATCGTGTAAGTCAACACGGGGACTTGGATGGTCGTGGTCGTTGGCGGGAATCGATTTGGGAGGCTAAAAGTTACCGGCAAACTCGTGCTAACTGGAACAAACGCAACGGGCGAGATCGTTCTGATATCGAAACCCCGCACGCTGTCGTCGCCGCCGGTATAGAAACGCGAATAGGGTGCGACCTCCGTCCCGCCGTACCCTGTAGTGAACGCAGTTTGCAGCCGCAAACCGAGAACGTTTCTTCTATTGTTCACCGGCCGAAAATACTTTGCTTCGAAAGTCTGCGTGATGGACTTGGCATTGCCGCCCAGTCCTTCGAATCCTACGCCGTAATAGAAACTCTTTCCGTGCGTGGGATTCATTGGATTGTCAACGGTGTTGTACTGGAGGGTTGGAGTAATTCTGCTGGAGCGAATACCGGTTAGCGCGGAGGGGCCGGCAATGCTTCTGTATTGCAACGTCTCGAATAGAATCTGGGCGGCATTCGTGGACGCGCTGATGTTGCTCAGGGTGTATCCGTAAGTGACGCCGAGCCGGGTGAACGGATGACTAGGCGGCGCGTAGCTCGCGAAGGCCGTGAAGCCTTTGCTGCTTTGTGTATAGTTCTGCGTCGTTGCCGGGTTGACGTTCACTTGCTGATTGCTGAGGATCGACAATTCCTGTTGCTGGTTAAAACGGTAAGTCGTATCGAATATCGTGAATCCCGTGGTAATCGGACGATCACGGAAATAAGGTTCCGTGAAGCCGAAGAGAAAGCTTGTCTGCCGTTCGCCAAGCTGCGCGGACAATGTCAGCGTCTCTCCGAGCCCCAGGAAGTTATTCGTCTGGTATGTGAGGCCGACAAAGCCGCCCGCCAAGCCGCTCAATCCGCCTTGCAAACCGATCGATTGTTTGCCCTTTTCTTTAAGCTTCAGGGCAATATCCACGGTTCCGTCTTTTACATTCCGCTTTATTTCCGCGGCTTTATCCGCTTCGATCCGGTCGAAATAGTCCAACTGGTTCAGCCGCAGAATGCTCAGCTCCCAGGCGCGTTGGTTGAATAACTGGCCTTCGTCCAGCATCATTTCGCGGCGAATGACTTTGTCCCGCGTGGTGGTATTGCCAATGAAGTCGATTCTGCGAACGTAGTATTGCTTCTCTTCCGAGAAGCGCATGGTCACGTTGATGCGCTTCGCCGTTTCATCGATGTCAGTTTGCGGCTCAGCGGTGAAATCGATAAAGCCGTACTGGCCATAGACCTTTCCATAATCCTGAATAGCTTTGCGCACCTTCTTCACGCTAAATAGCTCCCCCTCGTTAATCGGAAAGATTCTTTTTAGGGCATCAACCTTCAGCGACAAGGATCGGTCGGGGTCCGCGCTCACAATGTGCAGTGTCCCCATCCGGTAACATTCCCCTTCTTCGATGGGTATAGTGATGTTCACCGCTTTGCCCATACGCGTACCTGTGCCGGGCACAGCGAGTCGCTCGTGCTTGGTGTCGACCGTTTCCAGTTGAGGGTCTTTGACAACTACCTTGAAATACCCGTTATCCTGATAAAGGCCGCGAATGCCGATTTCGATATCTTCGTTAAGCTTCTCGTGGTCGTAGGTTTTTGCGAGCACCGTAACGTCGCGGAAATACATCGGGATGGCGTAGGGACGATCGTGCCTCATGGCACGAATCAGCTTGCGGTCGCTAAAGACATGATTTCCCGCAAAATGAATCGTTCCGATCTTGACCTTGGGTCCTTCCTCAACTTTAAAAATCAGGATGACCGCGTTGCTGGCTACGATCCGTTCATATTGCGGCGTCACCTTGGCGAATTGGCGCCCATGCTCGCCGAGCAACTCGCCCAACACCACTTCGGCTTTCTTAATCTTGGCGGGATCGAACTGACTTTCTACCGTCAGCCCTACCTTACGTTCCTTAAATCGATCGAGAATGTCGGATTCAGATATCGAGTGAATACCTTCATAGCGAATTCGGCGGATAACTGGGCGTTCTTTGACTTGGAAAATAATTATTTTTTTACCAGGGCCAGCCGCTGAATCTTGAACGAGCAACTGGATATCCTCAAAAAAGTGGGTATTCCAAAGGGCCTGAAAGTCTCTGAGAAGCGTGTCATCTTTATACGGGTCCCCTTCTCGACTGAAGATGCGCGCCTTCAAAGTATCCGTGCGCATCCTGCGGTTCCCGATAAATTCGATCCGCTGAATTACTGCTGTCGTGGGTCCTTGCCCATAAAGAAGGCAACAAAAGTCGCTCGCTGAAATCAACACCACGAGGCCCACGACCATGCACCATCGGCTATCTTGTTTCTTAAAGAACCTAGTCCTCAAAAAAGTGCCCTTGGCCCGCAATCCGTTGCGGAGTCCACCTAAGGTTCAGGCGCCGAGAGCGTTACCCACCCGCGCTCAGGTTCAAAACGATAACGGTGAACTCAGAGCTATGCGGTTAAGTTTGGTCTGGGAATCGTAAAGATTTGTAGTGGCAACCATCAGGCGCTTTCGCTACATCCATGCCGCCGGGAACCATTTAGTCCGCAGCTGGAAATCAATGTTGTGAAAATATTGATACCTCCCGAGGAAAAGCCGGTGTCACCGATGCAATTCGTAAGTAGAGATACGCGAGTTGGCAATCGAGGTGGTCGACCAGAATCAGTCCTTCTCATTGACCGGGATGATCAAGCCCGCGAACTCCTTCAGCAGTGGCTCGAAAGAGAGGGTCTAAGCCTCGAGGTGACTCACAATGCCGTCGAGGGGCTCGACCGCGCGCTCTCCGGCGATCACGCCATC
>Ga0210404_10001288_pt1 | contig 10972 bp, 7 predicted proteins | sample IncBWH28MmetaG_FD_155455 | JGI IMG/M metagenome (GOLD analysis project Ga0210404, IMG submission 155455) | Forest soil microbial communities from Barre Woods Harvard Forest LTER site, Petersham, Massachusetts, United States - Inc-BW-H-28-M | ecosystem: Environmental > Terrestrial > Soil >... | reverse complement strand
GGTGTTGGTCGTCTCACATGGACCTTGGCCAGCGGCTCCTTGCCTCCTGGCCTCTCACTGAGCCCCAGCGGCATTCTAGCCGGAACTCCTACTGCCAGCGGGGCCTTCACGTTCGCCGTGCATCTCGTTGACAGCAGTAATCCACAGAAGGCCGCTACCAGCGGTTCTCTCATGATGAATGTGGTCCCTCAGCCGCCGACTTCTTTAACTGGCGTTAATGGAGGAAACCACAACACGTTTCTCAATTGGACGGCCAGTACCGCGACAGACGTTGCCGGCTACAAGGTTTATCGAGGAACTTCTCCAGGCAACTATACGACGACCATCAGCTTGAACTCCGCGGTCACAAACTACAACGATCAGGGGCTAGCCACTGGCACAACCTACTACTATGTCGTGACCACCGTAAGCACTTCGGGAGTTGAAAGTGTGTTCTCAAACGAAGTGCAAGTTACCATTCCCTGACAACGGTGAATTGTGAACAGGTAATTGAGCTTAATTAGTGCGAGGAAATCCGGCGCTGGGCGTCCGCGACGAGCGGATCCCCGGCGCCTTTTTCCTTGATGGAGAGGAAGGTTTTGTAGGATTCGGCGGCGCCAGGACTATTCAATCCTTCGCGTGCGCGGCCCTGGTAATAATAAACGGCGGGAAGCAGGTGATAGCTAGGGACGTCGTCGAGAAAAATGGAAGTGGCCTCGCCGCGGCGCTTCAGGCAAACATCGAACTCGGTGGAGGCTTCAGTGAAAGCGCCGGCATCGAGATAGGCACGGCCCATATCAAAATGGCCGAGCCAAGAATCGGCGAGCTTTTGCGCTTCCTGGAATGAATTGAGCGCATCACGGGCCTTGCCTTTTTTGAGCTGCGCCTCACCTGCAATCAATTTCGCATAAATCTGCGGTTCGGATTCCAATCGACGAGAAAGCGGCGCGACGAGTTGCAGCGCCCTGGCTTCCTGGCCAGCGGCAAGATAGACCTGAGCGGCGCGATATAGGACGCCCAGATCTTTGCTGTGGGCGGATGCTTTCCCTGCGGAAGAAACGGCTTCCTGAGTTTTGCCAAGAGTGATCTGCGTTGAAGCGAGCGCAGCGGAGCGGTCGGACGCAGATTCTGCGTCCTTGTCGGCCAGATCGGCGACGATCGCTTTTTCCAAAATACCTGCCGCATCCGAGAGCCGGCCTTCGTACGATGCGAGATCCGCGAGTCCCGTGGCCGCGATGGAACTGCCGTTGGAGCTCACCCCTTGCAACTTTAGGTAGTTCTGCCGGGCCTCTTGGTCGTGGCCACGGCCAAGCTCCGCCATCGCCAGAGTACGCAGGGCTTGTTCAAACTTAGGATTCTCGCTGAGGAGCGCTTGAGCTTCTTTGGCGGCGGTATCAAAATCTCCGGCATAGAGGGCATACATCGCGAAATTGCTGCGCTGCAAAACGCTGTGCGGCGTGATTTCAAGAGCGCGTTTTTGCTCTTCGAACGCCTTGTTCATGTTTCGACCGTAAAAGTGGGCGAGTGCCAGGTTCCCATAGCCCACGTTATCGGCAGGATACTGGCTCACCAACGCGGACAACTCCTCAATGGCTTTCGGCTGATTCCGCATGAACAGGTAGTAACCGCCACGGGTGCGATACTTCTCGCGGTCGGTCATGAGATCGATGTGTGACAGCGCTAATCCATAATACTTCTCTGCGTCTTGGCGCTTTCCGAGATTGTGATACATGGCGGCTGTACCTGCGTAAGCCCGGCCCAAATTGGGATCGAGTTCAATCGCCTGGCCATACGCTCTTATGGCCTCGGCCCACTTGCCAGCCTGCTGAAAATCCTGGCCCACGGCGTAGGCATGAGCTGCCTCAAGCGAACTCGCGGTGAATGTTTCTGCTGCCGACTGCTGCGCTGACTCGGGTGTGGTGTCTCCCAGTTCCTTGCGGATACCCTCAGCGAGTTTCTCGGCAGCTGCCAGAACATCCTGCTTATTCGAGGCGTCCCTCTGTTCTTTTAGGATCGATTTGCCAGTCGTCGGGTCCAATGTGGTTACATAAACCTTATAGCCCTTTCCTTCCTGCGTGATGGATCCGGAGACGACGACATCGACGCCTTCGCGCACGGCTACGAGCTGAGAAAGTGCGGCATCCATATGCGTCGCGCCCGGCTGGAGACGTTCGGCAACCTTTCTTGCCTGCCCCCGGTTGAAAGAGGAGATGAAAGGTGCCCCTTCCAGCGCAATACTCAGCATGGGCTCAAGCGTTCCTTCAAAAACAGCGTCCCCGGTGGTGTTTTCAAAATCAGCGATCAGGAGCGTGACCGGCGCATGTGAAGCGGAAGAATGTGGAGGTATTTTCGAGCGAAGAAAGAATCCTGCTGCAACCAAAACAAGGGCGGTACCTGCGCCAGCCCACTTGGCATAAGCGGGCAATCCGACTCGCCCTGGAACAAGCATGCGTGTTCCCGCTTGCGGTCCTTGCCACGTTTCAATCTCCTGCAGCAACTCCGTCGCGCTCGCGAAGCGTTTCTCGGGATCAATCTCCAGGCACCGTCGCACAATCTCGCAAAGCGGCGGTGGAATTGTCTTGTCCAAATCTCCCAGTGACCGCGCCGCCTCGCTTGTCCTCTTCCAGAGCTTCCCCATCGTGGTGTCCGCGGAGAAGGGGCTCTGCCCCGCGAGTAGCTCAAAGAAAATGATTCCCAAGCTGAAAATATCCGACCGCGCATCCAGAGCCTGCCCTTTTGCTTGCTCCGGCGACATGTAATCCGGCGTTCCGATCAGCGCCCCGGTCTGCGTCATTCCCGGAGTCAGCGTCGACCTCGCAATTCCGAAATCCATCACGTACGCCCGGCCAGTCTTGTCCAACATTATGTTTTGCGGCTTCAGGTCTCGATGGATCACACCCTCGGCGTGAGCGGCTTCCAATGCCCTGCAAATCTGCGCGATGATGTTGGATGCCTCAGCCGGATGCAACTTCTTCTTGCGGCGAAGCACGCTCTGCAAGTCCTCGCCCTCGATATAGTCCATCGTGATGAACTTGAACCCATCGGCTTGCCCCAAATCGTAAATGCGAATGACGTTCCTGTGCGTAATCTGCCGCGCCAGAATCAATTCCTGTTTGAATCGTTTCAGGATTTCCGGATTGGCCGCCAGGTCGCTGCGAATCAGCTTCAGCGCTACCTGTCGTTCCAGTTCACGATCGTAAGCCTGGTACACAGCTCCCATGCCGCCCTGTCCGAGCAGCCGAACAATGTCGTAACGTTCGCCGAGGACCGTTCCCGGACTTAATTGACCCAGCGCCGCCGGAGAAATAACAACGTCCCCCACTGGTGCGGACCAACCCTGTCCGCCGGTTGCGAGCGTCTCGTCACTCAGCGGCAGCGGCGTCGCGCACTTTGCGCAAGCCGTCGACATCTCCGAATTCGCGTAGTTGCACTGTGGACAAATCATCAAATACACGTCCTGCTCGACGAACTCGCCAATTATGGAATCTTCGCATGGAAAAGCAATCGCACTGGTGCTTTTGTACTTTGCGTTTCCGCATAGGGCATTTAGCCGGACTCGAATACCCAAAAATCTGTTTCCCAATCCGGAGGGTCTAACTACAAGGCTGGTACAGAGTGGTCGGGTCGCCCAACACGTGGCAAAAACATCTGTTTGTGGCGGGATGCGATCTTCGGAATGGACCGCTGATTCTTAGAGGTTTACGGGAGCAGTTTCAGAGGGGTTTCTGGCGGATGCCTGGGCTGACCGTCTGACGGTTCCTTCTCCCAAGCCGAGCGCCTCGCCAATCTTTGCCCAGGAGAGCCCTTGTGAGCGCAGCGCCGTAATCCTGGCAACATCCACGGCAACACGCGGCCTGCCAAGCCTCTTCCCTCTGGCGCGTGCGTTCCGAAGACCTGCGCGGACACGTTCGACGGTCAGCGAACGCTCCAATTCCGCTACCGCACCCAGGACGGTAAAAACCATCTTGCCAGCGGGCGTGGAAGTGTCCATCTGCTCAGAGTAGGAAACGAAATCGATTCCCAACGCCCTGAACGTCTCTAATGCCCGTAGCAGATGCGAGACGGATCGGGCGAACCTGTCGAAGCGCCAGACGCAGACGACATCGAACCGTCGTTTTGTGCGCGTCGGCCATGAGCCGGTTAAGTTCGGGCCGCGAGTCTTTCGTTCCACTAACTCCCGCGTCGATGTACTCCCGGGCGACCGTCCAGCCACGTGCCTCAGCGAATTGCCGTAGCTCCCGCGTTTGCAGGCCAACGTCCTGACCGTGATTGATCGTGGAGACGCGGGCGTAGATCGCTACTCTGGAACTCATAGCGCCATCAACTCCACTTCCAGCCGCATGAAACTTTGGCAGACTTTGCGGCCCATCGACAGGCGGCAAAGCTACAAACGAGCACGGTCAATAGCTCGCTGCGGGTCCTTCGTCGCGTGCTCCGACTAGCCGTCGAGTGGGGAGCTGCTGAGTTCTCTCCAAAAGTGAAACTACTGCCCGGCGAACGACACCGGGAACAGGTTGTGGGTCGCGAAGAAGAAGCCAAGTATCTGGCGGCTGCCCCTGAACCTGTCGCATCAATTGCTGCGATTCTTTGCGATATGGGTTTGCGTCCCGAAGAATGCTTCAGGCTGCGATGGGATGCGATTACATGGGCCAACGGGCGCCACGGCACCTTCCTAGTCACGCACGGCAAGACAGCTGCGGCGCGTCGAGTGCTTCCGATGACACCGCGAGTCAGGAGCATCCTAGAGGCACGCTGGGAAGACGTTGGGAAGCCCGTGGAAGGTTGGGTTTGGGCTGCTTCCACACGGAGCGGCCACGTAGAGTCATCGAGCCTCAAGAAGCAGCACGCGAAAGCATTCGAAACCCTTAAGGAGAAAGCCAAGCAGAATAATGAAAGGACGGTAAGGCCGTTTGTGCTTTACTGTCTGCGACACACTTTCCTTACGAGGCTAGGCGAGTCCGGTTGCGATGCTTGGACTCTAGCTCGCATTGCTGGACACAGTAATGTTTCGATGTCTTCTCGCTATGTTCATCCTTCCGAAGACGCAGTACTCACAGCAATGGCGAACCTGGGTAGGCACAATATTGGGCACAGTGGCAATTGGACGGAATCGAATGAAGTTGCGCCAAGACAGCTAACTCAATAAAGACAAAAGAGAAAATTGGTGGACGTGACCGGGATCGAACCGGTGACCTCCTGCTTGCAAAGCAGGCGCTCTCCCAGCTGAGCTACACGCCCACAGCGGGAACTATCATTAATTCTAAGGCATTCGCGGCTAATCTGAAACTCCTGAGACGCGATTTTGTGCCATTGCGCACCGAGAAACTCTGCAAACGACGCGGCGCATCCAATAGAGATAGGATAATGATGCGCTGCAATAACAGATGCGAAGCAGCGCGGAGAATTACCATGCAAACGGCAAAAGTATTTTGCGTCTGCCTGCTCACAGCGGGCGCGGCGTTTTCCCAGGAAAAACCGGCGGTAGCGCCGCATGACATGGAGCACATGCAGCATGGCACGTTCATGCAGGGAGGCATGCACCACGCCGTCGCCAAAGGTGTCAAGCTCGATCCGAATTTCGACATGGGCATGCATACCATCACGCTTCGCGTGGGCCCGATGAATTTGCCGGCGCATACTTCGCACATGAAAATGCCGCAGCCTCCGGATCTGGTTTGGGACGTGCCGATCGATGGCTGGCTGCTGGCGTATCACCCCAGGCTCGTGGATGCGAGCGGCAACGCAGTGCCGGGAACGGTGCTGCATCATGTGGCGTTCTGGAACGAGAATCGCGCGGATTTTCTTTGCCCAAACCGGGAAGAACATATTTTTGGCGCGGGAAGTGAGATGACGGACTGGGCGGAAATTCCCGGCTTCGGCTATCGCGTGAGGAAAGGCGACAAGATTCGCATCGAGACGATGATGTACAACCCGACGGCCACGTCCTATGACAAGACTTATTTGGAAGTGGTGATTCCGTTCCAGGAAGCGAGTGATGCCGCCGCCGCGCAGCGAAAAAATGTTTATCCCGCATGGATCGACGTGAAGGTGTGCGGGGATTCCAGTTACGACGTGCCGGCGGGAAAGAGCGAGAAGACCGGATCGGTGACAGTGAAGTATGACGGGGCGCTGCTCGGCGTTGGCGGGCACATGCACGATTATGGAAGACAGATTGTGCTGCAGGATGTGTCGCGCAAAGAGACGGTGGCGACGCTGGATGCGAAAGTGGACGCGCAAGGACGGCTGGAATCCATCCCGGTGAGATTGTTTGTTCAAGAGGGCGGTTACAAATTTGCCGCGGGCGACGTCTTGAAAGTTTCCGCAACGTATGACAATCCCACAGGAAAACTTCTGCGCGATGGTGCGATGGGAATCGCAGTCGGCTATTTCGTTGCCGCTGATGATGCGAAGATGGCAGAGCTGCGGCGAAACTCCAAACCGCCGCATGACATGGCCGGGATGACGCACGATCATTGAGGAGAAGCGAAGGGCGAAGAGTCTTTGGCTTGAAAGATGTACCCCCGTGTTTTTCATAAGTGTTGCATCTAAAGGAGTTAGCGATCCAGTAAGTCTTTTGTTTGCAACACTTGCGGGATGGTCTATAAGTGTTGCGTTTAAAGGACTTACGGCAGGGCCGGAATGTGAACGTCGAGGCGTCCGAGCGCTGGAAACAGGCCCCCCTCCCCCCACTGTTTTTGGAACGATATGATTCGGCAGGGGTTAGCGGGTGGGGGTCTGCAAACGATATGATTCCATGAGAGTTAGAGGGATGGCGGACGAGGGGAAGTTGAAAGTTGACAGTTAAAAGTTGAAGGTCAAAAGCAGGGATCAGAATTAACACAGAGGTCACTGAGAACACGGAGTCCACAGAGGCGGACGGAGAGGACCGTCGTACAGGAGCAGAAGGCGGCCCTTCGTGATCGATGCTCCCCTCGCAGCTCGGGGCAAGCAGGGTAAACAGGGTGGGGTAAGAGGAAAAGCGGTGGCAAGCCACCGCACTCCAAATACGAGAATGAGCTCGAACTGTCAAAGGAAATGATAGCATGCGAGTTAACACTTGTCAAGGATAACTTGTTAGCTATTCGAATGGACGTGGGCTATTTGACACAGTGGGGTTCAAGTTGGTTGAGGGAAAGGGTTTGCGGGAGGGGTGGGATTCGAATAAATTGTGGAAATCAGTGGAAGAATCAAAAGCCCGCGTGCAGAACCGGCGCGTGGGGCAACCCGGCAGAATCAGAACCCCCAGGCGCGAAAACCGACACCTAGAGGGCGCCCTGCTAGGTACTTGTGTTGGGCAAATGTTTGCCTACGTGGGCGATTATCACCTTCTTTACGTCCTTGTCGAAGAGCATGTGGATCGAAAAACACGAGTTCGGGTTTCCGGAGCCCTCGGTGATGTGCTGCTCAAATATGCGTTTTCCGCCTCGGTAGCTGAATGTATAGTGTTTCTCGAATTTTGTTCGGCATGTCTGCGAGATCTCTTTTTTGAAGTCAATTCCCTTGAGCTTAAAGGCCTCCACTAGTCCACCGCCCATGCTGGTCTTTGTTTCGAGGCTTTTCTTCCAAATGTTGGCGACTTCGTTGATAGCCTGCAGCACCTTATAAACTTGGGATGGATTCTTGAAGGGACAATCCTCGGACGATTCAACTGCAGAGTCTAAGATTTCCAGGTTATCAGCGAACTCGTCTCTGGCAATGCTGACTGCGTTCTCAACGCTTGAGAACACAGATTCTTCATCATCTAGAGGTGTCGTGGTCGGCTCTGGCGCTCCCTTCTCGAAGTCTTCGAAGAGTCTCCAGTTTTTCCTCATTTCTTCCAGTTCCTGGGTCTTCGCTTCCAGTTCGTTCAAAAGGAAGTCTGCGCGATTCTTCACTTTTTCGAGTTCTTCCTTATGTGCGTCACGTTCTTCCTCAACTAGTTTCAGCACTCCCTCAAATTCTTTGTAGTCGGTAAGTCCCTTTTCGTACCGATGCTTGATGTCCTCGATTTCATCTCGTCTCGCTTTTGCAAAGGCTGCGGATGCCTGTCGCGCCACAGGCCCCTGGAGGGAGCGAAGGGACAGTGCCGCTGAAATGTTGGCAATGATTTCACCGTGAAAGCCGGCCCTCGCTTGTTCGTAGCGCTCAATCGCAGCAGGCAAAAAAAGTGGGTGCTGCCACGGATTGGACTTGGGAGAGACTCCTGGCCAGTAAAGACGGGCTGCCCCTTTGAAACAGGAGAGTTCTTTCCCGACTAGGTCTGTAAGCTTGAACGTTGCCGCCTGGGTTTCCAATACAACGACGGTGCAAAGTCCTGCCAGTTTGTCAGCGAGATCATCGGGCGCTGCATAAAATGCGAAGTTGCTGTCCGGTGAAATGAGTAGGATGGGTAGCGCCCGGTCTTGGGAACACAGCTGACTCTCCACGAAATCAGTGACTTCCGACTCCTTTACGAATATCGGCCCCGTTCCGACGGGTAAATTATTTATTGAGCATCGCTCGGTGACGAGGAGATCCCTTACAATGCGCGGTCTTCCTATGGTTCGGGATTTTGGTGGGGATCGAAACGACCCCGCTGCCCGGGAAACCGTCATACCGACCTCGATGATGCCCTGAGCCATACTGATGGTGGCGTAGACATGCCAGTAGATTTCCGCTTCGCGGCTATCGTTGTGGATCCAAGTGAGTCGAGTCTGGCTCGTGCCATCTTTCAATGGCCCTTGGGTGTGGACGGAGAGCGAGTGGCCGGGTAGAGGATGGATAAACTGGTCGCCTTGAGGAATTGTCGCCTGATGACCATTCCGAACATACCATTCGACAATCCAGTTCCGAATTTGGTGGGTGATGCGGTCAAACGTGGCTGTCGTTGTTTCGTCTGATCGAGGAGATATCTGAAAGTGAGTGGCGTAAAGGAGCTGCATTTTGCCTCGGCGTTCAGGCTACGGGGCTAGCGGCGCTTCCGCTAGCCTTGTTTTTCTATATCCCATCTCCTAAAGAGAGTTCCAAGAGTTTCAACAGCTTAGGCAAATCCCTCTTGCCGTCCCAATCGTCCGGAAGTCGCAGGTACACAAGTCTGTTCGGCCCTAAGAGAATTGGTAGCTCACCGCTCGGCGCCGGCCCCGGGCGTGCTGGGGATACTGATTCCACTGTTATGGGCTTGATTTCATTCTTGGGCGGCAAGCCGGTTATATTTGCAAGGCTTATGGTATCCCCGTCCACCTTAATTAAGCCGGCGTCCTCTAACATATCGAACACAGGCTTGACGAATTGCGCCTGTCGCTCATTGGGGCTAAGGGTCAGCCGGAGCAATGCTTCCGCCTTGAAAGTGTCCGCTTTCATCTCTCCCCTTGCCAGCAGGAGCATTAGTAACTGATTGAGGAGAGGGTTGGAACGAACGATGTCAGAGAGCGTTTCCTGCGCCATAGAAGCGTTGTTCATCTGCAACGCTGTCGCATATCGTAGTCCAATGTCGGTTAGTTTCCACTGGTCACTGCGGACGACATTAACCGAACGTAAGAAATTATTGTTCATGCTTACCACTGGCCGTGGCAGCGCGGCATATCGCGCAATCGCCTCAAGTCTGGGCATTTCTTCGTTTTGTACAGCATAAAAGGCCCTAATGATTTTCTTCACGGTTTCCCATGAACTACCGGGAAGCGCTAGCGTTTTTTCCTCAGGCATTGCCGTTCTCCCTCGTTAAAATAATACCGAAACACAAAATACAATGCAATGGGTATTTCTACATTTTGGTCTGGATGTAGTACCTTTGTTTTCAATGAGTTGGGCATTGAATGTTTTGCTTGAGCTCTGATGGCTGCGGAAGTTGTACTGCTGGCCTTGACAATCATAACGATAGGTTCTAGACTGAAGGTGTCAGTGTGGCGAAACTGGTAGACGCGGATGGTTGCGAACTATCTGGGCCGCAAGGCCTGTGCGGGTTCGAATCCCGTCACTGACACCGTGGTTGACTTTTGGAATGGCGTGCCTTAGCCTGATAGAGGTTCGCAACCATCCAAAAGTTTTGACAAGCAAGGGGCCGGGCGTTCTATGCGCCTGGCCCCTTTGTTTTGCTCAAACGAGTCCTCGCGGAAAAGTGAAGCTGGGAGCCCCTACTCGCAAGTACGGCGTGTGATACACCGGGCAGCCGTCTTTCGGTTTGTGGTCGTCCTTGGGGGAGTGGTTCTTCGGCCCGGCCAATATAGCAAAAACACCGGACTAAAGTCCGGCCTCTACAGAGGCGCGGCGGCTTGATGCGTCCGCTTTGCAGGAGTAGGATTCTTGGGCAGCGCTGCATCTCGCCGGAACCCGCCCAGCTCGTCCCCGAGACACACCGTAAGGAGGTTTCTATGTGGGGTAAGAAGAACACAGATGTAATGAGTCCATTGTATGCGACAGCGGAGTACGAGACGGGGTGGCTCGGGCAGAGCCTGCAGGTGAAAGGCGAAATCACCGGCACCGAGGATCTGCTGATTGATGGGGCGGTCGAAGGACGGATTCATCTGGATGAGCGGAAGCTGACGGTGGGAACGACGGCGAAGGTGACGGCGGACATCGAGGCGCGCGACGTGGTGGTGTACGGCTACCTGAAAGGAAATGTGCGCGCGAAGGGACGCGTGGAGATCAAGAAGGACGGGGCGATCATCGGGAATTTGACGACGGCGCAGATCATGATCGAAGACGGCGCGGGCTTCAAAGGTACGATCGAAATCGACCGGAGCGTGGCGGAGCAGGCGGAGAAAAATGTCGCTGCGCGGGCGGCGGCGGCTGGCGCGGGATCGAAAGGCATTTAAAACCGGAAGCAAAGTCAAAGTCCCCCACACGCCAAACCCGCATATGGGGCACCCGCGGGCCGCGAGGGAGTAGGGGACGCGGGACGATGAAAGGGAAGAGCGGAGAGATTTCTCTCTCCGCAGGCCGACGCATTCGCAGGAGCGAATGCGGAAGAAAAAACATCGGCCTGCTTCGTTCGAAATGACGGGGTCGTGGGGCGCCGGTTGATGTCGGAGCTAGAGCT
>Ga0210404_10001287_pt1 | contig 10977 bp, 9 predicted proteins | sample IncBWH28MmetaG_FD_155455 | JGI IMG/M metagenome (GOLD analysis project Ga0210404, IMG submission 155455) | Forest soil microbial communities from Barre Woods Harvard Forest LTER site, Petersham, Massachusetts, United States - Inc-BW-H-28-M | ecosystem: Environmental > Terrestrial > Soil >... | reverse complement strand
CCATTTCCGTGAAGACGACCGCTTGGCTACCGTCGCTGCTAGTGATATGACTCAAGTACAGCTGCACGTCCCCGATCTTGCACTCGAACCCTTCGTTCTTGATCAGCTCCATCCGCGCCTCCAGTTCTTTAATTGCAAGAACCCGTTCGCGGAACTCCACGTCGGATCTCATTTTCTCGATCAGCGCCTTCACGTGTCTATCGTCCATCTTGGCCTCACGAGCATTGACTGCAGGAGCCGGTGCTCCCGCAGTTCGGTTTAGCTTCTGGTGAGATTTTGCGGTAGCCGCGAGCGGGGGTCTCTTGTTGACCGGAACCCAAGATCGCCACGCACATCTCTCGGTTCATGAAGATATCAATGTAAGCTTCGAGATACTGGACGAGATTGTCCTTAAAAGGTGAGCAGTACTGCAGCCCCGGTTCGTCGAAATGCTTCACGCGCAGTCGTTTGTTCGCACAGCCGCCGCCACAGATCGGAAGAACTGCGCATTCCAAGCATTCCGGGTCACTGTAGGCGTCGGTGCCCGAACTGTATTGCGCGCGAAGCTCAGAGTTGGTGATTGGATTCGCCTTGTGGAGATCGCCAATCTCTCGCGCGGGATTGCCGACGTCCTCCCAGCATTTGTAGAGTTCGCCGCGCGGACCGACTACGAAGCGGTTGTGCGTCGTAGCCACGCAAACGCTATCGAGGTTGACAGAAGGGTAAAAGTTGGATATCGGCACAACACCGCTGGATTGGAAAACGCGGTAATTGAAATCAGTCCATTCGCGGAGATCCAACAAACGCGCGGAATCGTAACCGTCAGCTGGCGTGACGCGAGCTGCGTAAATGATAACGTTCTTGTCCCTGAAGCGTTCCAGCAGAGAATCCTGCAACTCTTGGAAGGCATCAGCGTTTTCGCGGTCGATGTTAACGCGGATTTCGCAGCTCCCCTTATAGCTCGAGTCTAGGAGCGTTTCGAGATTGGCCATGATATGGCGGAAAGTAGGGCCTCCGCCGGCGAGAAATCGGCGCTTATCATGGATCGCCTCGGGGCCATCCAAGGTGACTTGGACAGAATGGATCTGCAGGTCATTGAAGAGAGCGCATTTTCTCTGGTCCATGAAGTAGCCGTTGGTGATGAGCGAGGCGCCTTCGAAATTGAGGTCGAGTGATTTTAGTCTTCTAGTAACGGTGCAGATGACGTCGAAGCCCATGAGGGGTTCTCCGCCATACCAGGTAAGCGCAAGATGACGAACATCCCGATAACTCTTAATGAAGTCGATCAGCAGATCAATCGTCTGCGGCGACATCAACCTCGGATCGCCTTGGCTATGCTCAAAACAGTAAGGGCAGCGGAAGTTGCATTTCAGGGTTGGGCAAATTGTGAGGCCCAGCCGTGATGAGTCGAAGTTCTTGGTGTCCCGTCGGTACTTATAGGACAGCAACACTCGTTGCTCTTCCCCTTTTGTGGTTATGACGTAGTTCTGCCGAAGGACAGCGAGAAACTCGGGGCTGATGCTCTCCCAATCCGTGCCGAGATCCCGACACCTCTCTAGAGATCGATAGTGCACGGAGTCAAGCTCAAAGAGGGAGTTGGAAAGCGCGTTGTAGAGAAAGTGTCCGAGGCGAGGAGAATGGACGAGTTTGTTGTAACGCGACCAAACGAGCTCCGTTCCTGTGCGCGTTATGCGAATGGGAAACACTAATGCCTCCCGAGGCATCGGTCGTGGTACCCTCGCGTGGCCCGACATTACTCCTGACCCCGGGAGGCTGTCAAGGCCCTAACGGAATACAAACGCTGGAAACGTAGTCAAAAAACTAATCGGTCGCGATCTTGCCTAGGCAGACCTTGAGCTAAGGTTGATCCAGGAGTCGCAGCAGAGGCCTAGCGAATGGTGTCCGGTTTGTGGATTAATCCTGCAACTAATTCTGCCGTGGGTCTATCGCAAAGCCAGACGTGGGCAATCACATGACTTGTCTGATCTCGTCCCGTTGGAAACTGAGAGCGGCGCTGAAAGTTTACGCGCTGGAATCGAGATCCTAGATCGGGTTCCGGCTGGAGTTAGCACAGTTTTAGCACAATCGGCTAATTACGCTGGAGCGGAGGCTGGTATCGAATCTGCTGTAAGTTGCTGAGAGAAAAGCGAGGAGGTTGGTTGCGGGGGAAGGATTTGAACCTTCGGCCTTTGGGTTATGAGGCCGTAAGGGGTATTTTCTTAACACCCTGATCTTTCGTCTGGTTTCTCGCTTTTATAAATGAATCGAGGACTTACAGCTTTCTATCTGTTGCGGTGGCTTCTAAGAATTCTATGCTTTTCGTCGCTGTTCAGCACAAATTTAGCACAGTGAAGGCCCGCTGAGTTGCAATCCGAATCAGGGGCCAACAGGCCTTTTCGACTTCCAAAACGTCTGATAAGTGTGAGAACGTTCCCTCTCGGTGGCTGATGGTTTCACCTCGCAGGAACGATCAGCTGGTTCTCTCGTAGCGCCAAAACCCTCCTTCAGTTGCGTTTTCATCACGTCGATTTTTCTGGGTCTTTGACGTATCCTTCTGCCTGTTCCAAAAACAAATCTTACTGAAGTGCAGGAAGCCCACGTGTTGGACAGCTGATATACCTTGACCTTAGGGAAGACGGGGAGGAACATCGGGAGAAGGAGATAAACTAATGCCGGATTGGGCGAAACACGCCACAATAGGAACGGCGATTCTCTTGATGTGTTGGACTCTCTCGTACGCGGGAGTTCCCGAGCAGGTGTCGATTCAAAAGATTGTTGCTGAAGGTTCTTCGATGCAGCGTCAGCAAGTGACGCTGCAAGGCGTCGTCAACGACCTGCAGGCCCTGCCGAGCCCGGTACGTCGAGGGTACGGGAACTGTCTGCTTACCTATGGGCAGGCGACCTTCAGCCTTGATGATGGAACGGGCATCCTTCCTGTCGAAGTGATCGGCAGTTGTGGGCCCCCACCTGGTCCGCTTCCGAAAAATGGGGACGAGGTGCGTCTGACGGCGATCATACAAGTGCTGAATACGGACCTGCCGCTCCGTCTGCTCGCACAGACGACCAGCCATATTACGATTCTCGATCCGAAATAATGTCCCTGGGGAAGACTCGCACGGCCTTGAAAACAGCCTGTAAACTGCGAGCGATGATCTAGAGAACCTAAATGCCAAGGTTCCTTAAAGATACTTGCTCAGGGACTCAAAACTAGTTGATTGTGGATTCGATGATCCTGGTACATACGGTATTGCTTCTAGGCCCCGTTCGAAGCAAGAACGAGGAGGGTTTTTGACATGCCAGGAGGATCAACTTGGGTCCGTAGGAGCAGATTGCGTTCAGTGTTGCTCCTCGTCTTTGTTCTCTCAGAGTGTATCCTTTCAACATCCGGAGCGACTGAGCAGCTAGCAATTCAAACATTGCTTGCTGAGGCTCCTTCTTATGAGCTTCAGGTCGTCACCCTCCGAGGCGTCATTAAAGACATGCAGGCCATGCCGCCTATACCCCAAATGGGCAAGTGTAGGCTTCTCTTTGGCCATGCGACGTTTGTCCTAGAAGATGACACCGGCTCTCTTCCGGTTGGTGTATACGGTAGTTGTGTGCCAGAGGTAGCCGCATTTTTGCCAAAAGATGGAGATCAGGTTGTCCTCAATGCCGTGATCTTCACCTCTAAGGGGGAAGTGCCAGTGAGGGTGTGGGGACAGGCCACGGAAATTCGTCTTATTCCAAATGCAACGAAATAACTGAGTGCGCTTGAACCGGTACGCTGTGCGCAGTTTACGCTGAACGCTACCTCACTCCAGGCAAAGTTCGGATTTCTCGCAAACCTTGGCTGGAATAGACCCGAGTGAGTCTGAATTGGCTGGAGGAGGATCACGGAAACGGTTTCCTAAAGCGGTGTTGAAATGGGCCGAGCATTCACAGGAGTAATCATGACCGACGGTGGTTTTCTTCGACGTTGCCTAACGCACATGAGCAAGGTGAGATGGTTTGTCATTGGGGTAGCGGCTCTTGTCTTGACCCCCAACGTTTCTCTAGCAGGCACCCTGACAGGCATGGTGGATTCTAGCGAGCTAGTTTCTATCGGCAAGGTCCTCGCCCAACCAAGCCTCTACCACATGCAGATCATTCGGATGCAAGGCGTGGTACGAAATGTGGAAATCCTTATGCCCCATGATCCGTATCGACCGGGCGATCCGTGCTACGGGTCCTACACCTTTATGCTGGAAGACGAGACGGGCTCTATCGATGTCGGAGTCATCGGAGATCGAGTCTATTGCAGAACACCTGGTCGGGCTGTGGCGCCTGAAGTAGCCGAGGGAGACCGGGTGATCGTCCATGGCCGAATTCACGCTCCTGGCGAGTACGTCGATAAGATGACATCACCTCTTCCCGTACGTCACACCAAAACACTGGCCCTCGCGATTCAGATCTCACACCCAGAGCACTAGAGCTGTGCTCATTTTGTGCTCAACTCCACCTCACTCCAGCCTCCAGCCAAAGTTCGGGTTTCGGAGAAACCTTGGCTGGAGTAGGCCTGAGTGAGTCTGAGTAGGCTGGGGTAGGGTCGTGAGAGCGGTTTCCTAAGCCTTTCCAGTACTTCCACATAAACCCTTGTCACCAGAGCTGAACGCCTCTTCCAGAATGGCTTTGCGCCGGTTTGACCATTTGGCTCTATCCAGGTGGAGTGAGGCCGTTTTTGGCGTTTTATGCCCTAGAGTGAACACGCCGGGAACACGTAGGGTTTTTATCTATAAATGGCTTGTTTTAAATGCACAATGGAAAGACTGGGGGTCAAGCTCTTGGCAGTGGACTGCCCCACTTAATTTGTGAACAAATCATTTTTCGTTTGTGACCAGCCTTTCTGTAAAGAATTCCATGGCTTCCGTGGTTCCACCCCAAAGGAATATCTGGTAGTACTCGCCTGCTACGCGATGACGATGTCCACGGCCGTCTCCCTCCACGATCGTCTTGAAGAGATTTTACTGTGTTTCCGGTATCTTCCCTGACGCATTCTCCCTGTCCACATTTTAAGCGGGGCACAGCATGTATCGGGAATCACCATGGAGGCCCAAAAGCCGCACGGTGGCAACTGCTCAATCGGCATGCACGCTCAGGTTAAAACGTCGGGGCTGCAATCATGCCACCCGTCGCAGTTTTCACGAAACGCACGACATTAGACCAAGCGGCAACTCCCTTAAGGTGTTCCCGCAGCAAATACAGGCTGACACGGCGCGGGCATCGAAATTCCGGAAGACTGCCTCACAATATATGAATCGACGCTGCTCGTCATATTGCTGTCGATGAAACTATGCTGACCAGTCGAATACTTTACATCGAGCCGGTAACTGCATAGCGTATTGGCAGCAGACATTGGAATTTTGATCGATTGGTGATAATTCGCCTGTACGGGAACGATGGTTCTGGTTGCAACCAACACTGAATCCATTACAAATTTCACGTCAAATGAAACCGTCGTGTCCTGGGCATCTCCATTACAAGCTACCGCGATATGCGCATTATTGCCCGTCACCTTCGCCCCAACCCCTCCGCTTGTTTCTGGATTCCAGCACCATCCACACTGTCCGGTGCAGTGGGTATCTACGCCAATGATGTGTTTATCATTGGCCACGCCGACATCTTGAAAATATGTGCATACATTATCTTTGCTGCACTGGCCTTTACGAAAGAACGCCACTCTGGGTATTGGCGAGCTCGGGTCAGGCACCGTTGTAGTGGTGTTGAAATACTCCTGACCCGTAATTGTGATTGGTTTTCGCGGCAGCAAGGTGATTGTGACTGGCCAATCCTGAGTTTGCGTGGTCGAATAAAGCCCAAACAATCGCGGAACTGTCGCTGTCTGGTGAATAACAAGTTTGACCATTCCTGAATTGGCGTCATCAAACAGATTTTCAAGTATCGCGTTCGGAATAATGACTCTCATACTATCCGTATCCAGGACCGATGCAGGGTCAACATGGGCGATGCGGTGAATCTGACCAGATCCGAGGCGGGTCCCGTTCACGTCGACGTCGATGTCGTACTTAATTGGCGGGCTGACTGCACCAAACCCAAGCCCCGTTATATCAACATCGTAGTCTGCATCAGGCGAATGTACCTGTACTAATCCGTGTATCGCGAAAAGTCGAAAGTACATTTTCTCTGAAAACGGCAGTTGATTCATCAACTTCGTTAAGTTCAAATCGGTGGCTTGCACAACGGACACGGCCCTACCGAGAGACTTGTTTATTGTCGTAATCTCATTGTTGAGTTGCGTAAAGAAATTTGCCTGCGGCCCCACGAGATCCCGAAAAAAAGCCGAACGCTGATCCGCAAGAGCAATGTTGGCATTTCGAATTGCAACATTCATTGCGTTGCCTGCCGTAGCAATCTCCGCGTTCCCAGTATTTTGCGCATCTTGCAACAACCTGTCAGCTGTTTTCTGGAAGTCATCCAGAATGGCAGCCACGGTCCGTTCAGCTGCCACCGCCACCAGCGGTATGACGGGGAGCTGGGCGTGCGCGACGACCGCAGGACTAACGGCGAAGGCAAAGATAAGAAGACATGCTCGCGAGAAATTCCCTTGCATAGCGCTTACCCCCTTTGAGCTTTTGGAATCCTGTTTGGATTCAGGTTGTTTTGTCTGTTCGCGTACGCCTAAGTCTACTCTTTATGTTGATGGTCATCGGTACTCGAGTAGTAAACATTGGTTTTCAAAAGGGGTCCGTGAGAACAATATTAGTTTAGTCCGACTAGGAACAAACTGGGCAATGCGAAAATTAGGATGGTCCCCCTAGTTCGTTAGAGTTCTTTAATTTGGACAATTCCCCGCCAGCCAATACTACTAATCCAACCATAAAGCTTTCCTATAAATTTCACAACTCGTCAGGAGGGAAGACCTCAATACCCGAGTTGTACCCTCACGGCTCCTTACGACGTCGGCAACGGTGCCTTTGCGCTCGGAGGCGCTATCGTCGGCAGTCTCGGCTACGTATTTTCGGATGGAAACGTCGATACCTCTACTACCGACTGGACGAGAAGCATTGATGAGACCTACCTGATTCGCCCCGCGCATCTGCGAGGCGAAGAGTCTGTGCACTTTTTTAGCTAGGCTGATGACCGGTCCGCCATTGCCGGAGGCTACAACAAAACAACACGATGGGATGTGGTGCAATGAAACACGAGGCCCGCTGATTAAGAGTCCCGACGAAGACCTATCTCAGATCACCCAGCAAGAACAATCATCAGCAAAAGGTGAGGATTCGTGATGACGCACCTCACCATGGGTCATGGTGTGTCAGGGTGTTTCGGCACCAACTTGGCACCAATGCGCAGGGGGACGAGGTTGAAAAAAATCGGTCACGAGACTATGGGGTACGAATGTGCTGAGTGATGCTTCGCCCTCTGTGCTCCTCGATGTTCCAACCTTGCTCTGGTTAAAGCAAGGCCCGCAATGTCGTACTCACATCAGACGGCTTCCCCGATCGACGAGGAGATTGCACCCGTTGCGGCAGATCTTTTGGCCCTTGGTTATGTGTTTCCAGGGCAGCCAGCATCTCGCTTTTCGATGCAAACGACTGCCCCGCAAATGGCCCCTGGTGGCAGTGATAGCCGCCATTTTTACGATCGTGATGGCATCCATGTGTATCGAGCCCGCCGCCGTGAGCATGCACAGGACCCGCTGCCAGCGCAACGGCAGAGAGCGAAAGTAGGATCGCAAGGGCGACCTGAGGTATCATGGGGTCCTCCTGGGTTTTAACAGGTGCTTCAGTCTACGCCAGGAGGGACATTGCAACAGTTGGACCGTCGTAGACCTTGGGATTAGTCGCCCGTTCAAGTCTGTGTACTTTAAGATGACTCCTTGTTTCTTGGCTGAGTGCAACATTCTCCAGCAGGGCTATGAGTCGATTTCTTGCTGTGGCGGTTGTGTTGTGTTGTGGCGAATTAGTGAGAATGCAAGGACTGGGAGACCGAGCGGCGTGTACTGCCCCACTTAATTTCTGGACAGTTTGTTGAACATTGCAATCCAACAATTCTACAGAGAATCCAGCCCTCTTTAAGTCTCCACTTCCCAAGGGACAGCTGGGTGCACTCGATCGTGACTTTGGTGAGAGAGCCTCGGCTGTCTTCTGGTGCGATGGGTTTTGAATAAATTCAGGGGGTTTCCTGCATCCAGCTGACTAACCCATCTGTCCACAATTTAAGTGGGGCACAACAGCTTTGCCTCACAGTGGGGTACGCATTGAAGGGGCTTGGTTTGTATCATCAATTGATACGACAGGTACAAGCCATTTAATCAGACCATTAGACCAACTGCGTTTTGGGATGTCGAAGCCGATCAGCCACCTGAAATCGAAGACTTTTTTTAAGACCTTAAAAATCTTCTTCCAGATCAAAACTAACTCTATATCCTGTGGCTCGTGTAAATAGTAATGCCATGTCCATCTGGATCCTTGATGCAGAAGAGATGGTGTCCATAAAATGTTTCATTCGGAATGTCTCCAGTAACAATTCCACGCTTAATCAATCCTTGTCGATATGCTTCTAATTCTTCTCGACTTGCTCCGGGAATCATAAGATCGAACTGTTCTGAAAATCGCCGGCGAAACTGTCCTGTTGTGCTCGCCGAAATATCTTCATTTTTTTCTCCATTGGATTTGAAGAGGAGAATGTGGGTACCCCCATGTAACTCTATATTGGCAACCGAATCGTCAAAAATGGCAAAAGGAGCTAGTCCAAGCTCTGTATAAAAACGGCAACTGGCTTCTAAATCCGACACCATGACTATAATATGAGCTACGGTCAGTACTGATCTTTCTGGATTCTTTTTGTTCGTCATATACGTCCTTATTTTATCTGTTCCAACACACTTCGCTTGTTGCAAGTTAAGTAAAACTTCAGCTCGAATAAGCTCATCAGCTTTTTCCAATGCAATAACTGCGAACTCCCTTAAAGATACCAATCGGTATCTTTAAAGTCAACATTTATATTTTAATGCCAACAAGATATGACTACTATTGAGACAGCCAGGAGAACTAAAAATGAAAAAGACAGAAGTTAAAAATGCGTATTCAAAAAAGAAAGATCCTGATTCTGTCAGACAATCGCTTCTCGATGCAGCTATAGATATTGTGGCAGCTAAAGGGATAGCTGCACTGTCTTTAAGCAAAGTCAGTGCACATGCAGGTGTTACAAAAGGTGCCCTCTTTCACCATTTCGATAGTAAAGAAACACTAATTTTGGAAATGGATAGGCTTGTAATTTCTGAACTCGATTCATCAATAGATCAATTCATGTTGGAAGACTCAAAGTCATCAGGGTGCTTTACTCGCGCCTATATCAAGTCAATGTTTTCCAAGGATTTGAAAAATAGAACATCATGGGCTGCAGCCCTATCACTTGCGTGTGCAGCCTCTATAGGCCATTCTAAAAATGTTATCTGGGAGAATTGGCTAAGCGGTCGCTTAAAAAAGCATTCTAAAACTGACTCAAAAAAAGAACTTCTTATAGTACGACTAGCTGCTGATGGAATTTGGCTTGCTTTCGCAACTGGTGCCAGTGAAAAAGATTTTATAGGAATTGAAGAAGAACTAATCAAGATGACACGAAGATGACTACACACACAAATGGATTTCTAAAGAAGCGTGGTAGCAGACGACGATAACGGGGCCCGCTGATTAAGAGTGGCAGACGGCCAATGATTCGAACTGCTCGATGTTGCGAAGGTTTCCCCGTTAATTGTTGAAAATCATGAGCTTGCTGGCTTTCTACTGATTCCATGGCTTCTATCTAGTTCGGTCGTTTGTGAGGAGTTTTAGCACAAAATTAGCACAGCACTTTTTTGCTTCGTGTCCACCATCGCTCTTTCCTCCGACCGATGTTCGTGCGCAATCTCTCGCCTGACAGCATTACTCCATCAGGACTGTGACATTTCCAGCCGCCTACCGATAGCAGCAACCCGTTAGGGAGAACGCAAAGGCCACACACAGCCATGCAAAGCGGGCATGGTCACACCGTGTCCTAAACTCCAGAAGGCTTCCGGAGCTCGCTCATGAACTCATTCTCTATCTCAGCGGGGCGCAAGGAACTATCCATCCCTTTTATATACCAAGCGATCATGTGCCGACACAGCTGATTCGTGGCACTGAGACAGCGAATAAAGTCGCGCGCGCGTCCACTGTCGACATCGAAGATACCGAGCCCAGCTCGCTCATGGCTGCGGCTGAGACTGCCGTGGAAGCCGAGACGATTTCGGACCTTCTTCAATTCGTCCTTGAATGGATCCAGCCTCGTCGCACAGTCCTGCAGCTCCTTGCCGAATGGATGGTGAAAGCCCCGCCAGACTATCAGTAAGTTGATCGAATCCGGTCCATCCTCGAAGAGAGAGTACAGGAAGCTAGACGCCTCAACAAGCAACGTACCAAAACGGGTGAGATGGAGCGGTAAGACCTTTGTGTCACTAGCAGGGCATTCGGACAGCATCTGTGCCAGGAGACAGAAGCGCATCATTCTTTCCACGCTGATCGTGACTTCCTCGCTCAGTCTGCTCTCCGGATCACTCATGTCCACCCCTGCACTCTGCTTCCTAACTATGGAGTATGCCGACCGGCATCGTAGGACGAAACAAACTACAACCGGGTGGGTGATTGTCGCGTGCCTTCAACCACGTGTCAACGCGTCACCTCTACCGGATCAGGCAGCACTGCTCAGTCCGCTTGATCAACCAAACATGTGAGCCTAGCGGACGGCTGTGAGTGGTGCGAAGCGCAGGATTATGGTCGATACGCTGCAACGAATGATTGGCCTCTTCGCGATTTTCATACTTTCAGTTTCTTGAGAATTCGCTCTCGTTTCTCTGCTTCGGCTACCGCCAACTCAAGATTTCTTCGTTGTTCTTGCTCCCTATGTTTTGCTTCGGCTTCGAGATCTGCCTGGTATCCACTGGTCGCCATTTCGAGGTATTGCTTGAAATGATCAATGATCTGTTGCGCAACACGTTCA
>Ga0210404_10001281_pt1 | contig 10994 bp, 9 predicted proteins | sample IncBWH28MmetaG_FD_155455 | JGI IMG/M metagenome (GOLD analysis project Ga0210404, IMG submission 155455) | Forest soil microbial communities from Barre Woods Harvard Forest LTER site, Petersham, Massachusetts, United States - Inc-BW-H-28-M | ecosystem: Environmental > Terrestrial > Soil >... | reverse complement strand
GGCGGGGCGACGATCAGCGGCACGGTAGGCCCGGCATATCCCGTGACAGGCTTCGACGGCACGAACTACTGGGTCACCTTCACGCCTTATTCGAACGGAACGTCCGGCAGCGTGACGCAAGTGCTCGCGCATCGCCTGTCGAGGGCCGGTGCGCTGCAGGAGGCAAGTCCTTTCATGCTGGCAACGATCGCCGGCAGCCAGCTGTCGATCGGGTTCACCGCGCTCGCGTTCGGTCCGAGCAGCGGCTTGCTCGCGTACACGGCCTTCAATGGCACGACGAACCAGCATGAGCTCTGGGGCGTCGTCGTGAATCCGGACGGCACGACCGGCGCCGGCGGACCCTTCGCGATCGCGACCGACAACAGCACGCACCTGTATCCGGCGATCGCGTTCGACGGCACTAACTTCCTGGTGGCATGGCAGCAGCTCGCGTCGAGCGGGGCGACCGTGGGCAGTATCCTCGCCAGGCGCATCACGCCGTCCGGCGCCGCCGTCGACGCCACCCCGCTGCTGGTCGCCGCCGCGCCGAACGGCCAGTACCAGCCGTCGGTCGCCTTTGACGGGGCGAACTACCTCATTGCGTGGCAGGACCTTCGCAACCACCCAAACGTCGCGGAGGTCTACGGCGCCCGGGTCGCGCCCGGTGCGACGCTCGCGCTCGTGGATGGTCCCGCGGCGAGTGGCGGTTTCGCCATCGCGACCGGCGGGACGGCGCCGCGCACCGCGCCGCGTGTCGAATTCGACGGCACGGAGTACCTCGTCGCGTGGACGTCGTCGGGCTATGCCGGCAATGGCGCGCAGGGCGTGCAAGCAGTACGCGTGACCACAGCTGGCGCACCCGCGGTCCCCAGCACGATCGCGATTGCGGTCAGCGGAGCGCCGCTCGCGACCTCGAATGCGCAGTACGACCTGCCGGTCCTCGCGCGCCGCGGCAACGCGATCGGCGTGCTTTGGCGCCTCTTGCAGACACCGGCCCCGAGCCTGCAGGCCAGCGTCTTCGCACCTTTCTGAAGCTGCCGGGTGGATGGGAACGCCGCCGCCCCATAGACGCGCCGGATTGCCAGCCAGGGCAGCGACGCGAGCGGCGAGCGCGCCAAAACGACGCGCCACGTTCGGATAAACCATCATTCGGATAAACCATCATTCTGGATGGGAGGGAATTGCCCAGGGATTGCTCGACTCACAGGATCAGGGCTATTGGATCCTGTGTTCGGCCACAACGGCGTCACCCGGCTATTCCGCCAGAACTTATCGCGATAGCCCGGCGCGCGGCGATTCACTCTTTGGCAATGCCCCAGATTCGGCGCCGCTTCGGCCAGGGCTGTGAATTGGAAGCGTATCGTCCAAAATACAGGGTATGTTCGATCGGATCGTCTTGCCGACCGTCCAGGCTGCGGTACACAGCTTTCCGGTGGTCGTAATCGTCGGCGCGCGTCAGGTTGGCAAGACGACGCTCGCGCGAACGGCTTTCCCGCATTTTGCCTATCGGGACCTCGAGGATCCGCGCACTGCGGAGCGTTTTGCGGCCGATCCGCGCCACGCGCTGGACGAAACCGCAGGCACCGGACTCGTGCTCGACGAGGCGCAGGCCCAACCGGCGGTGTTTGCCGCCCTGCGCGGCGCGGTGGACGAGAAGCGCTCCGGGAACGGGCGCTTTGTCGTGCTGGGCTCTGCCCAGCCCGGCCTGGTGCGGGGCGTTGCCGAATCGCTCGCCGGGCGAGTGCGCCTCGTGGAGCTCGATCCGCTGACAGCCGCGGAGGCTGCCAGCGGCGAATACGGCCTGGGCTGGCACGACGCGTGGGTCAAAGGCGGCCTGCCGGACGCGTTGAGGGGCGACTTTCGCGCTTGGTGGGAAGCCTACCTGCGCACCGTGCTGGAGCGCGATCTGCCGCAGTACGGCGTGCGCGCCGACCCCCTCTTCCTGCGGCGCCTGCTCACGATGCTGGCGCATCTTCACGGTGGGCTGCTGAACGCCTCGCAGCTGGGCTCATCGCTCGGGGTGTCGCACCACGCGGTGCAGCGGTATCTCGACGTGCTCGAACAGGTCTTCCTGATCCGGCGCCTTACGCCGTACTTTCGCAACGTCGGCAAGCGCCTGACTCGTTCGCCCAAGGTTTACCTACGCGATACGGCTCTCTTGCACCACCTGTTGAATATCTCCAATGCGGAGGAGCTCTTCAACCACCCCTCCCGCGGCGCTAGCTGGGAGGGGTTCGTCATCGAGGACATCGTGCGGCGCGAGCGCATCGCGCATCCCCATTCACAGGCTTACTTCTGGCGCACTGCGGCTGGCGCCGAGGTCGACCTGCTGCTCGACCGCGGAAACGAGCGGGTGGCGATAGAGATCAAGGCGGGCCGCGGCGACGATGCGCGGGTCGTTCGGACGCTGCGCGAAGCGCTTCCCGACATCGGCGCACGGCACGGTTGGATCGTCGATCAGGCTGCGGGCAGTGAGCCGCTCGGTCGAGAGGTGGCGCGCATCGGTTTCGAGGTCGCCATGGATGGGGTGCCGTGATTGCTCAGCGCGAGCGACCGGATCGTGCGCGGAAATCGACGCCCGCAATCGAATGGCAAGCGGCCACACGGCGGCCAGGCTCCGTTGCAGTCCATTCCTGCCTTCCAAACACAGAAGAAATTGATGACATCAATGAACAATACGAACATGCCGAGTCGCTTCAAAGTGCATGGGTCGCGGAACAGATCTTTCATGAGCTTTTTTCGCTCAGGCGCTGCTGCGAGCAGCGTCGCCGCCTTCGCCTTGCTTCCTTCGAATGGCATGGCATTGGACACTGACGCTGACGACTACGTCGCTTCGCCGCCCGGGACAAACCTGGGTTTGCTTTACTTCCAGAATGTGCAGCGCGATGCGCTTTACGTGAACGGCAGCCGCGTCCCCGGCAGCCAGGGGCTGGACTCCAACACGGGAATCCTGCGGGTCGTGCACTTCACGAAGATCGGTGATTACGTCATTGATCCGCAGTTCCTCCTGCCCTTCGGCAACGAACATGGCACTGGCGGCGCCAGCAGCCTGGGCGGTGCATCAGGCGTGGGCGATCTGATTCTTGCGGCGACGACCTGGGTCGTCAACAACGACAAGGCGAATAACTATCTCGGCCTGACACCGTTTCTGTTCTTGCCAACCGGTACCTACGACAAGAACCGCGCACTCAACTGGGGCGAGAACCGCTGGAAACTGACGCTGCAAGGCGGCGGCCAACGCGGCATCACCGACAAAGTCAGCCTTGTTCTCATCGGAGACGCGACTGTCTTCGGCGACAACAACGAGTTCGGGCCATCTGGCGCGAAGTTGAAGCAGGATCCGCAGTACCAGGGGCAGTTCTACATGCGCTACACGTTTTCCGAGAAGATCGACAGCTTCATCGGCTACTCGGTCCTGGTCGGGGGCGCCAGCAGCGTGAACGGCGTCGGTCAGGGCGATCGCCAGCGCGAAACGAAGTTTTCAATCGGTGGCGGGTACAACTTCACGCCGGACTTTGAACTGTTCGGCGCTTACGGACAGGACATTTCTATGGCCAACGGCTTCAAGGAAAGCCGCCGCTTCAACCTACGGCTGTCTAAAACGTTCTAATGCAAAGTCGGTATGTGAACAGACTTGTGGAAAGAGCGGTCATTCACCAAGTGTTTTCAGTTCGGCTCAACGTTTGAGGTCGTTGAGATGGTTGACGGTACTACTTCAGATTCGAGTTGGAATTCAGTTTGGGCTTTTTGCACCCTTCAGGCGTCCAAGGGCCTTCCGGCCTTCAGCGTTTATGCTGCGAGCAAGGCGGCCCTGCGCGCCTTCGTCCGCTCCTGGTCGGTCGATCTGAAGGGCCGCAACATCAGAGACAACGTGGTCGCGCCCGACACGGTCGTTACCCCGGCCTACGAGCAGCTCCTGACCGATGAGCAGATCGCCGGCTCTACCCAGCAGGCGGTCGCAGCGGCGCTGGGTCGGGTCGGCACACCCGACGAGATCGCCACGACGGCACGCGAGCAGAGCCGTCGCTCTGCTCGCGTGCCCAAGCCGTGAAAATCCGAAGTTAGAAAATTCGGCCGTGCGGCAGATGTGTTTTGCCTGTGAAGACGTGCGGCATCTTCGGCAGACCTTGGCACAGCCCGGCATTTGGCACTGGCACGGGCGATCCGAGGAACTGCGGTTGAGCCCGGGCGTGTAATTCCTGCTCTAGATCGTAGGCGAAGCCGATCAATTGCTCTTCATGCAGGAACGTGCTGTACATGAACATGCCGGCGGGCTCGCCAGACGCTCGAATCCCGACCGGCATCGAAAAATTCGGATAACCCGCTACTGCGGGCCCGGTCGTGTTCGTCAAATGCGGCGCCACAATCGCGTCGAGCTTGTCGCGTGCCATTGCATCGTCGATTCCGGCCCGAGCGGTGTCGGTAGCATGCGCGCGCGCAGCCACATACGTTGGATCGGTCAAATCGCCGCTGGTTGACTCCGCCAGTTCGAAGATTTCTTGACCGTAATAAACCAGCTCGTCGGGGCAATGTGAGGTGTTAAACGCGATCAGGTCGGCCAGGGTCCTCATGTTCGTGTGCGTCAGCGTGGCCAGGTATTGCGCGATTTGCGCTTTAAACTCAAACAACAGTGCAGTGAATTCGTCACCATTGTAGGCGAAGACGTCGCCAGTGTCGGTATCGACAATCGTTGCGCCGAGACTGTGCATCACATCCAGCGCATTCTCCGCAAATGCTACCGTCTGTTCGTCGCCTGGAATGCCGCTGCCGTAGTAGCTGTAATCGAAATAACGAACGTCACGCCCGATCCGCACCCCATTCAGGGCGCCGCGCCTGAGAAATTGCGTATAGTCGCTCGGTAAAGAATGTCCAACAACGGAACCGAACGGAGACTGCAATACGCCGAGCAATATTGCCACGTCGGTGACAGTGCGTCCCATCGGCCCGGCCGAGTCCTGCTGATGGCTGACGGGGATAATTCCATCCTGCGAGACCAGTCCGAGCGTTGGCTTCAGTCCAAAGAGGTTTTCAACGGCGGATGGTCCACTAATCGATCCGTCTGTTTCGGTGCCCACCGCCACCGCGCACAAGTTGGCCGCTGCGGCGGCAGCGGACCCGGAGCTCGAACCCCATGTTGTGTAACTCAACACATACGGGTTGATCGTATTTCCGCCTCGCGCGCTCCAACCAGCGGCAAGAGGAAGGACATTATCAAAGCCGCGGAAGTTCGCCCATTCGCCGAGGTTTGCTTTACCGAGAATCACGGCGCCGGCTGCGCGCAACTGCGCAGCGACCACCGAATCTCCCGGCACCTTGCTGTGGACCAAGGCAAGAGATCCTGCAGTGGTTTGCATGTTGTCGTCCGTGGCGATATTGTCTTTGACGAGAACCGGGATGCCGTGCAGGGGGCCACGGACCATTCCTTTGCGGCGTTCGTTATCAAGGTGTGCGGCGATTGAGACCGCGTTCGGATTAACCTCAATCACAGCATGAAGCGTCGGATTGAATGATTGAATCCTTTGCAGATATCCCTTCGTCAATTCCTTGCTCGATAGCTCCCCAGAAGCCATGGCCGCTTGCAGTTGCGGAATAGTTGCTTCAACGAAAGGGAAAGCGTCGGCCGCTGAAGCAGGGCTCTTAAAGAGCGATGCCAGTCCGCCCGTTAAGAGCGCTGCACTCCCGGCAGCGGTCGTTCCTAAAAAACGTCTGCGACTGGTGTGAGGGTTCGTTGGGTCTGGATGACGAGATTTCATAGGCATCCTCCTCTTAGAACGCCCCAAGAGTACTTCCCTTTGGAAAAGACTTGCAAGGTTGTGGAGAAGAAGGCTGCGATCGATCCAAAAGCCAGGCAAGCCAGGTTCGGGAGAATGCCGCGCTGCCGGTCGGGAATACTTCCGCCGGATAAGCCGGTTGCCGAGCGGGATGGGCTACGCAATGATTTCCGCGCAACCTTTGAGGTCATTTGCCCTGGCGTTTGCGCCAAAGCCGAGGATCGATTGAACGCAAGCGGCGTCGGCCAACTCGCCGATCTGGCGAGGGGGTCGCGCCACTACGTCCGGGCTGCGGGCGTAGGTGTGAGGATCCGCCATGTATTTCGTGATCGTGATCGACAGTCGGCGTCCTGGCCACGCAACGTATTTTGACCAGACCGAACCAAATCCTATCGTCAACAGCTCCAGCAGCGCCTACGCAGAAATCGCCATCAGGCGTTGACTGAGCCCACGCAAAGGAATCCATCGCGAGGATCGAGATAAGGAGCGGCAGTAGACGCATTGAGTTTGCAACGTAAGCAGTGACACCGGTCGATTTCCTGTTTGTTGCTGGACCGGATTCCCGGCTGTGGCTTGCGGGAACGCATGTATGCAAAATTCGCGATACACGGCGCCCGTTCGCTGGCTTAGGCGTCTCGATTACCGCTATGTAGGAGGGACCGGCCGACGACGACGAGACGGACCGGTTGTTCGCTCCTTTCTCTGATCGACCATCTGCTGTCATTCACCGTTGCTGCTCGCTTCTTTCAAAGCGGTCGTTTACAGGCGGTTACGTCAACGCAGATACGGGCGAGAAATGCGGCGCAGCAAACCGACAACAAGCGCGCGCCCTGTGACCTGACTGACTCACGCAGGGCGGCCCGTCCGCCGGGCGAGCTGGTAGAAGCGGTAGGTCGGTGAAGACGCAAATTCGCGCGCAAGGGGGACACAACAACAAATATTTCCACGAGTCAACCATTCGTTGCGAGCCAACCGAATACGGCGCAACATGAACGTCGCTGGCTGCTAATCGGCTGAACTGGCCCTTGCAGCATCCCTTCACCGTTTGGCACCGCGGAACGCCGGTACGCCACGAAACTGGTTAGCTGAGCGCAAGACTCACGCGCGCGGAGGGAGCACGGCAAAGAAGACGCTTGCTCGGCTCGCTCAAGTGCAGTGACGGGCACCGCGTTGTGGCCGCCCGTGCTGCAAAGAATCCACCGGACGAGCTCGACAGAACTAACTTTGGAGAATGGCACCATGCAACGCAATCGTGCAAGCGCGGTCCTGTTCGCGTTGAGTTCGCCGTTTTCGCTCCCGATGGGGGTCGCCTACGCTGGTGAAAAGACGCTCGAGTTCCAATTGGTGACGAAGTACATCGAGCCAAGGACGCTGGATGCACCGAATCTCGAGAAGCAGACCATTACGCAATCGAAGGCGTTCGGAGTCGCCGTTTTCAAGGACGGACGGATCGGGACTAAGGACTACATCGTCGCAAACGACATAAACAAGGGAGCGGGGACGGCTATCGGCTACAGCCGGCTCGCCGATCCGCCTCGGCATGCCGTTCCTTATTAATTAGAACTTGGAGGAAGAAAATGAAAGTCGCACCGCCATTATCGGTCATCGGACTATTCGGGATCATGGCCCTCCCGTTAACAGCAGCGGCCGGAGGGCATTGCCCTGGAAGGGACAGAGGGTGTGCCGTTGAGTATGGGGTTTCCGGCAGTGCGGTCGTCGTTGCTCAGTCGACAGCTCAAGTTGTCGCCGCGGCGGGCGACTTCGACATGGTACCGAGCATCGCGCCCATCAACACGATGCCGGAGGGCCAGACCTACGGGCGTTGGGCAACCCAGTGGTTCCAGTGGGCGATCGGGATCCCGCTCGCTGAAAATCCCCTGGTCGACACAAGCGGCGCGAAGTGCACCCAGCGACAAGTCGACGAGGTTTGGTTCCTGGCCGGTTCGTTCGGTGCAGGGACATTCGTCCGCAGTTGCAACGTGCCGGCGGGCAAGTCGCTTTTCTTCCCGCTGATCAATAATTTTTACGGCGCCTTCCTGAGCGACCCGCCGGCCACGCGGACCGAGGAGTACGTGCGTGCCAATGGAAGTTGCACCGAGCCGGCGCAAATCTCTGCGTCGATCGACAACTTCGCAGTCCCGAACCCGAATCGTTTCTTCACCGGCCCTTCCGGTAGCCAGTCGCCGATCTTCAACGTCCAGATGCCACCCGGCAATGTTTTCGGAGTCGATGAATCGGTAGCCCCCGAGCTGGTGCTGAGCCCGAGCGCCGAGCAGGGGTACTACTTGTTTGTGCGCCCGCTGCGTCCGGGCAAGCACACAGTCCACTGGACAGCGTCGGGGTGCACCCCTGGGAATGTTCAGGATATTACTTACCATCTGACGGTGGTCGATGAGTAAACGCGAGTAAACGCGGCTGGGACAGTGGGCAAGATTGCCAGCCCCGCCCTGCGACTGAATCAAGACCGCGGCTGGGGTCGGATGCGTCGATGCGCGCTATGAGAGTCGATTTGAACTGCTCCAAGCTCTGCGACAGCTTGGTGCTGTTCTCCACCCCGGTCACAAGGCCTCGAACAGTAAATGGCTCGGGTGTCCCCGGGCGAGTATGGGCAAGAACGCTTAGCAGCTGAACATCACCGTAGGGCGCTTCCCGTAGTGTGCCTTCGAGCACCTGTCGCTCGCCGGCCATCACGTCGAAAACCTGAAAGTTGATGAAGAACAGAAGGAGGCGGCCGAGCCTTCGCTCAGCTAGCACCGAGGAGAGCATCGCCACGCCCTGCTCGGTGAAGGCGTAGGGGGCGGTGCGGCGGCCGCCGTGCCCCGAACTTGAGGTCACGAATTGCGACCTCAAGTTGGCCCACTCTTCGCCGGAGAGCTGGAACATGAAATCCTCGGGAAAGCGCGCCAGGTTGCGCTTGACGGCCTGGACGAGGACCTTGGTTTGCACGCCGTAGAGCGCGGCGAGATCCGCGTCGAGCATGACGCGATGGCCAAGGACGAGGTGGATGCGGTTGGCGAGGGCATCCACGACCAGGGCGCCGCCGGCGCTGCGACTGCTCTTAGGCGACATTTCTGGCGACCTGGGGCTTCAGCCGGTCGCCTCCGATGAAGTTGTCGTTCACAGGGCCGCGGATGCGCCTGTAGCGCGGAAGTCGCCCTCGATCACGTTGGAGGCCGGCCTGGTATCAGCGCCGTAATCCGCCCAGGCCTGCAGCAGCCGACGGCGCGCCGCGTGGTGCTGGCTTCGGTCGTACGCGGCCCGCACCCGGTCGGCCTCCTTGTGCGCGAGGCAGGCCTCGACGATCTCCTCGCGCGCGCCTGCGGCTTCGTAGGCCCAGGTGCTGAACGATGCCCTCGCCATTCCGTGCACGGTCGATTTGTGCGCGACGCCGAGCCGGCGCAGGCACATCAGCATACCCATCGAGCTGAGCGGCTTGCGTGGATTCGTCGGCGAGGGGAACACGTATTCCTCGCCAATGCCTCTCTGGCCTTCGACAAGCTCCGTGGCGCGATCGCTTAGGGGCACCAGGTGTTCCTGCTTCCCCTTCATCCGGGCGGCCGGGATGGCCCATAGGTCGCGTTCCATGTCGATTTCGCGCCACCGCGCGAGGCGGACCTCGGACGAGCGCGCCGCGCACAGCACCGCGAATTCCAGCGCGCGGGCGCTGATTCCCTCGACTTTGCGCAGCTCCGTCAGAAACGCGGGAAGCTCGCGATAGCCGAGCGCGCGCAGCCGGCCGCGCTCCTGGCCGCGCTTGACTTCGGCCAGTTTGCAGCGGATCGAAAGGGCCGGGTTGCTGCCGCACAGCCCGTGAAACTGCGCATCGTCGAACACCGCCTCCAGCCACTGGCGCACGCGACGGCCGGTCTCCGGATGCTTGGCAACCACATCGGCCAGGGCCGCCAGCAGCTCGGGCGCCGTGATCTCATCGATCGGCGCGCTCCAGAGCTTCTTCGGGACGTGCCGTTCCAGCGAGGCGATCCATTCCTTCGAGTGGACGAACGTGCGCGACGGCTCGATCGTCGATTCGTGATAAGCGCGGGCGACCCGGCACAGCGTCGTGCGCTCCCGCCTCGCGGCTGCCTTCCGTTCGGCTTCGGCCCTGCGCGCTGCCTGGCGCTCGGCAGCCTTTGCATCGATCGGATCGACGGGTGGCTTCCGATCCAGCAGGTCGCGCGCCTCGTCGGCCTTCTTGCGCGCGCGCTTCAGTGACGCGCCGGCCGCTTCCAAGCTTGAGCGGTCAGCCGAACCGAGGCCGAGGTCGCGCCGCCTGCCGCTCGGTGCGGTGAACCGGAGATCCAGCTCGCGCTCTTCGCCTTGACGCGCAGGATAAGCGCCGCGCCATCGCGCAATTCGCCGACCCCGGCCGTTTGAACCTCACGCGCGCTGAGAAGGTGCTTTGCCACTTCGATGTTCCCGTTCCGCCAGTGGTTCCGCCAAAAATCCGTGCGTCGAGGCGCAGCGCCGAGCATTCGGTTGCACTGCACCGACTCCACAAACGTCCAGAATTGCGTGCAAGTTCAAGCACATAAAGCACCTTACGGTGCCCTATGTGCACTTACACGGAGGATGGTAGTGGTGGAGGCGGCGGGAATCGAACCCGCGTCCGCAGACGGTCCACAGGCGGCTCTACATGCGTATCCGGTCTATTTGAGTCTCGCCGTGCGCTTGGCCAGCCGGCAGGCCGGCGCACAGCCAGTCACCTTATCTCGAGCCGGGCGCCGTGACCTCGTCCGGATCCAGCCACTGAGAATGGCGCTGCTGCCGGTTGCCCGGCCTAGCCCAGTGGCAGGCTAGTGCAGCGTCTCACCGGGTTTAGGCGGCGAGAGCGAAACGCTCGTCGTTGGCGTTTGTATGGCTTCCAGTGGATTTACGAGGTGACTGGTCCTCGGCATGCACCGCTCTGTTTCACAACCTGCGTCGAAACCAGGTCGCCCCCAGTGGTGAATTCGCTATTCTAGTCGCGTCTATGGCCATGATCCCGCTCGTTGCAAGATCCCGGGGCGAGACGATCTGTGCAAGGGCCACAATGCAGCCTGCACCCGGACGGCCACAGGTGGCGCGCGCGCGGGAAGGGAGACCAACATGACACTCCGCAGTCATTCGATTCGACCCTTGCTGACCTGGCTGGTTCTGCTGATCGCGGTGCTGTTTTCGGCCGCGGCTGCGGCCGACGAGACGTGCAATTCGCCTTACATGGCGGGACTGATCAAGGGGCAGGAAGACTATGTGCACGTGTGGACG
>Ga0210404_10001280_pt1 | contig 11000 bp, 10 predicted proteins | sample IncBWH28MmetaG_FD_155455 | JGI IMG/M metagenome (GOLD analysis project Ga0210404, IMG submission 155455) | Forest soil microbial communities from Barre Woods Harvard Forest LTER site, Petersham, Massachusetts, United States - Inc-BW-H-28-M | ecosystem: Environmental > Terrestrial > Soil >... | reverse complement strand
CATGACCTCGCTGATCGAGTCGTCCAGAATCAGGTGCTCGATGGGTTTCAGGAACGGCAGGATGGTTTCAAATCCATTCATTAGAGTTGTCCCTCCGCAAGCTGCCTGAAGTAGGTCTTGTTGGGGTCGTTGTAATGGGGCTTGAGATAGCAGAAGGCAGGAGGCATCGGGTTCAAGCCGTCATAGGCGATCACGACGGCCTGCGCGTTCTTCAGTTCCGTGAACGTTTTCGTGTCGAAACGGAAATCGGAATGAGGGTAGTAGCTCTTCGAGGCGGTGATATTGGCTTTGTGCGAGATCGCCTTGCCTGTCAGCAGGCTGATGCTGGCATCGTGTCCGCTTTCGGAAAGGTTGTAGCTGACCTTGAGCTGATCTTCGCGTCCGCACAGCTCGCTTGCGGTCTTGGCCGAGAAGTCGTCGGAGAGGGATAGAAAGATCTTCGTGCGGAAGGTCTGCAGCAACGTCCGCCAGGCCTCCCCGGGCACGGATGACTTGATCGAGCTGATGCTTTGGGTGGCGATGATGGGAATGCACCTGGGCTGGCGGGAGAGGCTAAAGAACTTTTCATCGCCAATGGGTTCGTTCTCGCCAACAGTGACAAAGTGCTGGTATTCATCGCAGAGAAACAGCGTTTGGCGGAAGTGGCGATCGGGGTGGGCTTCGATCTGGGGAATTCGATTGACGACCGCGCGCTGAAAGTCGAGTTTCATCATCACGCCGAGAGCTCTCGCCAAACCGGGATTCAGACTCACCGGGAAGTTCAGCGCGCACACCTTGCCGTTCTCGATGAGCCAATCGAAGGAGGGAAGCGGCGTCCCGAATTGATGGTCGGCGTTGGCCTTAGGGTCGTAGCATTCAGGCGGCGGACAGAAGGTGCGTTTCACGGCCGGGTTGTCGTCGAACAAGGAGAGGAACACGGAAATGCCCTCAATGATTGACGTGCGAAGTTTTGGCTCAATGCGCTTCCAATCGTTGTAGAACCATCTTTTCACGGCCTGGAGCTGCTCCTGCCGGTCCGGATCGATGTGTTCCAAACCCGATTCGCTCAAGCACTCGAACGCAATCGCCCGGGTCTCGAGAAATCTTCGCACTCCGGGCGTTTCCTTGGCCCGCCACATACCGACCTGTTTGTCGAACGCGAATTCGAAAACTTTGAGTTCCGCAGCATGGGAGAGGGCGTCCTGAGGTGAGACGAGCAGGAAGTAACGTTCTTCCAGACGCCGCTCGGCATCGAGAATCTTGTTCTCGAGGATGTCGGGCGAGATAGCGCATTCGTAGACATCGAACAGAGTCACGTAGTCGTAGGCTACTTTGTGGAGAAGAATGATGAACTTTACGAGGTTGGTATAAGCCTGCTGCCAGAAAGGCTCTTTGCCCTTACCGAAAAGATTGTTCAGCAGCGATGCAATGCTGTAGGCAAGAGCGTATGCATCCTGATCGTTGTTCAGCGGGTTGTAGCGATACCGGGATTCAAGACTGATTTCGACGTAGTCCTCTGGCCGGCCGTGCCTCGCGAGGATGGCTTTCACGTGGCGACAAAAGTCCCCCTTCACCTCAAGTACGAGACCGCCGATTTTCCTCACCTGATCGAGCGCCCGGTAGGCGAGGATTTGATCGGCGAAGGGAAAGATGCAGCAACTGGTCTTCCCGCTCCCGACGGCCCCGAAGATGCCGATGCCCGTGAACAGGCCCCGCTCGGGAATCGTGAGCCAGCGTGGGGAGGGTGAGGGGCCAGGCGTCCGGCCGTTGTGAATTTCGCCGACGACGAGGAAAAGGTCTTCGCGCTTGCAAGGATCGGGATAGGGGGGCAAATCGCCGGGCCGGACCGTTTCGGGAACTTTGAGAGCAAAAATGTAGATCCCCGAAAGCAGAATCGACCAGGCGATGTAGGGGGTCGTGTAGAGGCAAACGATGTAGCAATACTTGAACGCCAGGTAGACGGGCCGCGCCCAGAGAAACGTGAGTTCGAGAAACAGATTTTGCTCTGGGAAAGGCACCTGGATGTAGAGCAGCAAGCCCGTCGCCGACGCCAGTAGGAAGGCGAGAAGGTTCCTGGACTCAAGAAGCTGCTGGATCATGCTGTCCTCGGGACGTGCGTTAAATCACCGCCTGGCTTACGCGGTGAGGCCGCGGATTGTGCCACTTTCCACTTCTTATATTCCGGGTCGCGCCCGAGCATCTTCCGAAGAGCAAAATTCGTGACGTAGTCCGGGGTGCAGTCGACGAAGCGGCAGTAGTCGTCCAGAAGCTGGCTAACGGGTTGTTCCAGACGGATGCTGCGTTCAACGGTTTCGGGCGGTCTTTTGATCAGTGCCATTTTCTTCCTCCTTGTCGTGCATCGTTTGGTTCGTCTCTCCGACACGGCCCTGGAAATGGCGTGTTTTTCCTGCGCCAGGAGGCTGGGGCGACCCCACGAGGTCCCCGTGACGCGAACGCGTCTACGGGGTGAGGGTCGCTCCAGCCTCCGCCGGGGTTGGGCCGTGTCGTTTCGGATTTTTGGTCGTCGGTCATTTGGTGTGTTTTCTGAATCTTCGCCTTAGCGCGCGGCGAAACCAGCTGTGAAAACCCCCGTGAAAGCGCGCGACAAAATGAATTTCACCCCGTCTTCTCGAGTTCGGTGGCCGTTTTCTGGTCTTGGGACACGAGCCAGGGACTGAAACGGAACAGCGGCGCACGACGCGTGCCGGCGATGTCAGTCGCGAGATCCGCGCGCGCGTCTTTACGTGAGCGCCATTCGGTGTAGAGGCGCTCGGTGTCCTCGCCGCCAAGACGGCTATTGGCGCCGTTGAGCCATTCCATCTCCTCGGTCGAGAAGCTTTCGAATTGCTTCCTGTCCCACCGGTCGCGCAGCGTGAAGTAGCGGATGATCTCAGCCGAAAGTTCGTCACGGAGCCCGCGTTTCGCGAACGCGGCGAAGGCGCGCTCGGCGGCGAAGAAATTCGCGGGGGAATTGGACACGTAAAGAAAGCGGAAGCCGGTGAGACTTACGAGCAGGCGCTGGTAGGCCCTCAGATGGTGCGCAAATCTCGTGGTATCGGTGTCGCCGGCGTCGATGTAGCTGAAAGTCACGCAGGGCGCTGTTGGGTCTCCGGATTCGTCGAGGAACAGAGGAAATTTATCGACAAAATAGTGGAGTCTGGGACCCGAACCGTAGGAGCGCGCGAAGGACTTGGCCGGAAGCGCGGTCTTGGGTACGCCCAGCGTTTGGCAAAAGTAGGAGGTTCTGTCGTCCTCGGTTTCAAGATAGTTGTAGGCTTGGTTGGTGAGGATGAAGTCGAGTAGCACCAGGCGCGCTCGGATGAAGTCGCTCGAGTGACGCCGGCGATGGCGCAGATCGGGCTTGTCGATTGCGCGATACAGCGTCTTTGAGAACAGATGGTAGACGCCGCCGGCACCCCGGTGCTCGCGCCAGGTGGCATGGCCGCGGCTTTCAAGCTTGGTGATGAAACGGTCGGACCGCTTGCCCGGCTTCGCGTTTACAAACGCGAGGAACTGGCGGGGAACGAAGTATCCCGAGAACGTGGCCACGATGTACAGGAAACGCGCTTCCTCAGGGGTATAACCGAGAGCTCCAACTCTGACGATGTGTTCATCGGGGACATTCATAGCGAGAGGATCTCCGCGGTTAATTCTTGACCATCGAGCACGCGCCGTAGATGGTCGGCCTCGCCGTGCGGCGTGTAGAGCGAAAATCCCGCCCGGACCTTTTCCGCGACGCTGCGTCCCCGGTAGTGCTCGGTGACGAGTTCGAGGTTGACTCGCGCGATGTCTCCGCCGCGGGTTTCATACTCAATTTGCATATCGGGAATGGGAATCTTCGTGCGCACGACGCGAAGCCCGTGGTGTTCCGCGATTTCCTTCCGGTGATCCTTCCCCATGCGGGCGAGGTCCCGATAGACTTTCCGTTTCAGTTCGTAATCGAGGATGACCCGGAAATTCTTGCCGCCTTTGCTTTCAATCCGGGCCCCCTCCTTCTGGTAGAGGAGATAGAGGTCGGCGTCGTGATTCGCTTCTTTGGGTTTGGCGAACCCGAAGTAGACGGCTTGATCCGGTCTCACGAGGCGGTTGGCGCGCAGCAATTGGTGTCCCCGTTTGGTCAGGGTCAGGAGTTCTCGGGGAATGCCTTCGGGGCCTTCAAAAGTGCCTTTCCTGACGAGGCCCTTGCGCGCGAGATCGTGCATGTCGGGTTCGGCCTGCGTTTCTCGGCCCACGTATGCATGGTGGGTGAGGTCGTAAGAGGCAATCACTCGAAACCGGCCCAGCTCCGCAATCGTGTGTATTTCCGATTCACTCAGCCGGTAGGCGCGATTGCGGTCGTAGAGAACCACCCGGCCATCGGTCTCGCGACCGTCTTCCGGTAATCGCTCAGCCCTCTCGTCACGCGGCTCGACCGCGCCACGGTCGTGAGCGGACTCGGCGTCACGGCCCTCGTTCTCAACGGGTCGGTCATTCGAGGTTGTAGCACCGCGCCGAATGTCATCGGGGTCTTGAGGTGAGAAGCCGCGGGACATATCAGCGCGCCCCTTCGGTCGCGTCGAGTGAGGCGAGTCGGCGTCGGTTCTTCACGGCAGCGCCTCGTCGGTCGCATCCTTTGGCGAAGGGACGACCGAGTGGCCGATGATGACTTGCTTATCGATGTGAGAGAGCTTCCGGCCGGTATCCTTCAAGAAGAATTTGCGCTGAATGACGTACACGGTGGCAAAGATGTTCACGAACAGGACGGCGGCCGAGACCAGGATCACAACCCCATACTGGTGAATAAGGATGTGGCGATAGGGGATGAGGAACCGCAGCCGGCCCATGAGCCAGAAGCCAATGGCCAGAAGGATGGCGATGGTGGTGATAAGAGAATTGGCGATCATGGGTTTGTCCTTGCTTGTCTAGGCCCCTGGGGAATCTCTTTCTGGAGCGGGCGGCGAGCCGTTAAGCAACGGAGGCCCTTTCGGAGCGCGCCTGCGGTATCGGGAAGCACGACCGGCCGGATGTGACAGGGCGTTGATTGCCAGGAAACGGTTGCAGCGCGGGTCGGCGTGGCTCGCGTAGGTTGGGCCGATGTTGCCAGGAGACCGCCCGCGACCTCTTGGGTTTGTCTCCTGACGGCGGTCCTCACTTGAACGCCTCGTCCTCGCGGAAATACGTGATGGTCACGCCAAGCGGGTTGATGGGAATGAGTTCGTTCGGCACCTGGGATTTGAAAACGAAGACGAAGTTCGCGGTATAGAGGTCGCGCTTGAGTTCGCTGTGGTCGGCGGGTGAGTAATACACCATGTAGAAATCGACCCGTGCGCGGAAGGGCGGATTCTGCATCTCTTCGAGCGCAACTTTCTTGACGTCCACGTCGATCTCGGGCGCTGCGGTATTGGTGATGAATTTCTTCACCACGTCGTCCTTGCGGTAGGCGTCGAGGATTCCGTCTGCCAGTTTCCCATCGAGGAAATAGAGCGACTTCGAGAAATCGTCCTGAATCGTGTAGCGGTTGCGGCGGTAGTAGAGCGCGCAGAACTCGGACAGAAAATACTTGGCCTCGGCGTCCTGGGGCTTGTACTCAAGGTTGTGGTAGTTGATGGCCTCGGCCCGGCCCAGATCGTCGATGCGGATGACCAGCGGGCGGAAGTTCTGGAACGTGCGAATCGTCTTGAGATCGACGAGCGCCAGGCCCGCGGCCACCAGGCACACCAATACCAAAGCGATCTTCAAGTAAGTGTTCGTCACCATCGGGTCACCGTAGGACTCCAGGTAGAGCCGCTTGGCATTCTCAAAGCTCCCGTCGCGCTCCATCACAGCCTCCCGGCGACGGCCGTGGCCGCCGCTGCCGGCGCTTCAAGCAAGCCCGCCGAAGTCCCTCCCGCCGTGCCGCTGAAAATATGGTTCGTGAGCGCTGGAACTTTCAGCAGCACGTAGATCGAAGCAAGGAAGGTAATAAAGAGGACCGGGAACCAGGCGATGAGCTGGACGGTCGAGAGGGTCCCTGCGGGCGGAAGCTTCAGCGTGCCGATCATCAGGTTCGCGATAACGGCAACGACGGCCGCGGCGATGACCTGGTAGAACGCGTACTGCAGAAAGCAGCGGAACCAGCCCCAGAACAGCCACTCGAGCTTCGGCACGATGAAAAACGGCACAAAGATGGGCCCCACCAGAACGCACACCGCGGTGGCAACGAACCCATACGCGATGACTACGAACGCTACCGCTTGGGCCGCGGCCAGCAGCACGGTCACCGTCACGTAGATCGCCGTGCCTAGGATGTCGCCCCAGCTAGGCGAGTCCATGCGGGACTCGAAATCCGCCACTCCTGTAATGACGGTCTGAAGCTGCGCCTGGTCGATTTTGCTCGCGAGGAACTGCGCTTCGTTGGTGACCAGATTGTGGAAGCTCACCCCGATGCCGGGAATCGGCGTCGAATAGTAGTTGACCATGGCGAAGCCGAAGCTGATCGTCAGAAGCAAACTCGCAAAGTTGTCGAAATGAAAAGGGCTCCGGCCCCCTGCCGCGGCGAGCGCGGACTTCACGCCGTACCAGACGACGAGGATGGTCGCAAACGATCGAAACAGGTTCTGGCCCATGGTGTCGAAGAAACCGAGGTTCTGGGTAAGCAGGGTGTTGATGGCTTGGAAGATGTACTGCAGATAGTCGGTTTGCACTGCCGTCGGCTCCTTCGACTCGGACCAGGGTTCTCCGCACCCTTACGGCATGCGGAAGTTTTGTAGGGAATTGGTGATCGTGCCGGTCACCTGGGCGATGTTGCCGGCCATGCCCGCCTGGCGGCCGATATCGGTGTTGATGGCGTTGGTTGTGGCGTCGCGCTGTTGCTTGGCCAGGATGGTCTGTTGTTCCAGCAGCGACGCGAGGAGTTTGTTCGAGTCCTGAACGGTGCGGAGGGTCAGCATGTTTGCGGCGTTGATCTTGTTCAGAACGGAGACCTCGCTATTCAGACCCGAGTCGCCCGAGAACGAGTCCTGTTCGAGATTCCCGATTTGCGTCTCGACGCCCGCGGCATCGCCGCGGATCGAGCCGATGGTGGCGATGGCATTCATGTTCGCGCCGTCGGCCAGTTCAACCGACGCGTACTCCGACTGCACGCGCCCCAGTTCCGTGCTATCCATTCCCGATAGTTCAAATGGATCGTACTGAGAGAGTTTGGCCGTCGCTTTCTGGTAGCCGGTGTTGACGGTGGGGAACAGTCCGGAGTTGATGCCGCTGACCCACGATCCCGTATTCCCGAAGGTGTTCGGTGACGTGACATTCCGCCACTGCGAAAACAGCGCGCGGTAGCGTGCGGGCATGTTGCGGATGAACGTGGCCATCTGCATGGCCAAGTTGAGCTCGGCGGTAACTTTGTCGTAGGTCTTCTGGAGCTCGATGAGGTGTTGCTGGAGCTGCTTGTACCGGAGAACGGCGTTCTGGTAATTCGTCGGGTCGTAGACAACACCGCCGAACTGTGCGGTCGCGGTGCCGACGCCCAACCCGGCGACGAGCAGACAAATCAGGATCTTTCTCTTCATGAATCTGGTCTCCTTTGGCCTTCACAAATCCGAAGGCATGGTGTGGTTGTTGTAGTCGGGCAATGTGAGATCGCCCGAGAGATAGACTTTCACGCGGTGGCCTTCCCGGATCGTCACGGTTGGCATGACATTCAGGAACTTGTCGAGGATCTGGGCCGAGGATTGCGCGGTCGATTGCGCGAATCCCTGGCGCATGAGGTCGGCGCTGGATGCATTGAGAGACCCGCTCGATCCGCCCTCGGCAATGGCACCGAGAGCGCCAATGGCGAGCGAGACTCCGAAGATGCGGAGATAGTGGTTGTTAACCTGATCGCGCAACCCGGTGTCGCCGATCTGGTTGAGCCCTTTGAACTGATCGAGGCTCTCGGAATACCCATCGGGCATGATGACCCGGTGGAACACGACGGCCAGGCGGGTCTGCCCGAACGTGTCCACTTTCTTCGTTTCACCGAGCAGCTTCGATCCCGCCGGAATCAGCAGGTGTTGGCGGTCGCGCGAATACACGTCGGTTGAAAGCAGGCACTCGACCGGTCCTGCGAACTGCCCGTCGAGGCGGTTGATGAGAACGGTTTCAAGGATGGTTCCTTCAAACAGCACGTAGGTTTTTCCTGCCGCCGTGCTCGCGGCGGCAGGATTCCTGGTTTCCTCCTTTCGAGCACTCGTTGTTTCCCCGGAATCACTTGCCGGTGCGACGGATGGCGCAGCCGGCGGCGCAAGATTCGGCTGGACGTCTTTCAGAAGTTGAGCGACCTGGGCCGTGTCGGTTTCCGAACTCGCTACCGCTGGAGGGGCCTCCGCCGCATGAACGGGCGAAGTGCGATAGCTCAGCGCTACGTTTGAGGAAAACAGCGACACATAGGACCGCCGCTTGCGCTCGGTCGCAATCGGATCTTCCGGCCTTTGCTCGGGCGGCTCACTACCGCCACTTTGTGGTTGGGACCCTTGTTGAGGATCTTGCGCGGCGGCGCCGAGCAAGCGCGTCTGTTGCGCGAGCGCGTTCTGCGCGACGAGTTGCTGGCGCTGCAGTTCCTCGATGCGGTTCTGAAGTTCGGTGATTTTCGTTTCGTTGACTTCAAGCGGTGCATCCGCAGAAGGTGCGCCGGAAAGAGACTTGACCGGCGCGGGCGGTTTCTTGCCCCCGGTCAGCCACATGATGGCGACCATGAGGAAGGCGAGGCCGACGAGGAGCCAGGCCTGGACGTTCTTCGGCAAAAGTCCCGCCGGCTTGGGCGCCTTTTCCTGAATTTGAGGGATCTCTGGCATGCCGTGCTCCCCTAGTTCCCGGCCACGCGCCGCGCAAACGGCATCTTCTTTTTGCCGATCGCGAGGTAGCCGGAGTCGATGATTTTCGGCGCGATGTACACGCCGTTCTCGACCTGGAAGGAGATCAGGTTGGGCTTGCCGTCCTTAACCTCATATAGAGCGGGTTTTTCACGCGCACCCGACCGGATGTAGGTAAACAGATCGTCGTGGTAGATGGCCGAAACGAGAAACGGTTCGCTCGACGCTTTCCGATCGAGCGGGTAATCAAACTGCAGCTTGGTCGCGTAACCCGAGCGGAAGCGATTCGCCTCGTCGGCCGCTTGGGCCCGGGCTGCGCGCAGCTGATCGGCCGTCTCGGAGCGCAGCGTGTCGAGTTCCTTTTTGTAGGCCTCGGCTTCTCCCGCGCTGACGTAACCGCGCAGGCCGCTCGCCGTATCAATTCCCGAACCTTCCTTGGGTTCAATGAAAATCTTGAGATCGGGTTCGCCGTTGGGCTCGCTGCTACTAATCTCGGTGAGCAGAAACGAATAGACGTGACCGCTCGCGGTGATCAGGTTCAGGTTGCTGCGAATGCCAGCCTGGGCGGGGTGCACGTAGCAGAGGTTGTGCGCCCCGTTGATGATCCAGAACTCCTTGTCGCCGGTGGTGAAGTCTAAGATCTCCTCGTCATCGGGAAGGACGATCAGCGTCGAGAAGCGCAGCTTGGCGCGCACGGGAACGATGTCTTGCTTCGAGTACTTGACCACGCGCGCCGCATCCGTCGCGGCGCGAACAGGCGCGGGAGCTAGAACACTCAGTCCCCCAAAAAGCACAACGACCATCCAAAGCGAGAAACGAATCTGTTCTTTCATCGGTCTGCTCCTCGTAAGAATTTGTGAACTACGAAAACCGTCTCACGTCCTTTTCTCCCGCGAGCACTTCAAGACCTTTCTCAAAGCCGTAAGCCTCAAACGCCTCCTTCCGTTTCTTGTTGTCGTAAGGGTCGTTGGTATAGAGCCAGTAGCTTTTGGGATCGACGTTGAGGTTCGCGACCTTGGCAAGCTCCGGCGTCTTGATCAGAAACTGCTGTTTGGGAATGAGGTTCGCGATGAGTTCGACTTCGTTTTCGTTCAAATGAAACTGACGGCGGTACAGTTCCCGGTCCATCTCGGGATTGGCGAGGAAGATTTTCGTGGCGCAGCTCTCAATGATGATGTCCAGGATGTCGGACCGCCTGAGTTCGTCAAGCGACTGCGTCGAGAGAACCATCGCGGCGTTGTGCTTGCGCCACGTTTTCAAAGCCTCGACGACGTACCGCTGGATGCTCGGGTTCTTCAGGAACACCCAGGCTTCGTCGATGAAGAACGCCTTGAAGACCGACGAAATACTCTTATCTGCGATTACGGCGTTCGCACGGTGCAGGATGTAGAACAGCAACGGCTCCAAAAGCTTCGGGTACTGGCTCATGCGCTGGAAGTCGAAGCACTGGAACCGCGAGAACGAAACGGTGTCGTCCGCGTTGTCGAACAGGAACCCGAACTGGCCTCCCCTCGTCCACTTGGCAAGACGTCCTGCCAAGTCATGGTTCAAGGTGTTGGCGAGTACACCCAGCGTGCGGAGTTCCGGTGGGACCGAGTACAGGTTCTCGATCTGGTGGTAGAGATCGCGCTCGGCTGAGGGATCGATTTCGCCTTGCATCAGAACCTTCACGAATAACGCCAGGAAATCGAGGTTTTCCTTGGTGGGATCGAGCGCGAACGGGTTGATCCTGAACTCTCCCGATTCCAGGCCCACGCGGACATACGAGCCGCCAAAAAGCTGCGTCAGGCTCTCAAAGCTCCCACCCAGATCGAAGATGAACGTGTGCGGCGCGTATTTCTGGAGGTTTGTGATGAGGAAGTTCAAAAGAAAACTTTTGCCCGCGCCGGACCTGCCGAGAATCATGGTGTGCGCCACGTCGTGATAGTGCAGGTTCAAGAAGTACGGCGTGTGGTGGTTGGTTTCCAGCACCGCCAAATATTCAGCGCGCAGATGGCGGTTGCGCGTCTCGCCCGAGTGAAGCGTGAACAGAAAGGAAAAATCCGCGTAGTTCGTGTTCAGCAGGTACAGATAGCGCAGGTTGAACGCATGATTCCCAGGCACGGCCGCCAGAAACGAATTCAGCAGGTTGAATCGTTCCTCATAGAGCTGGGCATCGTGGACGCTGAAAACCTTATAGAACTCGGCGCAGGCCCGGTCCACGCGCGTGACATCGAG
>Ga0210404_10001279_pt1 | contig 11001 bp, 9 predicted proteins | sample IncBWH28MmetaG_FD_155455 | JGI IMG/M metagenome (GOLD analysis project Ga0210404, IMG submission 155455) | Forest soil microbial communities from Barre Woods Harvard Forest LTER site, Petersham, Massachusetts, United States - Inc-BW-H-28-M | ecosystem: Environmental > Terrestrial > Soil >... | reverse complement strand
GCGATCGAAAAAAGTGCGCCGCCGGCAAAAACGCCGGAATTGCCTGCACCACAAAATCAGCAAGTGCAGCAAAACAATCCGCAAACTAACAACTCGATCATCACCCGTATCCGCGCGTTCTTCCGCAACCTCTTTTCTTAAGCCAAGAATCGCGGCGGGGCCCAGCAGTACCGTGCCTCGTTTTCTGGGATTGAATGCAGCGCTGCAGAGGTGTATAAGTAACCCATTCCCGCGGGTAGTGCCATGCTTCACTCGGTTCAGCGCTTCTGTCAGCCACTCCATCGCAATTCCCAACATCCTTGTCCCTTGCAGATCCTGCGCCAAGCGTGCCTTCGGCTCTCTTGCGGGCTCTCTTTCTAATCGAGATTGAAGCGGAGGCGAATATGCGTAGAATTTCCGTTTTGATGGCCATCGTGTTGTGTCTGGCGACCGTCGCTACAGCACAAACAAAGGAATTGACCGTACCCGCCGGAACCCTACTCCAATGCACCCTTGACGAGCCAAACTTCTCGTCTCGCACGGCCCACGTCGGCGATCCGTTGCTTTGCCATGTCCGTTCCTTAACGATGTTCGGCCGTTCAGTTTTCCCACGCGGCGCGTACCTTTCCGGCCGGCTGGAGGAGTTTCGTGACCCAGGACACTTCTTCGGTAAAGGGCGGCTCAAGCTGGAGTTCGTGAGTTTGACGGTGCCGGGCGGAACATTTCCGCTATCCGCAAAGATCGTATCGGTTCCGCACTATAGGGTCGATGCGGAGGGCAGGATCCGCGGCCGCGGCCATGCGCGGCGCGATGCAGTTGAGTGGACTATTCCGATTCTTTGGCCGGAGAAGGTAATCACCCTTCCCGCGCGCGGGCCTCGCCCCACGCTCAAAGGCGAAACACCTGTTCTGCTGCGGGTTTTGGATGATCTGTCCATCCCTGCGGATGCGGTCGTCACCGCGAGTACGACGCTCTCCTCCTCGACGCGGGATTCAAGACCGGCTTCGAGCCTGAGCTCAAGCGCGAATTCAAACGTGAATTCAGACTCGAGGTCTAGCACTCTCCCGAGGTTCGTGTACGGAGGCACGAGCATACCCGCAGCCGAGACGGAACGTCCGTTGTTTGGGCTTGGGTTTCCAGCCGACATCGAGAAAACGAATCTCAGCGAAGCGAATTTCGCGACAGAACGCCCGTTGCGCGCATCCAGGCCAACGTTGTTGATCCTCAAGGACGGCCGAGGTTACGTTACAACCAACTATTGGGTCGAGGGGAGCCAGCTCGTTTACGTCGGCTCGGATGGGGCACAACAGGTCCTACCAATTGAGGATCTCGATTTCCAGATGACCGCCAAACTTAACCGAGAGCGCGGACTGACGTTTACGCTTCGCTCCAAGCCCACAGAACGACAGCAGGCTACGGAAAGATGAATTAGGACAACGTTGCTGCAGCAGTCGCCCGGCGAGGAATGACTTCGCCACGCGCCAAATTCGGCGGCGAGGTTGCCTCAGGTGTCGCTAGATTATGGCTGTTTATTGAGGAAGGAGAAGGTACATGCGAAAGCTTTCTTCCCTTGTGCTCTTCCTGTGTTTGTTCGTCATAGTCCCAAGTGCACGAACCCAACGGCAAGACGACAGCGGCGAAGATGCCTATTATGTGTTCAATGGAAAGGCTCTCGAAATCACACATGACAATCCGGCTTATGTGAAACACGTGCGATGGCAGGTTTGGCTGTATCCGAGGGGTGTTCGCATCCCGCGCCACAGCAGCGGCTTGCAGTATTCGCGTTGGGGACTGATCGAAGAGTCCTCAGCCGGGCGCGTGCTAAAGCGACTCAGTGCAGCTCAAAGCTTCGAGGAAGCGTACTTGAACTTCTTCGGGCGAGACACATGGGGAAGAAATACCTTCTTGAATTCATTGGGCCCGATCGCCGTAACGGAGCAGCCCCCTGAAAGCCAGTCCACCGAGATCCGTTTCGCAGAGACCCAGCCTCCAGAGCTCGAAGAGCTGTATCAACTTCTCCGGCTCGACGGTCAGCTGGAGAAGTTGGTGACGACCGCGCTGCCTTCGCTTGAAAACAATGAAAGCCAGGGTCTGAGTTCACCCGTCAAAGGGTACTTTGATCAGATTCGGGATGCGCTGCAGCGAGTCAGCAAACTCTCCAGCCAACTCGCTGTTGCCCATCCCCAGCTTCACTTACTCAAGCAAGAGATTGCCAAGACAAGACCACAAATCACGGAAGCGGAGAGAAACTTGCCGAAGATTACCTCCGTCCTGCCAAGCGTGAAATTACCCACGAGCAAGCTCTGGATGTCTCAGACAGAGAACGGCGGCAGGGACGGCATCAAGGAAATTGCGATCACAGAGATCGGAGCCGGTGCTTCCGTTCAAGAGAGGTGGACAGGCGGCGACGGCAGCATGGCCGGCACCATCATTCTTACAACCATCCCATACGATGACATCGGAAAGATCGACCTTGTGCCGCCAATGCCGACCTACGATGATACGTGGACTGTTCGCGTTCACGCGGCCCACGCTCCCTTTCCACAAAAGATTGACAGCCCGCAACGTAGGACCATTAAAGCGACGTTTCCTGCCGTAAATTACACGACCACGGAAAATTCCGTATATTTTATTTTTCCGGATTCTCCCGACGCACAAGATGCCTATGCGTATTTTTTGTACCACAAGCAACTAGGTCGATGAATTCCGGGCTAGCCTGCTCCAAAAAACGTGCAACATGAATTTAATCAGGCCATTGACCGGCAACAAACCAGAAGATTTCGTAGCACAGCTAACACAACATAATGAAACCAATTCAAAAAAACATTGCATCGCGGGATTCCATCTTGACAACTATCGGAAACGGTGCATTATCACAGGCAGGGATCCAAGCCCGACCGACCCCGCCCTCAGTAGACCAAACATGGACGTTCCGCAGGAGACCGAACATGAATGCTAAGATACTGACGTTTTCATCTCGCGGCGATACAACTCTTCTCGAATACGATCCGGCAACCGCAGACATGGACGAAGTAAACCGAGTGATTGCCGAGTACGAAGCCAAGACCGGCGCACAGCCGTTTGATATGAAGACTGGTGAACGCATCGAGAAAGTGACGCGCGACCAGGACGAAGTATTGATGGTTCATCCCATCGCGGGCGGCTAAGCGCCCCTCTGGCCGCTGCCCGTACAACTCTGGCTTCCGGCGCAAGACGTTCGCTGGTTCTGGACGGAAAGCTCCGCGGGCAAAAGTCTTGCGCTCCGAGTGTATTTATATGGCGCCTGCGATTCTATCTGTGATTGCCTTCCTCGTTCTCTTCGTGTGGAGGTTCGTGTTCAACGGGCGGCAACGCAGGCCGGCGGTCAGGGAAGTCGGCGTACCCGAGCAACAAGACAACAGGATCTTAGAGCAGGGCCTTCACATTTTGGAGCGGGTCGGTGCGGTCGCAGGCGGCAACGGCCTCGATCACGCTTCGGATGGCGCAGGCTCTGCCATCCTGAAAGATCGCCCGAAAGCCTATCTGCTCCGTATCGTTGCCCTCACCGGCGCCACGCAAATGGGTAACGGTTACGACATAAATGTCGGCACAACTAAATTCCATGTGCGCGATAGATATGTCGGGCGGCTGCGAGACTTCAACAATCCCAAAGGTGCGTACGAGGAAACGTGCTTTTATTCTGCGGAAAAAAGCATGCCAAAAGCGGAGCAAATTGCGACCGCGCTGCTGCAGCTCAAGAACAATCCGGCGTTGTTTGACAGGTGGGCCGCCCAAAACGGAGCGTTTAAGGCCGACGGACAGGCCTTCAGCCCCTCGCAGTGATCGAGCGCGATGAGAATGCAAACCAAATCCACGCCTGCCCAGCGCGCAGCAGAGTACCTGAAGCGCGTTGCCGCACTGACAGGCGCCGAGCATGTTCGCGGGGATAGTTACCGACTCGTTGCCGGCCGCAGGAACTTCCTGGTGGACTATAAATTCGTGCGTGTTATCTCGCACCGCGGCAAATCGACCTGTTTCTCCGTGGCGACGGACCCCGACATGCCGAGCGCGGAAGTGGTTGCGTCCGCATTGCTGCAACTCAAGAACAATCCGAGACTGTTTAAGAAATGGAGAAAACAGCCAGGATATACGTTCAAGGCGAACGGGAAGATGTTCAGGGGCGCAGGCTGGGGCGGCGTGGGGATGCGACTTGATCCTTTGCAGCGGCGCTTATACTTCTAGCTGCGCGCAAAAATTCCTTTGCATCGAGGCTCAGAGGTTCACGCTCGCGAATATGCACCCGCGCTGAAAACGTGCGCGAGGTAAGCCACCGCTGGGGAGGACCGATGTGGGGTAACAAGAAGCCGGATAAGCCTCAACCCACCGACCCCGGACTGAAAAATGCGTTTGGGGAGACAACACACAAGGTGAACAGTGATGCGATCCGCCCACCCGCAGTGGCGGCGGACCGCACGACGGCGCGGTTGGGGCCAAACCTGCATGTCAAAGGCGAAATCTCGGGCAACGAAGACCTGCACGTCGACGGAACAGTGGAAGGACTGATCCATCTCGATGAGCGGAAGCTGACGGTCGGAGCCGCCGCAAACTTGAGAGCCGATGTCATTGCTGGCGAGGTGATCGTGTCCGGAAGTGTGAAAGGTAATGTTCGTGGCAAGAAGATCGAGATCAAGAAGCAGGGTTCAGTGAACGGAGATTTGACGACGGCGCAGATCATTATCGAAGACGGAGCATATTTTAAGGGGACTATCGAAATCGAGAAGAGCGCGCAAACGGAAAAGGAAGGTGAGAAAAGCGTGTTCTCGCCGCGGGCTTCCATAAATGGCGGTAGCCGTGGAGCATGAAATCCGACAAGAACAACTTTTCTAGAAATTCTTTCCTGTGTTTTCTTCCTGCTGCGCTAGCTCAGTCGTTTGTTGCGGCATCCTGTTTTTCTCATATCGAACTGAGCGAGGGGCAGATCGCGGCGGCATTGGCGCCACCTACGCCGGCGGCGGGTCGCGAATCGTGAAGGGAATGTTTAGGATCCGCGCTATAGATTCTTTATAGAGGCCTGGGGTGTGCGGCGAGAGCGTCGCGATAAACCTGAAGATTTCTTTTGTCCACCACCAGCGTCCCAGTATCCACGAATGTAGGCATCGGCGGCGCCAGGGCAGTGCGCCAGTCTTTAAACTGGTGTACTGCGTTGTGGTGCAGGTCGTCCAGAAACTTCAGCCCGTAATAGCTCATGACGTACGGCTTTTGCGTGATCGTGGCGGTGATTGCGCCGCGGTCGATCCAATCAAGTGTCTCCGGGTCGTTGTCGAAGGCCACAATCGGAATCGGGGCGCTCACGTTCAGGCGGTGCAATGCGTCGGCTGCGCCCGAACCACCGGACGCCTCCAGGCAGATGATCCCATCGAACTTTGCCTTTGCCTGCAGGAGGGCCGAAATCTGTTCAGTAGCGATGCGCGGATCGCCCCGGTCGTCTATCGTCTGGACGACCTTGACGTCCGGATATTTTCTGAGCGCTTCGTTCACGCCGCGCTCTCGCTCGTCCAGATTTAGTTGACCGGGAATTGCGATCACCACAATGCGCCCCCGACCGTGCAGTATCTCTCCCATGAGCTTGCCGCTTTCCATTCCAGCGCGAACATTGTCCGTGCCGACGAAGAGAATCCGGCGCGACCCCGGCACATCCGCATCCACACAGATCACCGGAATGCCCTGTGCGATGGCCCCATCGATAGCCGTCGCAAACAGGTCTGGTTTCGCGGCAGAGAGCATGATCCCGGATGGTTTTTGGGCCACGGCCGCCTGGAACACGTTGAGCTCTTCGTTCGGCGCGTAGGCGACCGGTCCCGCAAAGTCTCTCTTAACACCTAGCGACGCGGCTGCGTCCGTCAAGCCGGCTCGGGCCTCCTGCCAGTACGGCAGATTGATGTTCGCCGCCACAAAGACGAAACGCTCTTCCGGCTGGTGATACGAGGACTTCTCACATGAGGTTAGTCCAACGGCAAAAAGGAAAGTTGCGAGGAAAGACGTTCGTATCCAATGAGGTCTCATTAAACTCCGCCTTTGTAGCAAGCGGGGGCTTGCGAAGATCATCAGCATCCAGCGGTGCGAAGGCGCCGATCCAAGAGCCGCCTCTGCAGCGAAGCCGTAGACGTTGAAATGTAGTGTCGCGCGATATTCGGGGGCGACCGCTGCAAGCAGTCGCCCCTTGCATTTTTCGACAGGGATTCTGTTGCTATTTTCCTTACGTCGTTGCGCTGGCGGCTGCGCCCTGCTCCAGAACCTTCGCCGCCTTACCCGCGTTTGCAACCCCGAGAAGTAGCATCGACGCATTCGTGCCGGGATCAACTCCGCAGTATCCATAATCGATGTTGATTCCAGCTTCGCCGAGACGTACCGCGGCACGCGCCAACTCTCCAGGACGATTACTGAGTGTCACTGTAGCAACCTCAGTCTCGCTATATTCAGTCTTTTGGCCGTCGAGAATCGATTTGGCCAGGGAAGGATTGTCCACCACAAGGCGGACAGCGCTTTTGCCCTTCTCAACCGGGCAAGCATGAAACGCCAGTATGTTGATGCGTTGTTCGGCGAGGGCTTGGCAGAGCTTGCCAAGCGTTCCAGGCCGATCCTCTAAACGAATATTGAACTCCTTATTGGTGGGCACGGGAACCTCCTTACGGTGTACCTCGGGAAAGGCTGGGAAGTTCCTGCGAGATCCGCTGATGCTTGGAATCCTACTCCCGAGGCGCAGACGCATTCAAGGCTGTTGCTCAGCATCGCAAGCCGCCTTCTCTGCCCCAACCGGACTTCGGGCTTGCATCGCCGAACTGCGTCCAATTGAAATCGAATTCCGCCGCTCCAGAAAACTCTGGCGTCGTAAATGCTTGCTTGAGGCTGCGGCACGCCGAGACTGATGCTCGAGCGTTCCTCCTTCGACTTATGCATTCAAACTACGCAGCAATTGGCGGCGAGCGACAATCGATTCTTGAAATTCCGACAAGAGGACTTGTAAGTCCGAGCCACCACTCCCCCTTGTCTACAGAGATCGTCTGATGCTGAACGCTTCTGTGTCTAGTGCCAGTCGGCTAAAGCCTTCGTTATCTTTCCTCTCAGATATTGCCAAGAGCATGTGCGGTAGGAGGATGCACGCCCTTGACGCGGCTTGCCCCGGACACTAGACTTCGCCGAAGTCATCCACCTAAGGGAGGTGCGAATGTTTCACCACCTCTTGCTCCCTCACCCGAGTACTGCTCCTTCTTTGCTCTTCCAGCGGTCCAGAAGTAAGACGTAACGCGGGCTAGGCCAAGGGAAATTTCCAAACTATCTAGATAAGAGGGTGAGATGCCACTGCACGAAGTGCAGAGCGGAGCCGCTGTCGCTGAGGGCCGCGTTTTAGCCCGGGTGCGATCAACCTGGCAAAGGGCCGCGTGATGTTTTTCGGGGCCACAAGATGAGGTTCTCAAAAAGTTACGGACATGCGAGCGGGCGAGAACGGTATCGGGAATCTGAGGACATGTCATGCAAAAAACGGGGATGCGGTTAAGCTGTTTCGCATTGCTGACGATGGCGATCTATGTTGTATGCACCCAGCCAGGATCCGCACAACTAACCACGGGAAAGATCGTCGGGACCGTGAAAGACGGTTCGGGCGCGGTTGTTCCGAAGGTACTCATAAAAGCACTAAACACCGACACTAAAATTACGCGAGACACGGTCTCCTCCGACGCCGGAAGTTACGAAATTCTTCTGTTGCCGCCAGGGCAATATGAGCTTTCCGCCGAGCTAGCGAGGTTCAAGCGCTATGTCCGCCGGCCCGTTACGGTGGAAGTGAACCAGGAATCTCGCGTCGATATGGAACTGCAAATCGGGCTCTTGAGCCAGACGGTTGAAGTTGCTGGAGAGGCCATCCAGGTGCAGTCCACAACGGCAACACTCGGAAAAGTCATGTCCGAGAAGCTGATTGAAGATCTCCCATTGAATGGCCGGAATTTCAGCGACCTAGGGCTATTGCAGACCGGTGTGACACCTATCCAACCAGGCCGCGGGTTTACGCAGAACGCCTACAACGTTAATGGCGCGCGCGATTCGATGAACAATTTCCTGTTGGATGGCGTTGCAAACTCCGAACTGGAGGGCAATACACTCCAGATTAAGCCGACCATCGACGCTCTGGCGGAATTCAAGATACAGACCAATCTATTTTCGGCGGAGTACGGGCGTAACTCCGGAGCTATCGTGAATGCAGTGATCAAGTCCGGAACGAATTCTTTTCACGGTGCGTTGTGGGAATTTCTGAGAAACGACAAGCTGGACGCTAAGGACTTCTTCGCGGATAAGGTACCGCCCCTGAAGCGAAACCAGTTTGGCGGTGACATCGGAGGCCCCATACGGAAAGAGCGTTCATTCTTCTTTTTTTCCTATGAGGGATTCCGCGAGCGCAGGGGTTTGACGCAGGCAACCACGGTTCCCAATGATGCGCATCGCGCGGGGATCTTCGGTGCATCGGCACAAATCAAAAATCCTACAAATTCAGGATGCACGGCGGGCGGCAATGTGCCCGGAACGAATTTCGTCGGCGGCGCAATTCCGGACGCTTGCATCAGTCCGGCGGCAAAAGCAATTCTGAAGCTCTACCCGCAGCCCAACGCGGGCGGCGAGAATTTCACTTCCAGCCCCTCGACGAAAAATGACAGCAAGCAGTTCATCGTGCGCATCGATCATCTTCTGAGAAAAACAGACCAGGTCTTCGGTCGATACATTTACGACAACAATGACCAGGCGGATCCCTTCCAACCCGGAGGCACAGCCCCCGCGCAGTTCCCGGGATTTTCCCAAACATTTATCAATCGAAACCAGAACTTCGCTTTTGGTTACACGCACACATTTTCGGCCAACCTTCTGAACGATTTCCACGCCGGCTTCAGTCGAACCTTCAATCCGACCACCTACCCGAATACACCGAAGCCCAAGGACGTGGGCATCAATTTTCCGGTCCCGGACGACGTAGGTCTCACGGACATACGCATCACCGGTTATTCGGGCGTCGGCAACACGGTGCAGGGGCCTTTCCGTTTCGTCTTCAACACATACCAGTATCACGACACGCTGATCATCGTGCACGGGAAGCACACCATCAAGACCGGAGGGGAGGTCCGCTGGCATCAGGAGAATGTTCGCTACCAGTTCACTGAAGCAGGAAATATGTTGTTCACCGGGAACTTCACCGGGAACGGCTTGGCGGATTTCTTACTGGGTGAATCGGTTTCTTTTACTTTCGGTTCGTTGAAACGCGACGTGCTGGGCCAACGGTGGAAAGCTTTTAGCGTATTTGGGCAAGACGATTACAAAGTCACTTCAAAACTGACTCTCAATCTCGGTTTTCGGTGGGAATACGACACGCCGATGATAGATAAGTATGGACAAACCTCGACGGTGTTCATCGACAAACAGCCCACGTTTGGTGTTCCTGGTAGCGGTGTCGCCAGCACAGTGCTAGCGGGAGACAAGTCCCGCGGGCTCTGCGACAAGTGCGGGTATTTCCCAGACAAGAGGGGCTTTCAGCCGCGATTGGGCTTCGCCTACGATGTTTTTGGCAACGGAAAGTGGGCTGTGCGAGGCGGATACGGAGTTTTCTTTGCGGAGTTTGGTTCCAATCTCGTTCTACAGAATCTGTTGCAACCGCCCTTCACTACCTTTCCAAGCGTGACGGATTCGGGCGGTGTCGGTTTTGTCAGCCTGGCCGACCCAACGTGCGGCGGAACTTGCGTGCCTCCGGGAACTGGCTTAGTTGTGGTCACCGATCCACACATCCGCACCAGCTACATGCAGCAGTACAACCTCAACTTGCAACACGAGCTCGGCGCCGGCTTCCTCCTGGAAGCTGGCTACGTCGGAACGCTCGGCCGCAAGTTGCTCAATTTCCGGGATCTGAACCAACCGTTTGTTGTTCCGGTGAACGGCCAGCCCCCGTCGGAAGCAAACTTGGAGCAGCGCCGGCCCCTCGCGGGATTCGGCGACATTTTCCAATCGGACAGTTGGGCGAATTCGAGCTACAGTGCACTGGCTACCAACATCAACAAGCGTTTTTCAAGCGGCTACACTTTCCTGACCGGCTACACCTGGTCGAAATGCATCGATCAGGCTTCGCAGTTCCACTCCGGCGGCGGCTCTGTGATTGATCCATTCGTGCCTCAAAACGAGTACAACGCCGGCTCTGAAAGAGGGCTTTGCGCTTTCGACGTTCGTCACCGATTCACCTTCGCTGGATCGATGGAGCTGCCTTTCGGATCTGGGAAGCGGTTCCTGAACAACAAGGGCCTTACGGACAAGTTGGTCGGCGGATGGAGGATGAGCCCGATCCTCGTTCTTTCTCACGGAGTGCCGCTGACGGTCCGTGACAACAGCGATCCTTGCCTGACGCGCATTCCGTTTTTTGCGAGTTGCCGTCCGAATCGTGTGGGTGATCCCAATCTAGACAATCGCAGCCCGAACAACTGGATCAACAAAGCGGCATTTCAGGTGCAACCCGTCGGCACCTTCGGCAACGCCGGGAGAGGCATACTCTTTGCTGATGGCACGGAGAACTTTGACCTGAATTTTGCCAAGTTCACGGCCATCACCGAGCGAACCAATCTCGAGTTTCGCGCTGAATTTTACAACTTGTTTAATCATCCCCAATTCGGTGTCCCCGACCTGGACTTTTCAGCTGGCAACAATCCGAATTTTGGGAAGATCTTCTCGACGGCGCGTTTCAGCAACGCGCGAGAGATTCAATTCGGGCTGAAGCTCTACTTCTGAGATCACTGGCCGGCGCATTCGAGGGAGGCCATTTCAATGATTGATGGATGCGCTTGTCCTCTCGAAGTTAGAAACGTCCACGCTCGCAATTTTCGGTAACCGCAGGAACATGAGAATCGCGACCAATTCAATCCAGGAAAACAGGGCCAGGGTATCCCGCAGTCCAAAGGAACTCTGCGAAAGCCAGCCAACAGCGAGAGGAGAAATGAATCCGGCCATATATACTGCCACATT
>Ga0210404_10001277_pt1 | contig 11009 bp, 14 predicted proteins | sample IncBWH28MmetaG_FD_155455 | JGI IMG/M metagenome (GOLD analysis project Ga0210404, IMG submission 155455) | Forest soil microbial communities from Barre Woods Harvard Forest LTER site, Petersham, Massachusetts, United States - Inc-BW-H-28-M | ecosystem: Environmental > Terrestrial > Soil >... | reverse complement strand
CTCGGAACCATTCATCTTAGTCGATACGGACAAGTGTAATCAATGCGAATCTAAGCCGTGTCTATACATCTGCCCGGCCGAAGTCTACACGTGGAAGGAGAAGCTAAACTACAACACTGAAGGGTGCATGGAAACGGGCGCATGTCTAATCGTGTGCCAGAAGCTCGGGGCCGGGGCGATTAGCTGGAAGTATCCATCCGGCGGAAAGGGAGTCGCCTTCAGACTCGGCTAGCTATCCCAAATCCTCTTAACCAACAAATAGGCCATTCGCAGACCTTCCTCGTGAAGTTGAATCGTCAATGGTAGAAATAGCCTATGAACCTCTGAAACGAGTCGTCGTCCGCGAACTCGTAAAATATGATAATGCTCAGCAACTAGTCAACTCTCTCGCCATCATCATGAAAATGGGACAACCTATCCTTCTCAATTGGTGCGAAGGAGTCGTGTTCGTCTCCCAGCCAATTCCCCCACCGGAGATGCCAGAGGAATATGCGAAAGGTGAACTCTACATTGCCTCGATCAGCTTTGCACCCATGTCCGATTTCAGCCACAACGTGAAGGCTGGCAACATGGAGATGCCTGTCATTGACGTCTCGAGAAGCCCGCTGAGTCAGGAAATAGGCCGGTTTCTCAAATCCCATATGGAATGAGAACCCGCCTTCTCACGTCTTTCCGTAGTAAGCTTTCATTTCCCGAGTGAGTGCCGGGACCACTTCGAATACGTCCCCTACTATGCCGTAGTCTGCGAATCCGAAAATGGGTGCTTCAGGATCCTTGTTGATTGCGACAATGACCTTTGAATTGATCATTCCTACGCGGTGTTGAATCGCGCCCGATATTCCGCAGGCGATGTATAGAGTTGGAGAAACGGTGCGCCCTGTCTGTCCGACCTGGTCAGAATGAGGCCTCCATCCAGCATCCACTGAGGCTCTCGATGCGCCGACAACTCCTCCCATAACCTCTGCTAGTTCCTCGAGAATCTTGTAGTTCTGTGGTCCTGCCATTCCTCGGCCGCCTGAAATGATGACGCTGGCCTCTGTCAGATCTAGCTTCTTGACTCCTTGAGTCACGAACTCCTTCACAACCATCCTAGAATCTGGGCGGTTGAACTGAATTTGCTCTACCGCCGGTTTCTTTGATGGGACAACTTCCTTGGCCGTGAAAACATTCGGCCGAAGAGTGGCGATGCTCGGAGAGGTATTGACCTTGACTCTAAGCAAGACCTTGCCAGCGAAGGCCGGCCGAGTTGCTACGAGCTTTCCGTTTTCCAGCTCCAACTTTGTGCACTCGCTCGCAACAGCAGTATCTAGATGGATCGCCAACCGGGGAACTAGGTCCTTTCCAGAAGAGGTGGCTGCCGCGAGGATGATGCTCGGATTGAGCTTCCTGATTGCTTGTAACGCGATCTGTCGGTAGTAGTCGGGGTGAAAGAGGGCCAGCGAAGGGTCATCTGCCAAGATGACACTGTCGGCTCCATACCTTCCCAGCTCGCTCGCGCGATCCGTCAAGCCACTTCCTATAGCTAGGGCGCACTCGTTAACATTGAGATGATCTGCGAGTCTTCTTCCTTCCGTGACCGCTTCGAAGGTAGACTTACGGAAAGCAGCTGCCGAAGACTCTGCGAAAACTAGAACTTCTCCTGTCAAGTCTAGATCACCTTCGCCTCTTCATGCAGGAGCTTCACTAGTAATGGAACCGCGTCAACTCCTCTTCCAACGATCTTCCCGGCGGGGCGGGGGGGAGGATTTTGGATAGACACTATCTCAATAGATGACTGCGGAAGTTGGATGTCTTTCACGACTATCGGTTTCTTTCTCGCGGCGACAAGCTCCCGGAGCGATGCGTAACGCGGAACAGTCAGATCCTTTTCTGCAGTGAAGGTTGCTGGAAGGGTCGTCTCGACCGTTATCGACCCTCCCTCTACCTCCCTATGAGCAACAGCCTTCCCATCGGATAGCTCTAATTTGACGATCTGGGTTACGCAGGGAATCCCCAACAGTTCTGATACCATTTGGCCGACCTGTTGGTTGTCATCATCGACACCTTTCTTTCCGAAGAGAAGGACATCAAACTCCAATCCTTTCAGCTCGTTGGCGAGCGCTTTCGCAATTGAGCCAGGATCATCCGGGATCTTGTCGGACTTGAGATGAACTGCCTTGTCAGCGCCGAGCGCTAGTGCCTTCATTATTACTTGGGTCGTTTTTTCGGGACCTAATGTGACGATGGTCACTTCGCCCCCCAGCTTCTCCTTGAGCTGGACAGCCTGCTCGAGGGCGTACTCTTCGTAAGGGTTGATCACGAACTCTGCATCGATAGTGTCGATTGACTTCCCATCAGAAGCTATCTTGATGCGGGTTGCTGTGTCCGGGACGCGCCGCAGACAGACGACAACTTTCAGCAGTTGACGACCTTTCTATCGAGAAATCCCAGCGGTGCATAAGCTTTCGCGGCTCGACTGGGCATTCGGTAATGATTATGGTAAACAGTTAAAGCTGGGAACCGTTTCCGGGATAGCAAGGAAATCATATGGCCCTCGGTGATCCGTTTCAGATCCTCCTGATATTAGGCGTGCTAGCGGTGATTCTAATCTGGGGTCCACAGAAGATTCCAGAACTGGCAAGGTCAATAGGTAAAGCTCGAAAGGAGTTCGATGACGCTTCGAAAGGCCTGACACAGCCTACGTCGAGTCCTTCCACCACTGTGTCAACCTCGGACTCGCTCATCGATACAGCACAGAAGCTAGGAATAAGCACTCAAGGAAAGACCCGCCAGGAAATCTCCGATGAAATCGTGAGACTGGCGCAAAAGCAAGTTCCCCAGAACTGAAAATCGCGCGACTCGATCTACGCCCCAAAGTCTACCGGTGGGAACGTCGAATCATGTCTACTAAGGCATCCCACAAGATTGGCGTCTCGGGCTGCTGAGACTCAGTGAAGCTCAAGGGAGACCTTTGCTAATCGTTGCATGAAGAAGGCGAAAGCGAGAAGGTTCTACCGTTATGGGACCATGTTAACGAGCTTTCGCGGCGGGTTAGAGTCTGGATTTACGCTTTCGTTGTTTCGACCCTTTTCTATCTAATCTTCCCAGCCGACCCAGTATCATTCTTCCGAAATCCGTTTCAATCATACCAACCACTGATTACGGGAATTATCAAGGGGATCAGAGAAAGGCTCCTTCCTCCGCAATACACCTTGATTGGAGGCACAGTTACCTCCCCATTGGAAATAATCGTGGTGGGGGCAGCTGTCTTCGGTTTTGCGACAAGCGTGCCAGTCCTAGCGTACGAGATCTACAAATTCGTTGATCCAGCGATAAAGCCGACTGAGCGCCAATCCCTCTATCCGTTTGTAGCCGCTTTCTCGGTACTATTCATATCAGGAGCACTATTCGCTTTCTTTGTTCTCTTACCCTTCGTTTTCCTATTCTCCCTCCCATTCTTCAATGCTGTCGGATTTTCCACATTGGTCTACGCGGATGACTTTTTCAACCTGATTTTCTTTGTTCTAGTTGCTTCAGGGTTCGCATTTACCATACCTGCCATCTTTGTTCTATTGGTGAAGCTTCATGTGATGGGCACGAGCGCCCTGAGGAAGAACCGAAAATACGTCTGGGCCATAACTCTCATCGCTACCGCGCTCGCTTCTCCCGATGGAGGACCGTTAGCCGATATTGCGCTATTCGTACCAATGATCATTTTGATCGAAGGTGCCATGTGGTTCGCCAAGAGGTACGAGAAGGACGATCTAGTTGGAGTAAATTCTCGAATCGACGAGACGAAATGCTCCTACTGCGGAGGCCAGATGGATCCCGGTGGGACATTTTGCGGATTGTGCGGAAAGGCCAGAGTCTGATCATTGTCGTTCTTAGCTGACTGTTTCGGGCCCACACACGTTAAATCATCCGATTAGCACGGCTAATAATGAATGATGAATTTCCGCTGAAATATGCCTGAGCGTTCTCAGCCAACGCTATGACGAACGATAGGGCGGGCTGACATCAATTCGGACGAGCCCGCCCAACCGCATTCCCTCCACATACCTAGAGAAGTATCAAGGCTCGAGGTTTCTCACGGTGCATGCCGGGAACCATTATAACAACGCAAATTAGAATGGACGTACAGGCCTCATAACAACCTCTCGAGAATCATATCTATGATACGGATTCCACAGCTCTCCCCAATACTGTCCGGGGTCCTGCATAGGAACCCAGATCTGATAGCTGACACGGGGCGCGCTCGTTCCAGCTCGCCGTATGAGGAGAAATATCTTAGACGGCTGCTTTGGTATCTGCTTGGTGGGACTCGTGGAGGACCGAACAGAGCGGAAATTATCAAGATTCTCCAGAATCGCCCCTGCAATGCCAATCAGTTAGCTGAGACTCTTCGAGTGGATTACAAGACAGTTCAACATCACATCAAGATCCTGGAGGAGAATGGCCTGGTCTCACTAGCTAACAAGGGGAGCTATGGCGCTGTTCTGTTCCTGACGGCAAAGATGGAGGATGCGCTTCCGATCCTTGATGAGATTTGGAGTAGAATTGGAACAAGAAAGATAAGGGCATCGGCCAAGGAGTAGATCGAAATGTCCTTCGCACTCTGGGCTAGCGCAGTCGTCGCATTTGCGAACATTGCGATGACGCTCGCGTTGCTAGCAATCTACATCGGAACTTATCGAAGGATAAGATCCTCTTTCACGCTGGGACTGGTTCTCTTTGGAAGTTTCTTCGTTATTCTAAACCTGTCTATACTGGTGTTCTGGCTATTTCTCTTTCAAAACGTCAACGTCAGCTCCGCGACCAGTCTGGTGGACCAGGCATCATTCTACATGCTACTAGTTAACGTCGGAGAAGCATTAGCTCTCTTCAACCTTCTTCGAATCACCTGGAAGTAGAAGCTTCTAATGAGCTTACGAAGGCTCAAGCTGTCCCTAGGTAGAATATGGAAAGAATCGGGTGAAATCTGGAAAAACCGTTAAGTGCAGTTCCAGATACCAAGCGCCAGAAATCGATTGACTTCAGAAGAAATAGTTGAGAACGAATCTAGGAATGTCTCGAACAAGAAAGTTTCACGAAGAGAATTTCTAAAGTATGGAGTGGGAGTCGCGGCGGTCGCAGCTGGAGCCACCGCCCTCATGGGCAAGATCCCTCTACCTGAGGAGCAACCTACGAAAAAGACTCCGGTTGCAAACGACAGTTCCGAGCCCATCGTCGCAACCGTCTCAGGCGACCAAATCACAGTTATGAACGGACAGACAATCATCAAGACAAAGGACTCCGGGCTAGCTGCGCTAATCGCCGAGAAAGTGAGCACAGCGGAATAGAATTATGACATCTCACCGCGAAGCTCCCAAAATCTCCAAAGATCCGGTCGCGGACAATACCGATCTCTACGCGTTCGTCAGCCCCGACAAACCCGACACGGTCACGATTCTAGCTAACTATATTCCATTGGAGGAGCCAGCGGGCGGACCCAACTTCAACACCTTCGGAGACGACGTACTTTACGAGATAATGATCGACAATGATGGGGACGGAATCGAAAATGTGACGTATCAGTTCAGGTTCAAAACAAAGATCGGGAACCCTGACACCTTCCTCTACAACACAGGCCCCATCAGCTCACTAACTGATTCCTCATGGAACGTCAAACAGTTCTATTCAGTTACCAAGGTCCTCGGAACCAGACGCGGCGGCACTCCAACGGTGCTACGCAACGACCTATCAACGCCCCCCGTCAACATCGGTCCAAGATCAACCCCTAACTACGTCGACCTCGCAAACGCTGCAATCAACACTCTTAGCGACGGCTCGACGGTCTTTGCAGGACAACGAGACGAAGCATTCTACGTAGACCTAGGGTCAATCTTTGACCTAGCGACACTGAGACCCTTCCAGAACCTGCACCTCATTCCGACGCCAGCTGCGCCTGGTGTCGACACAACCAAAGGGTTCAGCGTACACACGATCGCGATACAAGTTTCCAAGAAACAGCTTACTGCTAAGGGCTCCAACCCCACAGATCCACTGAACAAGAATTCAGTCGTAGGAATCTGGGCCTCTGCAAGTCGAAGGAAAGCTACAATCCTGGCCGGCGACGGAGACAACGATGACAACGGCCAGTTCGACGAAGACGCATCACCAGGCATCCAGACAGGACCCTACAGACAGGTATCTCGGCTCGGAATGCCTCTCATCAACGAAGTAATCATACCCCTCGGCAAGAAGGACGCCTGGAACACTGTAAACCCGAGGTTTGACTCTCAATTTCTCCAATATTACCAGTCTCCAGAGCTCCAGAAGCTCTTGCCAATCCTCTATCCGGGAGTCTTTCCGAAATTAGCGGGATACAGCAAACCAAGAGCGGACCTCGTTGCCATCCTTTTGACAGGCATACCTTCGGGAATCGTTCCTGGCTTCCAAAACTTCACAGGAGCTGTCCAAGCAGACTATCTGCGACTCAACCTGGCAATTCCACCCAACACTGGAAGCCCGAACCGGCTGGGACTCATAGCGGGAGATGCTGCAGGATTCCCCAATGGGCGCCGAGTAGGAGACGACGTGATCGACATCGAAATTCGAGCAATCGCAGGAGTAACGCTTCCGCTAGTAGACCCAAGCTTCACTCCGGACGGGGCAGCAGCTCTCGTAGGAGACGGCGTAGACTCAAACCCCATACAACCGCCCAACACAACTCCCTTCCTGTCCGCCTTCCCATACCTCCCGCATCCAGCGCCAGGCTACGAGCACTCCCACGACCCGTAAAACCTCCCAAGGCTACAGAGGGGCGGCTCTTTTTCCACCGCCAACCACTAGCAGTCAATAGTGTCTTTAGCTCCTATTCCGGAGAAAAATCACTTCCAAAGTCTTATTCAGCCTCTCTTCAATTACCCTCGGAAATCCAAAATGCCCTGTACTGTGATCGTCGGGGGTTTCTTTGGGGATGAAGGGAAAGACGATGCGAATCGTCCCCTAGAGGCAAGATAGCTGCCTACCTGGCCCTGAAGGACAGACCCGACATTTGCGTTAGAGGAGGAAACGGACCGAACGCCGGTCACACCGTCTTCCATGATGGAAAAGAGTATCATCTTAGACTCATACCAAGCGGATTCGTAAATCGTTCCACACGCCTGATGATCGGCCCTGGGGTGCCGGTAGAAACTGCGATTCTTCTGAACGAGATCAGAGAAACCGGATCTGAGAATAGGACGAGCGTCGACTATCAATGCGCGATGCTTGAAGAGAGGCATAAGACTCAGGAGTGCGAATCCGATCACCTCTCGAACAAGATCGGGTCAACCAAGAGCGGGGTAGGGGCATGCAATGCCGAACGAGCACTCCGCTTGGTGAAACTGGCCAGACAAGAGACGACTTTGAGACCTTACCTCACCGACACGGTAGAAGAGATTCACAATGCGCTATCGAAGGATCGTAATGTTATGGTTGAGGGGACCCAAGGAACATTCCTGAGCCTGTACCACGGAACGTACCCATATGTTACGTCCAAAGACGTGACCGCGTCTCAGGCATGTGCAGATGTCGGGATCGGTCCAACAGACGTTGACGATGTAATGATAATCTTCAAGGCCTATGTCACCCGAGTTGGCGAGGGACCTCTAGAAGGACAGCTGGATAGAGAAGAAGTTCTGAGACGAGGTTGGATGGAACACGGCACTGTTACTGGGCGCGAAAGAAGAGCCGCCCCGTTCGACTTCAAACTTGCCAAGCGCGCTGTGCAACTCAACGGAGCTACCCAGATCGCTCTCACCAAGCTTGACGTTCTATTTCCCAAAGCCAAAGGAATCCGAGACTACTTGGTACTCCCGAAGGAGGGACGGGAGTTTGTTTCAAGGGTAGAACTGGAGACAGGCGTTCCGGTCGACCTAATCGGAACAGGGGCGGGGGAGGGTGACCTGATAGACCGAAGAGTTAGGTCGAAGAATGCTAAGACGAAGCCTTCACTGATTGCGAAGATAAGGTAGTCTTTCCCGATGCGGGACTGAGAAGCTTAGTAATCCAAGCGCCGGTCTGCAAAAGATCCGGAGCCCTTCTCAAGAGAGTGTTCACCAACAGGAGTGAAACTACGACTGAGAAAATAACATGCACTGCATTGTATATCGCAGTGAGGGCCAAAACGTAGCCTATCAAGGCGGCACCGCTGACACTGATCCCCACTTGGCTCAAGAGAAACTGTGGGTATACCAAATAGTCCATTCCAAAGACAACTTGGGCCAGGAAGATGATGTAGAGATAATTGACCACAGTCATGAGAGAAACTCTGGTCGCGAGACTCAAGAAAGTCATTTTGAGCCCGGTGCCTACGAGTCGACTCTTACCGAATCTTGACGCTAGCCACAACCCAACATACGTCGTGAGGACTCCGAAGAATTTTAGGCTGGCACCAAAGGGGCCAAAGCCAGCCCCCCCACCGACGGAGCCCAATATTAACGCATGAATTCCCGCTGTAAGTAGTCCTGCGGTAGGTCCGAAGATCATGAAAGAGCTGACATCCACAACCTCTGCGACGTCGAATTTCAAGTAGAACAGGATTGGAAATGGAAGCTGCAAGGCAGGAGGAGCAGCGAGAGTAATTAGTGCTGCCAGCGCGCCAAAAGTCGCACTGCCCGCAAGGACAGTTGTGGGCCTTAGAGAAGTTCGCGATATCGCCATGACGCGCGGAGACTGGACTACTCATAAAAGCGTTGCTACTCAATAGTGAGTAGGTTTCGCTTCGATCTTTAGCGAATTCTCTGTGAGCTCAGAACTAGTTTCAACAATTCGGTCGCTCTGCCTGAAGCTGTTTTGCCTTCAGGATCGAGCTTCCTGAGTTCCACCAAATCAGACATCGTGTCAATATCATAGGAAACTCGACCATTGGATATCGAATAGGCATTGAGCCCGCCCGCTTGGGCGCGACGGAGATGCTTCGAGTAACTCCACCTTCCATAGCTCGGGGAAATAACGCCTGGCGGTGAAGTCAGCATCACGTTCGTTCCTCCCTTCATTGATGGCGCCATGATGACCCTTCGACCCGGAGAGCCCAGACCAAGCATTTCTTTGAAGTCGCCAGGCTCGACCAAGGGAATATCGGCTAGGACCGTGGTGAGGGACCTCGCATGCCCCAGCGTCGCCAGTCGATTCGCTTGTTCTACAGCTCGATTCAAACCGATTCCTGTCTGTTTGAGGAATGAGACTTCTTGCAGTCTTATTCTGCCCGCAACGTTTTCGTCAGGAGAGATTACCATGACTGTTCCGAATACTTTTGATCGGATAATGGATGAAAGAACATCGTCCAATAATGCTTCTACCAGAATCTTTCTCTTATCCCCTTGAAGATGGGTTGAAAGTCGCGTCTTACTTTCTGTAAGACCCTTTACGGGAATTACAGCCCAGTTCTCGGTCATGCTATCGTCTCAGCAAACTTCAACGTGCTTTCTGCTAGTTTGGACTTGGATTCCTCTGAATCCATTATCGTGCTTGTCGCAATAACTCTCATGCCGAGACTCGTGATCTTAGGGATGATCGCTCGATCGACGTCGTCAATAACGTATCCTCTCATCAGACCTTTGTAGAGCTGAGCTACTCCGAAAGGAGAGACTTCCAACCCTAGGCTCTCCATCATCTGGTCCAGCGGACCCTTGATGGCCTTTCCTCCGACGATCGGGCTGATTCCCACTATCTTCGCTCGTGTTTTTGCGATGCTGTTGCGTATCTCAGGGATCGCCAGAATCGGTCCTATGCTCAAGATCGGGTTGCTGGGACACAGAATGATGAGATCTGTCTTCTCTATCGCCGGGATCACTCCAGGCGCAGCTGTGGCATGTGCTGCTCCTTCGTACGTCACATCTTCGACTCTGTCCTGGAATTTCCTCTTGACGAAGTACTCTTGGAATTCGAGTACGCCATGAGGGGTCTTGATCTTAGTCGCGACCATGTGATCCGTCATAGGTAGGATTTTCACTTTGACTCCTAGAAAGTTTCTGATCTTCTCTGTTACCTCGGAGAGATTGAAGCCTTGCTGGAGATACGCTGTGCGTAGAAGGTGGGTTGCGAAGTCTCTGTCTCCAATCCTGAACCACGTCTCAGCAGAATACTTTCCCAGCTGTTCCATGCAACCGAATGTGTCTCCCTCGATGCCCCATCCTTTCGCTTTGTCGACAATTCCTGCGAGGGTGTAGGTTACTATGTCGACGTCGGGACTAACATGGCACCCTAAGTATTGGAGATCATCCGCGGTGTTGACGATAACCGTTATTTTTTCAGCTGGAAATATTTTCGCAAGGCCGTCTAAAAAGCGAGCGGCGCCCACGCCACCCGCGAGACAAGTGATCGAGCGAAACACGCAGAAACCCTGCGAGAGCTTTTCGCCGCAACGAAACCTCTAGTTAAACGCTATCCCGTTTCTTTGTAAGTTTCTTGACCTGGTCCAGATGAGCAGTCTTCAGATAGTCTGCGGCGGTTCGAAGATAGACGTAGGCCTCCGTGGCGGACTTTTGTCGTCCTTCACGCGCGAGCTTCAGGAGTTCCACTGAATCTTTGACGAGGACTAGGGCCTCCTCGTGTTTTCGAGGCTTGACAGCGGGTTTCAGGTCCTCTAGACCGTATGTGAGATTGAGGAGAAGGCTACTGTACTCTAGGGCTTCCGCTGCAAACCAGAGGTCCATGGCGAGAGTAGCCGAGGGCTTGGATGCGTTGTCGAGGGCAATGTTGACCTTCGACCAGGCGTCGTCCAATGCCTTTTCGAGTTTGGACTCCAACGACTTCCGTTCGCCAGGAGACGTCTTGGACAACGAGGGTTGTCCTATTCGACCGTAACGCTCTTGGCTAGGTTGCGTGGATAGTCAGGATCGTGCCCCTTGAGAACCGACATGTAGTAGGCAAGCAACTGTAATGGTACTAGATAGACGAGGGGCGTTACTAGGGACGGGAGTGATTCTGAGATTTCAATCACTCTATCGGAGAGGTTTCTGACTTCTTCGTCTCCTTCCTCGATTATTGAGATGATTCGGGCGCCG
>Ga0210404_10001274_pt1 | contig 11029 bp, 14 predicted proteins | sample IncBWH28MmetaG_FD_155455 | JGI IMG/M metagenome (GOLD analysis project Ga0210404, IMG submission 155455) | Forest soil microbial communities from Barre Woods Harvard Forest LTER site, Petersham, Massachusetts, United States - Inc-BW-H-28-M | ecosystem: Environmental > Terrestrial > Soil >... | reverse complement strand
CAAAAACCGCGCGCGATTCCGGGAATTTCTCGGCGAGATCCCTGCCCATGCCGGGATATTGCGAGGACTGTCCGGGGAAAAGGAACGCAAGCTTGCTCATGGCGGTGGCGGATTCCCTTCGTTCAGCCGCGGGCGGGGACTGCGGCGGCGGCAAACGACAACTCCTGCTCGATTTTTTCGTTCACTCGCGCACGGCACAACTCGGCAGCCACCCGAATCGCGTTCTTGATCGCGTTCGGATTGGAGCGTCCGTGCCCGATGACGGTGATGCCGCGCACCCCGAGCAGTGGCGCGCCGCCCGTCTCGGAATAATCCGTGCGCTTGCGGAAATCGTCGAACGCGCGCTTCGACAGCGCGTAGCCGATCTTCGACGTCAGGCTGCTCTTGATTGCCTTCTTCAGCATTCCACCGATGTGCTCCACCAGCCCTTCGCTGAGCTTCAGCGCGATATTCCCGATGAACCCGTCGCAGACCACCACGTCTACGCTCCCGCGAAACACGTCGCGGCCCTCCACGTTGCCCACGAAATTCAGCGGCAACTGCTTCAATCGCGTCGCGGCTTCCTTGGTCAGCTCGTTGCCCTTGGCTTCTTCCTCGCCGATCGAAAGCAGCGCGATGCGCGGCCGCTTCACTCCCCAGATCGCGCGATAATAGATCTCGCCCATCACCGCGAACTGCTCGATGTGTGCTGGCTTGGAATCCACATTCGCGCCCACATCCAAAATCACCGAAATCTTTTCCTTCATGTTCGGAAACGCCGCGGCCAGCGCCGGCCGGTCCACCGAAGGCAGCGTGCCGATCACAAACCGCGCCACGGTCATCACCGCACCCGTATTCCCCGCGCTCACCAGGGCGTCCGCCTGCCCGTCGCGCACCAGCCGCGCGGCCACGTGCAGCGAGCTTTCTTTCTTGCGGCGGAAGGCGTGCGAAGGTGAATCCGTCATGGTGATCACTTCAGTCGCGTTCACCACCTCAATCGGCAGGTCGCCCACTTTGTGCTTCGCCAGCTCCGCGCGAACCGCCGCCTCCACTCCCACCAGCAGCACGCGCACCCCCAGCTCGCGCGCCGCTAGGCGCGCTCCTGCGACCTCTACGCGAGGCGCATGGTCGCCCCCCATGGCATCCAGGGCAATGGTGGTCATATCGGTGCCAGCTTGGAACGGCAGGCGAGGGAAACTTAGGCCGTCTTCGCCGCGGTGTCAATCACTTCGCGGCCTTTGTAGTATCCGCACTTCGGGCACGCCCGGTGGGGCAGCTTCTTTTCGTGGCAATGCGGGCATTCGGCCAGGGTGGGCATCACCAGATGGTCGTGCGCGCGGCGGGTGGACGTGCGCCGCTTCGAGTGTCGTCGCTTTGGGTTGGGCATTGCTGCTCCTCGTGACAGGCCGGTATCCCAGGGCCTGCATGGAAAGACATAGTGTAGCGGGTTATTGCTTTTTGAACCAGTCCTGCTTCAGCCGGGCCAGCGGAGCCATCCGGGGGTCGCTGCCGCTTTTCTCGCAGCGGCATTCCTCGTTGTTGAGGTTGGCGCCGCAGTGGGGGCACAGGCCGCGGCAGTCGCTTGAGCAGATGACCTTCATCGGCAGCGCCAGGTTGATCTGTTCGGCCAGCACGTCAGCTAAGAACAGGCCGTCGCCTTCGAAAAAGGCCATCTCCGTATCATCCAGATTCAATTGGAGTTCTTCGTCCTTGGCGATCGTCGTCATGGGCCTGTAAAACAGGTCGAAATCGCGGCTGATTTCCTCGATCACCGTGTCCAGGCAGCGCGCGCAGACCAGCTCGATCCGTGTGTGCAGGTTGCCGACGATGCGGATCTGGCCTTCCACCAGCTCCGCCGTGGCGCGGACTTCCAGCGGTTCCACCTGCCGGAATTCGCCAGAATGAAAATCTAGCGTCCCCGGAGCGTAGCTTTTCCGGATGCGTGTTTTCCGTATGGCGAGTTCGTTCACATCCAGAAACATGAAATTCCCCAAATTTTTCGAGTCGCAAGGCCATTATATGTCCGCCGCCTCTTATGTCAAGGAAGCGGCCAGGGCCGGTGTCCGCGCTGACACCGGAGAAACGGGGACAATAATTCCCACCTAAAATTAGATTCGGCCCGACGCGCGGAGTCGCGCCTAGCTGGTCTCGGGCGGTTCCGGCGAGCCGAACAGCTCGTGGCACTGGCGCAGCAGGAAATGGTCGGTCATGCCGGCGATGTAGTCGCAAACGACGCGGTACGGCGGCTCGCTGCGCGCCAAATCCGCATAGAATTTCGGCATGCGTTCGGGATGCTCCAGAAAAAAGCCGAAAAGCGAATCGAGCTGCGCGACCGAGCGGGTCCGATCTTCGGCAATCGACCGAGCGGAATAGACACGGGACATCAGATATCGCTTCAGCGCGGCATTTTCGGCGGCCACATCGGGTGAAAACGCAACGAGCCGTTTCGGCGCCTGGCGAACATCCTCCACCGACCGCACGCCGCTGGATTTGATTTCGCGCCGCGTGTTTTCGATGAGGTCCGTCGCGAATCGGTCGAGCACGCGCTTGAGCCCCTCGTTGAATTTCAGCTTGCGCGAACCCGAGGGATGGCGGCAGGCGATGTCGTCATACGCTGCGGTGAAAACGGGAACTTCCGCGCGCATCTGGTCAAAATCGACCAGGCGCGCTTCGAACGCGTCATCCAGGTCCGCGGTGTTGTAGGCGATTTCGTCGACCAGGTCGATGAGCTGCGCTTCGAGCGGCGGCCGTTGGTCGAGCAGATACTCGGCGAGCGCCGGAAATTCCGCTGGCGGATAATCGCGCGAGTGCTTGACAATGCCTTCGCGCACTTCAAACGTGAGATTCAGTCCGGGAAAATCCAGGTAGCGCTGCTCGAACTGCTCGACGATGCGCAGCGCGTGCAGATTGTGGTCGAAGCGGTCTCCGTGCGCCCGCATGCGCTCGTCGAGTTTCCGTTCGCCGGCGTGGCCGAACGGCGGATGGCCGATGTCGTGCACCAGCGCCAGCGCTTCGGCCAGATCGGTGTTCAGGTAGAGCGCGCCGGCCACTGTCCGCGCGACCTGCGCGACTTCCAGCGTATGCGTCAGCCGGTTGCGAAAATGATCGGAGAACCGCACGGTGAAGACCTGCGTCTTCGCCTCCAGCCGGCGGAACGCGCGCGCATGGATCACCCGGTCGCGGTCGCGCGCGTAGTCGTTGCGGTAGGGATGCTGCGGCTCAGGATAACGCCGTCCCCGCGACGCCCGCACGTCCATAGCATAGGAATCCAGCGGCATCGCAGCCATTCTATCAGTGTCGCGCTGCAAGCGAGATCGCCTTCGGGCACGGCATGCGGTCGAGTGTGCCGGTGAAGTCGGGGACCTCTTGCCTTGGCCGGCTAAGCGCGCTGGTTGCCACACAATTTCGAGGGATCAGTCCGCTCAGGATTTGCCGGGGAGCAGCGAAAGGGCCTGGTCAGCCTGTTCGGCGATGGGGGTATCGGGGTAGTCGGTTTTAATCTGGGTGTAGAGCTTGACGGCCTGCGCCGGATCCTTCGGGGCGTAGTGATCGGCAAGCGCGAGCATCACGACGGGCTTGGGCACCAGGACGGTGGGCTTGTCGATGAGCTGCTGATACAGCTTCACCGCGTCGTCGCCGGCGCCGGTGCGATCCTCGAGTCCGGCCAGCTCGAATCTGGCCATGGCGGCGACTTCCTCGTCGCTGCTGCCGGTGAGGCCCTGCAGCGCGGCCTTGGCTTCGGCGTTCTTGTCGAGCTTTTCGAAGCTGAGCGCGATGTAGTAGCGGGCCAGCTCGCCGGCGCGCGTGTGCGGATACTTGGCGGCGAGATCGGAGAATTTCTGCTCCGCGTCGGTGTACTTCTTGATCTTGTCGGTGTAGGTGGGCTCGCCGGGCGGGCCGGGGGCTCCGACGGGCGCCTCGAAAATTTTCATGGCGTCGTCGTAGGCGGCGAAGGCCTTCACGGTCTGCCGCTCGCTAAAGGTGCGCCAGCCGAAAACTCCGACGGCCACGACGACCGCGGCGATTAGCAGATACAGCGTCAACTGCTGGTGCGAAAGGACAGCTTCGGCGCCACGCTCGAACGTGTCGCGCACCTCGTCCGTCTTCAAGTCCCTGCGGGAAATATGCTGCGCCAAACCAGTACTCCTGGAGAATTCGCCGGTCCCGAATCGTATCACACTCCGCCGCGCGAACGAATTCCAGCCCGCGACTCAAGCCGGCCGCATTTTGATGTAAGCTTGCGCGCGAGAAATCCATTCCCCCTGGAACGGAGACCCGATGCCCATTGCGGAAAAGGAACGCCTGAGCCGGCTCGTCTGTGGCATCGCCGAGCTCGGCGTGGCCGATCACATCGTGGCCGGTTCTCCGGAACCCGTGGCGCGTCTGGCCGCGGCTACGGGGGCTACATGAACGGTCGCTCTATCGCGTCTTGCGGTTCCTGGCTCCCTAGGAAGTTTTACGCGAAACCGGAGATCGCGAATTCGACCGCACGCCGCTTTCGGCCGCGCAGCGGTCCGGTTAATGAGAAAGAAAGGAAGCGTTCCATGAACAATTGCTTTCGCGGGTATAGGTTGGCGATGTTGCTCGCCGCCGCGATGGGCGGCCTCTCGTTCCCGATTGCCGCGCAGGATGTTCCCGAGCAACTCCGTCCGCCCCCGGGTGAGCTGCTGCAGCTTCAAGTCCACGCCAAGGGCGACCAGGTTTACGTCTGCAAAGGCGACGGCGCGCAATTCTCCTGGACACTGAAAGCGCCCGACGCGCAGCTCTTCGACCAGACGAGCAAACCGTTCGGCAGACATTTTGCCGGCCCTTCCTGGGAAGCGAACGACGGCAGCCGCGTGGTTGGCAAGGCCGTTGCGAATGTTCCTTCGCCGGACGCCGATTCGATTCCCTGGCTGCTGGTCACGGTGGTGAGCCACGAGGGAAGCGGTGTGCTCTCTCGGATCACGAGCATCCAGCGCGTCAACACCAAGGGCGGCCAAGCGCCGGCATCCGGCTGCGACGTTTCGCACGCGGGCCAGGAAACACGCGCGGCATATTCGGCCGACTACCGCTTCTACGCCCCGAAGTGATCCACGTTGGGAACCAGGCGGCTCACTTGCTGGCGATTTTCCGTTCCGCGAATTCGCCGCCGGCGGAAATGGGGGCGGTGAAATTCGCCGAGACCCGCTTGGCTCCGGAGATTTCCGGCGCTTTTCGATGGAAGCCGATGATGGTGTAGCTCAGGATTTCGTGCCGGCCCGGGAAGCCCATGTATTTGATCAAGGCTTGCTGGGAGTTTCGGAATGGAATGAATGCCGCGGAAGTGGTTTCGTCGACCGATGCGATGCGTTTGATGACCTAGGCCGGCGAACCGAATCGGATGAAGGCCCTATGGTCGGTTTCCAAACGGACTGCCTGCGCAGAACACAGGACACCACAAAGCCCCGCCTCGTCTTGGAAACGGGGCCGCCTGATCGAAGCTGCGCTAGACCTTGGTGACGTTTTCAGCCTGAAAGCCCTTAGGTCCCTGCTTAACCTCGAACTCAACAAGCTGACCTTCGTTGAGCGATTTGTATCCATCCATCTGGATCGCAGAGAAATGGACGAAGACGTCGTCTCCCGATTGGCGCTGGATAAATCCAAATCCCTTTGACGCATTGAACCACTTCACCACACCCTGTTCTCGAGCCAAATTGCAACTCCTCCGCAGTGATGTCCTGATTCAGGTCCTCGCACTCCCGGCCGGCGGTACGAAGGGCGTCGCGCACACGCTGGGTTCGTACACGACAGGAACGGCAAGACCGCCTCGGCGGCGGGATTTTTGCATAAACGGGAAACGGTGTCTAGACGCGAGGGGGTAGGTGTCTTAGCGAGGGGTAGGAGGACGTCTTCGTGCGGGGCGGCGGAGAAATCCGAAAATTGTTGGTAAGGGACCAGAATCAGGGAAGGGCGCTACTTCGAGCGGAAGCTGGTTATGGCGGCGGATTCGTCGGATTGGACGTCGAAGACGGTGAACAGGCGGGTGATTTGGATTAAATCCTTCACGCGCTTGGTGAGCTGCATCAATTTTAATTCGCCGCTGGCGCTGCGGACCGTGGTGTAAGCGCCGACCAGCTCGCCGATACCGGAGCTGTCGATATAGTCCACGTCACCGAGGTTCAGAAGGATCTTGCGATGGCCCTGGCTGACGAGTTCCTTCACCGTCGTGCGGAGCGTGGCGCTGCCCTCGCCGAGCGTGATCTTGCCGCTGAAGTCCACGATGGCGACGTCGCCTATTTCCCGGCATGTTCCACGAAGTGTCACAGTAGCCTCTCGAATCGTTGGTACGATTCTACCCCGGCTTGGGTTTTCCGTTGCCGGAAACTGGATGCGGCAGTTTCTTCGATAGCACCAAGTCTGCGCCGCCCGTGGGGCCACGGCGGACCGCCAGTTCGTCCATAAAGGCGCGCATCAGGAAGAGGCCGCGGCCGGAGGTGCGCAGGAGATTTTCCTCGGCGAGCGGATCTTCGACTTCGGAAAGCTCGAAGCCGCAGCCTTCGTCGACAACGTGGACGATCATCATCTCGGGCTCGAATTCGACGGCGAGACGGATCTTCTTGCGCTTGTCCTGGCAATTGCCGTAGTTGTAGGCGTTGATCACGCCTTCGCGCACGGCCATGCCGAGCTTGTGCAAGTCGTCTTCGCCGAAGCCCGCTGCTTCGGCGACCCGGGTGACGATATTTTCCGCGAGGTCCACGCTCTCGAGCCGCGTATCGAGCGTGACCTCCAGACGTTGGTTTGGCGCCGCCATGAAACCGAAAGAAAACTCCAATCAAAGCGCTCTGTATGGGTATCACAGGGGTTGCGTTGACGTCAAATGGCGCTGAGGCGCGCCGTCGTTGACCTTCGGGCTCAAGCGTCGGAGAGCGATTCGTCGAAACTGGGGCCTTCCTTCTTTTCGATCTTCTCGAGTTCGCCCACTTCGAAGATTTCACCGCAGTCGAGACATTCCAGGTACTGCGCGTCGTTATCCTTGGCGATTAACTGCGTGCGTTTATGCGGGCAGAGCGGTTTCGTCATGGCTGGCATCCAAATCAGAGCCAGCGCGATTATAGCACCGGCATTTCCTTCGAGGCTGGGCCGCTCCGGTTGACAAACGGAGGCGTTGCCACTATCAGTCTTGTTGCCAGTAACGGGAGGCGAGGCCGCGTGGCGAGCGAGACGACTTCACAGAAGCAGCTGGGCACGGTGGTGTTGTACGGCATCGCGCTGCTCCTGGTGTATCTGGCGTATCTGGTTTTCGCGCCATTCCTGGTGCCGCTGGCATGGGCGGCGGTGCTGGTGGTGGTCAGCTATCCGGCCTACGAGTGGCTGGAGCGCAGATGGCGGCCGACGCGCGCGGCGATCGCCTGCACGGCGGCTGTGACGGTGATCCTGATCGTGCCGGTGCTTTTGGTGATGCTGGCGTTCGTGCGCCAAGGAGTCAGCGCCGTGCAGGAATTTCAATTTCAGGTGGCGATCGGGCATTACGACAAGCTCGACGCGTTGTGGACCGAACTTCAGGCGCGATTTCCGGAGTCGAATATCGACGATCTGGGCGGCACGTTGCGGCATTACGGCGAGCTGGCCGCGGAGTTCGTGGCGGCGCGGCTTGGCACCATCGTGAGGAACCTGGCGGTTTTCTTCTTTCACCTGGGCGTGACGATTCTGGCGATGTTTTATTTTTACCGCGACGGAGCGTCGATGGTCGCGCGGCTGCGGGAACTGCTCCCGTTTGAGCTGTCGCATCGCGACCGGATGATCAGCGAATCGCGCAGCCTGATCTTCGCAAGTGTGACCTCGAGCCTGGCCGCGGCGCTGGCCCACGGTGTGCTCGGCGGGCTGGCGTTTGCGCTCACGGGAATCAAAGCGCCGATTTTCTGGGGCGTGATGATGGGATTTTTCTCGTTCGTGCCGCTGGTGGGCTCGGCGCTGGTCTGGGTACCGGTGGCGATCAGCCTGATGGTCGGCGGGCACCTGGGCCGCGGCATTCTGCTGGTATTCATCTGCGCGGTGATCGTTACGGCCGTGGACAACGTGGTGCGGCCCTGGCTGATCAGTGGGCGTGCAGAGCTGGGCGGATTGATGGTTTTTATCGGTGTGCTGGGCGGAATCGCGGCGTTTGGGCTGCTCGGGGTGGTGCTGGGGCCGATTGTCGTGGCGATGATGGCGAGCCTGCTGGAGGTATATGCGCCGACGCGTGCGCGGGCTGGAAACAGAGAGGCTCGTGCCGATGCGAAGTAGACAGGCGCCATGCTAGAGTAGCGCGCTTCGGTACCGTGAATTGCCGATGAGCCGCCGTATGGCCAAGAACAACTCCAATTCCCATCCAAAGCACGCGAGCCTGTCGCGGGACAAGCTTCGGTGGCACTGCGACCCGGCGAGCATTCCGTTTGAGACGACGGCGCAGATCGAGCCGGCCGGGGGCGACATGGGACAGGAGCGCGCGTTGCGCGCCCTGCGCATGGGAGTGGAGCTTACGGCTTCGGGCTACAACCTTTTCGTCTGCGGGCTTTCCGGGACCAGCCGCGGCGGGATGATCGTGCGCATGATCGAGGAGATGCACCCGCAGACCGAACCCGCGCCGGACCGCTGCTACGTGAACAATTTCAAGAATTCCGACCGGCCGCGGCTGCTGACACTGCCGCGGGGCCTGGCCAACGCGTTCAAGAAGGAAGTCGAATCGGGAATCGATTTCCTGCGGCGGCGCATCCCGCAGGTATTCGAAGGCGAACCTTTTCAGCGGCAGAAGACACGCATCGTCGAACGATTTACGGTGCGCGAAAAGGAATTGATGGATGACTTTACGCGGCGGATCGCGCGCGACCAGTTTGCGCTGGGCCGCATGCAGGTAGGCGCCGTGGCGCTGCCGGAGATTTTTCCCGTGCTCGAAGGGCAGATGGTGCCCATCGAAGAAATCCCCAAGATGGTGCAGGACGGCAAGCTCGAAAACACCGCCGCGGAAGAGATCGAGCGGAAATACGATCAGTTCCGCCAGGAATTCACGATCGTTTACCGGCGCACGCTGTCGCTTTCGCGAGAGCTGGCCAGCGAAATGAACTACCTGGAGCAGGAAGCCGCGTCCGTGCTGGTCGACGGCGTGATCGAGGAGCTGAAGGAAAAATACGCCGGCCCGCAGATTTCCGAATACCTCGAGGAGGTGCGCCACCACATCCTCGACAACCTCGATCCTTTCAAGGAACGCGAGGGTGAGGAGGAGCAACCGCCTTCGGAAACTCCGGGCATGCCGAAGCCGGAACGCGCGGACCGCGATCCTTTCCGGATTTACGGCGTCAACGTGATCCTGGCGCACAACGAGCACGACAAGTGCCCGGTGGTCTTCGAAACGATTCCCACCTACGCGAATCTTTTCGGGACCGTGCAACGAAGCTACGATCCGCGCGGCAGCTGGAACTCCGACTTCATGGACTTGCGCGGCGGTTCGCTGCTGCGCGCCGACGGCGGATTCCTGGTGATGTACGCGCTCGACACGATGACCGAGACGGGAGTGTGGCGCACGCTGAAGCGCACGCTCAATCACGGCAAGCTCGAAATCCAGCCGATCGACATGTTCTTTCCTTTCAGCAGCGCGTCGTTGAAGCCGGAGCCGATCGATATTCACGCGAAGATCATCCTGATCGGCGACCGCGAGATGTACGAGCTGCTGTACGACTACGAGGACGACTTCAAGAAGATTTTCAAGGTGCGCGTCGAATTCGACGAGGAAATGAACTGGAGCGACGAGGTTTTCAAGCACTACGGCGGGCGGCTGCGCAAGCTGGTGGATGACGAAAAGCTGCTGCATCTGGACCGCACCGCCGTGGCGTCGATCCTGGAGCACGGCGTGCGGCTGGCGGGCCGGCGCGGCAAGATCACTACGCGGTTTTTCGATCTGGCAGACCTGGCGCGCGAATCGTGCTACGAGGCGCGCCACGCGGGATGCAACGTGGTGAACGCGAAACACGTGCGCGCGGCGCTGGACGCCAAAATCGACCGTCACAACCTGCTGGAAACGAAAATCCGCGAAATGATCGAACAGAATCTCGTATTCATCGACACCTCCGGCGGGCGCGTGGGCCAGATCAACGGCTTGAGCGTGATGGAAATCGGGGGCTATGCCTTCGGCAAGCCGGTGCGCATCACCGCTTCGGTGGCGCTCGGCAAGACCGGCATCATTAACATCGAGCGGGAATCGAATCTCAGCGGCAGGTTTCATGACAAAGGCGTGCAGATCATTTCCGGGTATCTACGGCGCACCTTCGCGCAGGATAAGCCGCTATCGCTTTCCGCCAGCGTCTGCTTCGAGCAATCCTACTCGGGTGTGGACGGCGACAGCGCCAGCTCGACCGAAATTTACGCTCTGCTTTCCTCACTTTCCGGCTTGCCCATCCGGCAGGATCTGGCGGTCACCGGCTCGGTGAACCAGCAGGGAGACGTGCAACCGATCGGCGGCGTGAACCAGAAAATCGAGGGGTTTTACGATGTCTGCCGGCTCAAAGGCCTCACCGGCAAGCAGGGTGTGCTGATCCCCGCGGAAAACGTCGACGACCTGATGCTCCGCGACGAAGTGATCGAGGCCGTGGCGGAGGGCCGGTTCCACATCTACCCGATTGCGACCATCGAGCAGGGTATCGAAATCCTTACCGACGCGCGTGCGGGTAAACGCGGCGCCAATGGAAAATTCGAGGCCGGCAGCATCTTCGCAAAAGTGGATGCACGGCTGCACCAGATGGCTTCCACTCTCAAGAAGTACAATTAGTTCCTTCCCCGATTCCTCCGCCGGCAGACTCACAGCGAATCGCCTGAGAGTGTGCTTGACATGTGGACGCGGTCGGCCAAGGAGCCTGCCAAATCCAAGGCGGGCGCGAGGTGATTTAAAGCGTGCGGCGCATGGTGACGTTAATCGTCCGCGTCTGGCCGTTGCGATCGATGAGCAGCTTGTACTTGTGGCCAACCTGGCGAAACAGGCCGCGCAACGCGGCGAGCGTCATATCGGCGGCGGCCTCGTCGTCCACGGCTTCGATGACGTCGCCTTTTTGAACGCCGGCGT
>Ga0210404_10001272_pt1 | contig 11035 bp, 25 predicted proteins | sample IncBWH28MmetaG_FD_155455 | JGI IMG/M metagenome (GOLD analysis project Ga0210404, IMG submission 155455) | Forest soil microbial communities from Barre Woods Harvard Forest LTER site, Petersham, Massachusetts, United States - Inc-BW-H-28-M | ecosystem: Environmental > Terrestrial > Soil >... | reverse complement strand
GTATCTATCGTCATCATTGCCTCCTGGTCTCACCATGGACGGCGGCGTACCGCCGTCCGGAGCGAGATCAGGTCAGCCCTTGTGGTCATGCCAGTGAAGATGTCCGTCATGCTCGTGGGCGTGGTGACCCTGTGCGACGGCTTGACGGCTGACGGTGCGACCGGCGATTTGCTCTGCCCGGGCAATGGCCTGCTTTGCCAAGGCGGAACCAGTGGCCAGAATTAACCGATAGGCACAATTATCGGTGACGTTTGCCCGGTCATCCCAGCCGGTAAACGCAACGCCACCCGTCGGGCCTACGACTGCCTTCGCGCGGCCAGTGACCAGGGCGGACGATAGTTTGGCGATCGCCTCGCGGACCTCGGTCTTCCGCTGAGTGAAGGTCTGACCGGGACGGATTTTTGTGTCGCACGGCATTTTCGATATCCTTTGAAGGGAGTTGTCCGGGCAGTGTTTTGCCACTGCCCGGGTTGCGGATTGCTTACCAATCGAACGAGAAAGATGGCGCGGGAGCGGCCGACATCTCGACCTGGAGCGGTTTGTCGTCCAGATCAATCGCTCGGGCTGTAACCTCCGGCGCGCGCACCTCAGCGGCGTCTTCGAGGTCCAGGAACGCCGTGCGGCTGTCCCTGATGGCGCTGAGCGTCGCCTCATCGATCTCAGCCGCCGCGACATCGCCGGCCTTGACGATCTTGCGAGCCGCTTCCCGGGCGATCTCGATAGCCTTCCGGGCTTTCTCGGCCGCTTCGGGTGACAGCATCGAGGAGATAGCGCGCGCCTTGTTGGCGGCATCCCGGACGCCTTGCACGTCCAGGTTCCGGAGCCCGGTCTCCATGGTCGACAGCAAGTCTCGGATCTCGGAATTGATCGCGCGCACGGCCTCCACGTCATCTGCCGCGACCCGGCCAATCATCACATAGAGGCTGATTTGTGTGCGCTCGGCGCCGCGGTTGAACTCGGTGATAGTCTCCCGAGCATCTTCGATTGCCTGCGTCAGCCGATCGCGCTGGGCCTCTGGGCACAGAAGCCCGAAGGAACTGGGCGAGCAAATCGCGGTGATCAGGGAGCGCGCCTTGCTGCGGCATTTCACGGCCGCTTCATGCTCGTTCGGCAACTCGATAACCCGGTTTGTCTCCCAGACAGCGCGCCGTGCGCCGTCTTCCGCGATATGATCCGGCTCGATTTCGCGGGTGGCATAACTCACGTTGCCACGGATGGAGCTTTTGAGGGAGACCAGCAGACCCGGCCTTAGCGTTGAGATGTTCATGGTGCGTTGCCTATCAGATTGAGGGGTTGAACTGATCAGAAGTCGAGTTGACGGCCGGAAGCGGCAGCGGTGGCCGTTTCCGGAGTAGTAGCGGGACGGGCACGACCGACAGCCCATTCGCGGAGACGAGTGATTTTCTCAGCGGCGGTCTTAGCCATGGGAACGACGGTAAGCGTGGCGTTCAGAAGGTCTTGGACGGTCAGATCACGCGCGCCATCGGCGAAAGCCGCATACATCGCGTCAGGGACAAGGGCGGCGATCTCACTGCCCGTGAAGCCTTCGGTGGCCTTAGCGACATCGAAAGCCCAGAGGTCGTCACCGGGCTTGCGCCCATGGGCTTTGAGTGCGGCCACGATGATCTGTTCGCGCTCAGAGTGCGTAGGCAGGTCGATCCACCAAATCTCATCGAACCGGCCCTTCCTCATTAACTCGGGCGGCAATGAGGAGACATCGTTTGCCGTCGCAATCACAAACGCTTCGCCCGCTCTTTCCTGCATCCATGACAGGATTGACCCAAGAGCATCGGACGAAACACCGCCATCGGCCGCGCCTTGCGTCGCGCCGGCCAGGGCTTTTTCGATCTCGTCCAACCAAACGACGCAGCGACCGATAGCCTCGATGGTGCGCAGTGCACGGCGCAAGTTGCCCTCGCTCTCGCCGACGAATTTCGATTTGAGCGAACCAAGATCGAGGCGCAACAACGGCACGCCCCAGGCTGTGGCGATCGCTTTCGCGGTCAGCGATTTGCCGCAACCCGGAATGCCAACGAGCATGGCACCCTTCGGCGCCGGCAGACCATAAGCCCGAGCCGCTGGGCTGTAGGCTTGCCGGCGGGAGGTAAGCCAGGACTTCAGCACGTCCAAACCACCAACTGCGTCCAGGCCGCCCGGGATCGGGTCATACCATTCGAGCACTCGTTCACGCGCCACGACCCGCTTTTTCTCTTGGGCAACCGTGGTGGGATCGATGCGGCGGAGTTGAACGAGAGACCGCGCGTAGCAGGCCGCAGCTTCCTCACCGGACAGACCGACAGCAGCATCGATCGCGGCATCACGAGTGCCGTTCGGCGCGGCCGCGGCTTTGATCTCTTCCGGGAGCGAGTTGATCGCGGCATCAAGAATGCGGCCGATTTCAGCACGGTCCGGGAGCGTCCATTCGAGCACGGTCGCGTGGTTGGAAAGCTCGGGAGGAACATTGCCGTCCGGGCTGAGCACCACGACAGCTTGCGCGCTATCGCGGCCGATCATGGGCAGCATCCGCGTGAGGTTGCGGAGTTGACGGACCGTCGTCATGCCGATCGAGCCGGCCAGCCACGGCGGAAGGTCACGCATAATCCAGAGGCACCGCTCCCGGCCGCTACGGGCCCGCTCACCGATCTCGTTCAGCATCTCACCCGGGTCACGCGAACCCATGTTCACAGGCTTGCCGCCCATATCGCACACGCCGGCCGCGACATCCCATGTGCGGCACGTGTAGCCGGCGGCGGCAGCGGCCTCGAAGAGATAGCCCTCAACGCGCGCCTCTTCGCGGCTCACAACCCAAAGCAGAGGATTGCGTGCCCGCAGAAGCGCAGTGATATCAGCGCATTGTTCGGCGGCTTTAGATTTGATGATCATATCAGCGTGCTCCCAGACCGACGATGCGGCCAATAGCGGATGAAACGGCCTCGACCTCATAGCCATTCGCCAGGATCAGCCGCATTTTCTCAGGGGTGAAAGTCTTGGTTCCCGCCATCGCGGCGAGAAATTGCGCGTGGCGGCAAACCGGATAGACGGTTTCCGTGCCATACACGTTGCGGATTTCGACCTGAATTTTCATGATCATTCCTCCGGCCCGCAGGACAGGCACTCTTTGTGGCGCGGCGTGTAATCCCAGTACTTTTGACCGGGCCTAATGTCCCGGCCGCACCAATAGCAGGCGTGCGGCTTGCGTGCAGTTCTGAGGTATTCCATGGTGTTACTGCCGTAATTTCCCATAGTGAGGTAACTCCAAAGGCCGGACGGTATTGTCCGGGAGAAAATCTAAGGGAAATCGGGCCGGAAAGATAGCATTTATTTGCGTTGCCCTGCATTAATCTGGTAAGGCGCCCAAATGATGATCACACCAGAACAATGCCGCGCCGCCAGAGCATGGCTCGGTTGGAACCAGACCGAACTGGCGCAGAAAGCCCACGTCAACTCGCGATCGATCGCCGGCTTCGAACTCGGCCAAAACAGGCTGCTGCACAACAATCGAGAGGCGATCGCACGGGCCTTCACCGAGGCTGGTATCGTCATCTGGCAAGACGGGAGGGCGATAAGCAAAGCATGATCACCGTCGAAAGCGCGGCCAAGCACTACTCGGCCTACGCAGCGCTCTACACCCGGATGCTGACCGACGATCCGCTCCTTTGGCCTACCGTCGCCGTCATCGCCATGAGCATGTGCAACAGCGCTCGTGTCTCGGCCGCCCTCGGTCCTACGATGGCGCTGCATCGAATCCGTCCCCCACAAGGCACAGGAGACCCGCTCGAATGACCGACGGTAAATGGTTAGAAAGACTGATTGCCCGTGCCAATGACATATCCGACGGGCAAGCGGCCAAATTGGCGCTGGCACGCACGCGACCGAGTTCGCGACGCAAACTGGATTGGTGCCTGGTTTGTGGTGGCAATAAGCTCGATGACGGTAGCCTCGACCCTGATTGCCACCATTTATGGGGAGATATGCGATGACCAGCCCAGCATTCCATGCCGCCGCACGCGAAGCCAGAGCATGGCGCGGCCCGCTCATCCTCGCCGCGATTTACGCGGCGATGGCGGCAATCCCGTTCATCATCATCAAAGTGCTCCACATCCAATGAGCGAATGGATATTCCGCGCACCCTGGACCGCCGCTGACCTCAATTCGCAGGGCATGACGCACAGCGCGCTGATCCAGGCGCCCGGGCCCGGCCTCACGCTCCTCCTCGTTTCCAGTGACCCGAACGGCGTCGACTACGTGATCGTGCCCGCCAATCAACCAAAGGATACCCAATGACCGACCTCATGCCGCTCACCCAAGCTCTCGGCATCCTCGCCCGCGTGCACACCAGGGATGACCCAGAACTCGGCTGTATTGTCCTCATGGGTGCCACGCCGCCGCCGCTGTACGATAGCCACGCTGATTACACCGAAGCATGGCGTTCCGTCCGCCACGCCATCAACCTGCCATCAGCGCCGCCCGAAAAGCTATGAGCGAACTCAAATGGGTCTGGGCCAGCGAGCACGCCCAGGAACGAGCGATCGAACGCTGGGGCATCGAGCCGACACGCGAGGAATGGCGCGAACTCGCCATGATGATCCTCGACACAATCGCCGGCACCGCGCGCGCCCTCATGATCCGCAGAGACCTCGCCAACGGTCGCGAGCACTGGCTCATTGCCCTCCGAGGCCAGCGCCACCGTGTTCTCTGGGAGCCAAAAACAGCCAGCATTGTCACTGTTTTCGCGTAGGCTTGCGAAACCCTCACGCCATCGTGTAATGCGCGAAACGCACTCACGGAGAACACCCATGGCTTCCGCTCTCGGCTCACCCACCAAAGGCACCGTCAAAGCTCCCCCTCAGCATTCCGCGCCGATGAACACCTCGGTCGGATCAGGCTCGCGCCCGGGCAACGTCAAGTTCCCAATCGAGGACAGCGCGCCGGCCAACCCGCATACGCTCGACCGCGAACCGTTCGGCTCCAACCCGCTCGGCATGGGCAAGACCAGCCAGCAGGGCGCGTAAACCGATCCACGTGGGGGAGCGGCGCGGCGCGGTTCTTACCAAGCCAGCCGAAAGGCCACACAGGAGGCTCACGGCTGACAACATGACGCCGGCCCTCCACGGCAACCGCCGAACTCCCGCGGCGGAAGCCAACCTCCCAATAAGCGGTGATCCGGCATGAAAATCCCGACCGAGCTTCAGCCCATCATCAAGCGCCTCACAAACTGGCAGCGAAATCAATGGGCTCGCGCCGGATATCCGACAGACCAGAAGCGGCTCGCTCAATTCGCCGAAAAACGCAAAAGTGCGAGCCAGTGAGTTATGAACGACGCGCCGCCTCTCAAGAAGAAGCGAGGACCGCCAAAGGGCGTCAGATACGGCGGCGGCTCGCGTAAGGGCATCCCGAACAAGGTCGGCCGCGAAGATCGTCTCATCGCTCGCAAATATGGCCCAGACGCCTTGCTCGCTCTCGCCGTTCAGGCCGGCCTCACAAAGCCGCTGAAGCGCCTCCCGGACATCAAGCTCGCTCAGGCCGAGAGTGTGCAGCAGGGTGCCGCCCGTGAGCTCCTGGACCGCGCCTATGGTAAGCCGTCGCAGCCCATGGAACACACAGTGGACGAAACTTTCGAGGCGATCCTTGATCGTCTTGGGCGTTGACCTCTCAGCGTTCAGGCACGAACCCCCCCACCCCCCTTATTTGTTAAGGGCGCGCATTGAGGCGCGTGCGGGCTTTGCTCGTCACAGGGTCTTCAGACAGGTCTCTCTCCCATCCTTGCAGTTGCCCTGCTCGGTCAAGGCGTAGCCGGGCGGTGTGCCTAATGCTCGTAGGGCCGCGCGTTTGGTAATTCCTGATGGCACGCAAGGTCGGCGCGGCAGCATATTGATGGCGCGATGTAGCGGCGTTACGTTGGATTCGGTCTATGATGGGAGATGATCATGAGGAATTTTAATCTCTGGGAGATTGCCGGCGATGTCCGGACGACTATCGCGGCGATGCTCGTTCGCGGGACGCCACCGGAGCAAATCGCGCTCCAAACCGGCGCGTCGCTCAATGTTGTTCGTCTGATCGCGGCCAGCAGGCAGTGAGCAAGCTCGATTGGAGCAAGGCGCGGCGCCCGGGACTGTCTTACAGTCTGTCAGACAGTGCACGGGAGACGATGGGCGAACGCTGGTTGGCCGGGCAGCGGGAGAAACTTTGGAAGCGGCCGCCGTCGCACCGCACGCCGCGGCACAAAGATCAGGCCGGCGGCATCTGGATCGTCCAGGGCGCGGCCTCGCCGACCAATACCACTGGCTTTCGTCAGGTGCGCCATTTCAAGAGCGTGCGAGCGGCGCATAAGGCTGGATTTACGTGGGTGAAGGTGTAAACACTTCGGCGCGGAGATGTTCTGATGGCTGTCCCGACGAAAGAGATGATGGCGCAACTCATGCCCGACGTTCTCGCGCGCATCGACGATCTGAACTATGAGCCGGACGGCCGGACGCCGCGTCTCAGCGTCGATGCATCGGCAATGGCCCGGGAATACGCAAGACAGCGCTATCGGCGGGAACAGGCGCCTTTCAGGGAGCCGGTGCGGCCGTTTGAGCGTGAGCCGCCGCCGATAACGGAGGCGCTCGATGCGTCTCGGGAGAAAGATGTGCCGTTTACGCTTGTCGATGAGGCACAATGGGCATCGATGACGCGGGTGGAGCGGGATCGCTTGGTGCAGCAGGCTACGCAGCGCTACAGGAGACCACAACAGATGCCCTACGCGGCGGCATTGGCGACAGCGGGGGAATGCAAGCGCTCGGGCGGGAGACACAGGGTCTCGGCAATGGTCTGGCGTCTGCCGGCCAGATCGAACGCGCCATGCTGGAGAATTACCGCGCGAGTCTGATGGCCGCATACCAGCCGCTGCCATCACCTGTCCCGGCACCAGAACCCGCGCCGCTCCGGACAACGCGCGAACTCGATCTCGATGACGGTCATGAGGTCGGCACGCCTGCCGTGGCGGTGCGCGCGATCGAACTGGAGTGATCCATGAGGCGATTGGGTGTAAACACTTTCGGCTGAGTGTAAACACCGGTGTAAACACTTGGCCTGGGTGTAAACACCTGCGGAGGGAACGATGCGCTGGCTTGATTGCCTTACGGATTGGATTGATCGTCGGGCGGACTGGCTCGAAGACCGAGCGCAGGATATTCGAGTACGCGGTGAGTTGAACCGCGAAATCGCGGCTATCAAGGCCGAGAATGAGGTGCGCATCTTCCGGGAAGCTGCTAGACGGATTGCTGCTCGCCGGCACTTTGGCGACACCGCGAAAGCTAAAATCACGGAGAACACCAATGCCTTTTGACGCTCTACCGGAGAAGCCCGATCTGTCAGTGCCGTCGGTGCGCGGGCTGGCGTGGCTGCTGAGGCGCCAGGACCAGTGGCCGGTCCGGTTCGACTGGAACTTCGCGGCGTGCTCGGCCTGCGCTATGCGGCTGGCATGGGAGCAATGGGCTGGCGATCGTCCGCAGGGGTATTTCTCTGTCGGTCATTTCACCCGGGATACGTTCGGCAATGATCTCATGTGCAATGCGTTCATACTGGGCGCGTATGAGCCCGTTCCCGACCGCGACGTGACCCCTGAGATGGTCGCGGATCGGCTGGACGAGCTTGCCCGGTGAGCGACTTGGCGCTGTTCGATACGCCTCTTCAGCGCGTCAGAGCGATGGGCTCGCATCAATCACACAATGCTCAAACGCATACGTGGCTGACGCCACCATTTATTCTGGAGGCGCTTGGCCTCTTCGCGCTCGACCCATGTGCCGCGCCGGAGCCGCGACCATGGCCGACTGCCGAGACGATGTGGACACGCGCTGACAACTCTTTGGCGCGGCCGTGGTTCGGTCGTGTCTGGCTCAACCCGCCGTATGGCCCGAGGGCACAAATCGCGCCGTGGATGCGACGCATGGCCGATCATGGGGTAGGGACCGCGCTGATATTTGCTCGGACCGAAACCGCGATATTCTTTGAGACAATATGGGAGCGAGCAACTGCCGTGCTGTTCATTAAGGGCCGCTTGGTATTTCATCGCGGCGATGGGACATTGCCACGGGCCGATCAAGGCGGCGGAAATGCTGGCGCTCCTTCGATCTTGATTGCCTATGGGGAGACCGATGCTTTGCGGCTACGGGATTGTGGTATTCCGGGCAAGTGGTTACGGCTACGTGCGGACGGCGGGATGTTCATGGAGATCGCGGCGGAATGATCGAGGATTGGGAAAAGGCGCGGCACGAGATCGATGTCGCGGCGGCTGTGTCGCGTGGCGTTTCAGCGGCGCTCATTGCTGCTCTCGACACGCTGACGCCAGACGATCGGTGTGCACTGTTCTCGCTCTATTGTCCGCATTGCGGTGCGGCCGATACAAAATGTATCTGCTGGAAGGACTGTTGAAATGGGCATAGATCCGATGGAGGCTGAGCGGCGTCCGGGACTGCTGCGGGAGGAGTTGCGCAGGCGGAAGCGACGGCCCTCGATGCCCGGGCTGGATAGGGCGACGCTACTGAAGGCGTGGGGTGAGGCGCAGGCGGAAGCGCGTGATGCCGCCGTGCTACGGACGGCCTCGCTGAAGTCCTGGGCCGAGACGCAGCCAGATGCCGGTGATCTCCTGGCGCTATTCAGGGACGAGTGAGATGCCAGACGATACTCCTGAATTCGTTCGAACCGCATGGTCACACTCAAAACTTGTGATCGTGGCGACGCTGGCCGAGGGGCCGTCAGCCGGTGGGCAGGTTGTTTGCCTGGCATCCCGGAAAATGTTTCGTGAGCAATTACCACGGGTCGCTCGCAGCGCTCGGAGCCAGCGCGTCATGGATAGCTTGCGCGGCGCTATTCGTGGTCAGGTTATGCGTGGGATTGATGGTCTCACGCCCGAAACCGACAAGGATTTCATGGATGATCTCGCCTCGCTGATGGCGGCTCAGTTGACCATGGGAGAGCAAGCGCTGGACGGCACCGGGCTGTTTTCGTTGATGTTCGCGATCAATCCGGACGAAACCCGCCCATGGACTGAGCGAGGATTTCTCAGTGCCTCAGATGCTCGCGCGTCGTTGTGATGACGACACTCACTGAGGCGGCGGAGATGCTGCGGTCCGCCGTCTGGACCGTCACGCCGCCTCGGACGAAAGCGGACTTGCATTTGTTTCGGCCGCATCGGAAATATCCGTGGTTCTGTGCCCACTGCGGCTATGGGCCCGGCGAACCGCTCAAGCACGTCCAGGAGATAATCGCAGGTGACGACCCTCGCTGATGCTCGCATGGCCCGCCGTGTCGAGGGCCTTCGCCGGCTCCGGGAGGATTTGACGCTCTATGCATCCGAAGCACTGCGGATCAAGGGCAAGGACGGGCAGATAATTCCCCTTGTTTTCAATCGTGCGCAGCAGTTTCTTCATAAAAAGTTGGAAGATCAGAAGCGTCGCACCGGGAAAGTCCGGGCGATCATCGGTAAGGGCCGGCAGGGCGGCGTGAGCACGTACGTTGGCGCGCGGTTTTTCCACCGGACGACGATGTATCGTGGCACCGAGACGTTCATCCTGACGCACGAGCAAGACGCGACGGACACTCTGTTTGAGATGGTCGAGCGGTTCCACGAGCACTGTCCGCTGAAGCCGTCGACAAGCGTCAACAACGCCAAGGAACTGACCTTCGATAAGCTGGACGGCGGCTACAGTGTCGGTACGGCCGGCACCAAGGCGCGTGGCAGGTCCAAGACCGTGCACCTTCTACACGGCTCAGAGGTGGCGTTCTGGCCGAATGCGGCCGAGCATTTCGCTGGTGTGGTGCAGACGGTTCCTGACCTTCCTGGCACAGAGATTATCCTGGAGAGCACGGGCAATGGCCCATGGGGAGAATTCTACGAGCGCTGGCAAAGAGCGGAAGCAAGAACAGGGGATTACGAGGCGATCTTCGCTCCATGGTTCTGGACAGAAGATTATACGCGACCAGTGCCAGAAGGGTTTAGCCTGACCGATGAGGAGCGCCGTTACCGCGATTTGTATTCTCTGACAGAAGGTCAAATGGTGTGGCGGCGCGCGAAAATGGACGAGTTGCGAGACCCGAGATTGTTCAAGCAGGAGTACGCGGCGAATGCGGTGGAGATGTTCGAAGCCAGCGGGCGGCAGAGCTACATCGATCCGGAACTGGTTGTCGCGGCACGAAAGCGCAGCCTTGATGGTGTTGGGCCTCTTGTTGTTGGTGTCGACCCTGCACGATTTGGAGATGATCGGTTTTCTGTTGCTTGGCGCCGCGGCCGGAAAGTCATGCAGGTAGAATCCCGATCAAAGATTGGGACGGTTGAGGCATTGGCGTGGCTCCGGGATATCATCGATCTGCACAAGCCGGCGCGGATGTTCATCGATGCGGGCGGTGGCGGAGATCGGCTATTCGATCTGCTTGTGTCCTGGGGAGAACCGTACTCCTCGTGCATGGTGCTGGTGAACTTCGGGAGCGCGCCGCAGACCGAGATGCTGATCGCGGACGATGGGACGAAGCGGGCGGGTCCGGCGAACCGGCGGGCCGAGATGTGGATGCGCTCGAAGGAGTGGCTGGAACAGGTCGGTGGTGCTGATTTGCCGGACGAAGACGGATTGCAGGCGGACGCCGCGGCGCCTGGATACACCTACAGGACGACGGACCAGAGGTTGGTGCTGGAGAGCAAGGAACAGATACGCGCCCGTGGGGTGCGGTCGCCGGACGAATGGGACGCAATCGCGTTGACGTTCGCGGAACCAGTACGGGATCGGCCGGTGCGGAACTCGCCACGTGCGCCGAGGATGCAGACCGGCGGCGGTGCCCGGGATGATTGGATGGGCCTGTAAATACCTCTTCCTTCTGTCTGACAGTCACTGTATGACAGTGGCCGATTGAAAATTGGAATCGGCGGTGGCGAAGGCGACAACCAGCAAGACGACGATGCTCAGCGTTCGGCTTCCGAATGATCTGTACGCGCGTTTAGTTGCCCGTTGCGACACCAATCGGGCAACAATGGGAATGACTGTTTCGGCTCTTTTGGAGCGAG
>Ga0210404_10001271_pt1 | contig 11036 bp, 8 predicted proteins | sample IncBWH28MmetaG_FD_155455 | JGI IMG/M metagenome (GOLD analysis project Ga0210404, IMG submission 155455) | Forest soil microbial communities from Barre Woods Harvard Forest LTER site, Petersham, Massachusetts, United States - Inc-BW-H-28-M | ecosystem: Environmental > Terrestrial > Soil >... | reverse complement strand
CGCTGCGCCAGGGTGTCGCTCCGGGCCGATCTTCCGGGCCGCGCGAGATGGTTGGCTGCGGGTGCGAACCTCCTTCACCGGCCGAGGGGGCGGGAGCTGGGGGGATGCCGACATCGGTGAAGGAATCGATGAAGCCGGGATAGACGATGAGGCCCTTGCCCTCGATGACCCAAGCCTCATCGGGAATGGCCGCGTCTTTACTGACGGCTTTGATGACACCGTGCGAAATGATGACGGTAGCGTTTTCCAAGCGAGGTCCGGAGACGGGAACGACCGTGGCACCACGAATGGCGAAGTATTCTGGCTCGCCGCCCTGCGCGGCGGCGTGCGCTGGGTCGAGCAACGCTGCGCACCCGACCGCGACAACCCCTAGCGCAAACCGCAACCTCCCAAGCGAAGAAGGCATTCACGACTCCTAGTTTTGGATTGCGCGGAAGACGCGATCCATCCCGCCAACATGCCTGCAAACGGATGAGGCTAGTGGGAAGTCGTCGAAGAGTCAAGGAGATCGGGCGGAAAAAGAGGCGCGCCGGAACCATTTTCCGCGCCCAAAAGGACGAATGTTAGAAACAAAGTGAAGGCGACTCTCGTTCCTTTGTATTGGCAGCCCATATCGAAGACAATCGCGGCGACGCATGAGGCCGCAAAGGCTCGCAGGGAGGTGCTGATGAAGCTTGTGGGCGTGGAGCAAACCGAAGAAACTGTTCGCGAACGCCGCGGCGTTCCGGTCATTGAGACGTTGCTGCAGGACTTGCGGTTCGCCGCGCGGATGTTGCGCAAGAATCCAGGATTCGCCACCGTAGCTATCGTTACCCTCGCCCTGGGCATAGGCGCCTCAACTTCCATCTTCTCGGTGATCGACGCGGTGCTGCTCCGCCCTCTTCCCTACCGGAATCCTCAGCAGATCGTTCGCGTTTGGGAACAGGCTCCCGACGGTCACCGAATGAACCTCGCTGATCCCAACTTCGAGGACTTTCGTACGCAGAACAACACGTTCGCTAGTCTGGCGGAATACACGTACGAGCTGTTATCTGTTTCCGGCGGCAGCGAGCCTGTGCGTGTTAACGTCGCCGAAGTTTCCAGCGGCTTCTTTGCATCTCTCGGCGTCGACCCCTTTCGCGGCCGCGCATTTGCACCGGACGAGCAGCGCGTGCACGGCGCGCCAGCAGTTATCGTGAGCTACGGCTACTGGCAGCGATATCTCGGGAGCACAACGGATCTCTCCAAATTCCACTTGGCTATTGAGGGGGGATTCTATCCCGTGATCGGAGTGATGCCGGCGGGCTTTGATTTTCCGCCTGGTGTCTCCGCATGGATTCCGCGCGAACTCTTTCCCGAAATTCCCAGCCGCACAGCGCATAATTTTCAATGTCTCGGCCGGGTCCGCGATGGTGTTAGCATCGCCCAGGCACGCGCGAATCTCATCGCGATCGCTCACCGCATAAAAGATGAGTACGGGATTAAGGTTGACCTCAATGAAACTGCGGTTCTCCCCCTTGCCGACGCAATCGTCGGAGATGTGCGCACCGCTCTTCTGGACCTCTTGGGGGCCGTCGGCCTCTTGCTGCTGGTGGCGTGTGCCAATGTCGCTGGATTGCTACTAGCGCGCACTTCCACCCGCCGCAAGGAATTGGCCGTGCGCGCGGCGCTCGGAGCGGGGCGCGGCCGTCTCATTCGGCAGTTCCTCGCTGAGTCTTTTGCGCTCTCCTTTGTTGGAGGTGCACTGGGCGTTCTAATTGCGATTTGGGCAGTAAAGCTAATCCCCGCAATTCTTCCGACGAATCTGCCGCGGCAGGAAGGTATCGCCATCAACACATCGGTCCTTCTGTTCGCTCTGGCCGCAATTGTGGTAGTTGCCTGCTCGCTCGGGTTCTTTGCCGCTTGGCGCGCTGGTACAGGAGATCTCCAGGAAGCCTTGAACGCTGGCTCTCGCAGCTACACCGGCGCGGGCGCCAGCCGGCTGCGCAGCTTTTTGGTGGTGGGCGAAATTGCTACTACTCTTGTGATTCTGGTCGGGGCAGGCCTTCTCGGCCGCAGCTTTTTGCGGCTCATTTCCACCAGTCCTGGCTTCAATCAGCAAAACCTCATCACCATGGAATTTTCGCCTCCAACTCCGCAATGGCAAGAAGCGATGACCGCGTCAGCCAGGGCTCGGCAAATCCGTCTAATGGACGATGTGTTGGTTCGCCTTGGCGCGATTCCAGGAGCTGAAACCGTGGGGTTAACTGGCGCCCTTCCGGTGGCGGCTGGGGCCGACCTCGCTGACGGAGGATTTCTGATACTCAACGGCCAAAAGACGCCCGCCAATTTCGATGAATGGGAGCGCATGGCTCAAAATCCTTTCCAGGTCGGCCGCGCTGAATATTGCGTCGCAGGAGAAGGGTATTTCCGCACGATGGGCATACCCCTTATCCGGGGGCGCGTGTTCGGCGACCAGGACGACCTAAATTCGCCGAATGTTGCAATAATCAGCCAATCCTTGGCTCTGCAGCAATGGCCAAATCAGGATCCCATCGGGCAAGTAATCAATTTTGGAAATATGGACGACAACTTGAAATCGCTTACTATCGTTGGCATCGTTGGCGATGTTCGCGCGGCAGGACTCGACCGTCCGCCGAGCCGCATTATTTACGTTGATTACCGCCAGCGAGGCATGAACGCCAATTCATCGCCCACCATCCTTATGCGAAGTACCTCACCGCCCGCAGAGATCGTTTCTGCCGCGCGCGGCATCTTCCACGATCTCGCTCCCGATGTTCCCGTTAAATTCTCCACCTTCGAGGATGAAATGGGCGGCTGGCTCGCGGACCGCCGTTTTTTGCTTCTTCTGGTGGGACTGTTCGCCGCCACTGCGCTGGCTCTCGCAGCGATTGGAATCTACGGAGTCGTGGCCTTTTCGGTCACGCGCCGCACCCAGGAGATCGGCATTCGCATGGCCCTGGGCGCTCGGCGTGGCAACATTTTGCGTTCGGTGCTAGGCGAAGCCGCTCGCATGGCGGCTCTCGGTGTTGTGATCGGCATTGGGGCATCGCTGGCCATCTCGCGCCTGATGTCCACTCTTCTTTTTGGCATTAGCAACACTGACCCGTTGACATTTGCCGGGGTCGCCGTTCTGCTCTCTGTCGTCGCGCTTTTCGCATCGTACATTCCGGCGCGGCGCGCGATGCGAGTCGACCCCCTCGTGGCTCTACGCTACGAATGACCTGCGACTTCGCGCCGGACAACAATTCTCGCGATTACTTCGTGTCCTTGCCTTGAATGGAGAGGAGTTCGACCTCGAAGACGAGCGTAGCGTTAGGACCGATCTGCCCCCCGGCACCGCGCTCGCCGTAGGCCAGTTCCGCGGGAATGAAGAGTTCCCACTTCGATCCCACGGGCATGAGTTGCAGCGCCTCGGTCCAGCCTTTGATCACTCCAGTGACCGGAAAAGTAGCCGGCTGGCCACGCTTGTAGGAGCTGTCGAACTCTGTGTTATCCAAGAGCGTGCCGCGGTAATTGCAAACGACGGTATCGGTGGATGCCGGCTTGGGGCCGGTGCCTTCCTTGAGAACTTTGTATTGCAAACCGCTGGGCAGCGCCACGACGCCCTCTTTAGCCTTGTTGGCTTCAAGGAATTCGAGGCCTTGCTTCTTGTTAGCCGCCCCGGCTTGCTCGGCCACCTCTTGCTGCTTCTTACGCAAATCGGTTTGCAGCTGGGTGAGAACGGCGCGCGCTTCCTCCTCGGTCATAAGGGTCTTCCCGTTGGCGAAGGCATCTCTTAAGCCGCGCGCGAGGATGGCCGGGTCGATATCGATCGACTGCTTACGCAGCCCGGTGCCGAAGTTCATGCCCATCGCGTAGCTGGTTTTTTCCTTTTGCGTCTTCAGGGTGAGAGGCGGTTGCGTTTTCGCCGGAGCGCGCGGAGTCTTGGGAGCGGTTCCCTGCTGGGATTTTGGCGGAGTAGCCGGTTGGGCTTTAGCGGGCGGCGGTGCCTGCTGCGCAATGCTGCTCGGAAACACACTGGCTGCAACGAGAAGAAATAAGGTAACGCGTAGTGGATTTTGCATCCGAGCATTGTGCCACGGCTACAATGCTCGGCAAAACCAAGAAGCGCCGCAATCGCTAGGGCTGCTTTTTCTTCTTGAACAGGCCGCCGAGGGCGTCGATCGGATTGTTGGGATTTTGCTGCTGCTGCTGTTGCTGCTGGGAAGCTTTGGCCTGTGAACCGCCGCCGAGACAGCCCAGTTGCGACTTCAGCATGCTGGCAGCCACGCCGCCGACATCGGGAATAAATTTCGGATCCTTGGTTGTCCCTTTGATCTGAAATGGAAGCGTCGGGCCACTGCCGCCATTCGCATTCTTGCAATTGCCCAACAGGCCCCCGGCGGCGCCGCTCGCCGCGCCACCCGTCACTTTTCCGAGCAGGCCGCCAATGGCATCCGAAGCAGCCCCGGTTGCCGCGCCGCCCGCAGCGCCGGCGGCTCCGCCAATAGCATTTTTCAGCGTTGCGGCCATTTTAAAGTCCAACTCGTTCTTGGCGTCGATCGTTCCGTTGCCCACCAGTGTGCCAAGCGAGGGCACCACAGCCTGAAAGTTCTGCGCTTGCAAACCGGTAGGCGCCACGTGCAGATCGGTCGTCATTTTTTCGATGTCCAGATCCTTGCCGGTGTTGATCCCCACGAGGTGAGACACAGCGGCAAGTTTTGAACCGAGGTCGAAACCCGCGAGTTTTGCGTTGAACATCCCCACATTTCCCGAGGTCACAAGTTTGTTCGTGGGCCCGTTCAGCTCCAGGTTGGCATTGAGGGTGCCCGCTTGCAGCGACGCGCCGCTGGGCATGTAGATTCCAAGCGCCGGAAGGAACGCTTCCAAGTCCTTTGCCGGCAGGTTTTGCCCTTCGACCTTGACGTGCAGAACGACGGCATCCGAATCGGCGGGAACTTCATACGTGCCGCTGAGGTGTGAAACGGCATTTCCTATCTTTACCGTCGAAGGCTCCAGCACGCCGCGGTTCTTGCGCAAATCGTATTTCGTGTTGAAATCCACAACAACGGGCACGGCCGCGGGCGAACCGCCAGCGACCAGCAAGGCTTTGGAAAGCTTCGCGCTGCCACTCACATGCGCTCCACCGTTTTGCGAGGCGATGGTGGCGTTCAAATCGAGCAACCCGCCAAGTCCTACGGAGGGATCGAGGAGGCCAGTGGTGGCGAGATTCAGATTATTGACAATCAGCTTGGCATTCACCGGAGTAAGCGCGGTGTTCTCTTGATCGAGCGGTCCCGCAGTGCCATCCAGCTTGAGATTGCCGCCGCCCGGAAGATTGGCGGTGAGCGTCACAGGGAATTTGGTAGTGAGTGAAACATGGGAAGCCGTCAAGTCCACTTTGTCGTACGTGCTGCGCTTCTGCGAGTTGGTCGAGCCGATCACGACGGTCCCGTTGCGCAGCTCCAGTTTCTCCACGGAAAATTCGCCGGCGTTGGAGGGGGAGGGCTTTTGCGTCTGCGGTGGAGGCGGAGTCTGGCTTCCCTGCGACTTCGCGGCCGAGGCCCCGAAGGAGGAGTAGTTCCATACGCCGCCCGGATTGCGGAGCAGCGTGACCGCGGGACTGTCGATAAGGATGTTCGTGATATTGAGCTCTTTGTGCAGGATCAGAGGCAACAGCTCAACGCCGACTTTCACCGACTTTGCCGTAAGGAAAGGAGAGTTACTGAACTTGGGGTCGTCGGCGATGGACAGATTGTCCGCAGCAAGCGAACCGCTGAAAAGCGAAAGACTCAGATTCCCGACATCAACTTTGCGCCCGAGAGCGGCAGAGGCCTTTTCTTCAATGGTCGGCCGGAATTGGTTAACGGGAATAAGGAACGGCGCGACCAGCACGAGAACGACGAGAACCGCAATGATGACGAGTATGACGCGAAGTGTACGGCGCATGAGCAACCTCCGAATTGGCAGGGATGGGAACTAGAACGCGAACGCGTTGTGGCGAGCAAATAATAGCATAGGCGCAACGAATACCCCCTACCGGAGAAACCCGATGCGACGCTCGCCGTCACAGCAAATTGGCTGTGCAACGGCCGGTTATCCCGCTGTGGAATACATGGATTCTGGTACCAGAAATAGTTTGAAGCTTCGTGGTTAAACGGAGTAGGGTAAGCGCACCGCATTACCACCGTTGAGGTCGAAAATCTAAGCTGAGAACGGAAAAAGGACAGGCCAGATGAAGCCAATGATTCGGGCCGTTCACCTGCGACTCTCCCTTGCCCGACTTTCTGTTGTGATTGTTGCGCTGCTCGGTTCTCTGGCTTCTGGCAGTGGCTGCACAGCCCAGCAGCGCATCTTTGCCAACCTTCCCGACGCCCCTAACCCAAAACAACAACCTAATGAAATGGAACGTAAGGCAAAAGGCCGGCGCCCCAAAACAAGTTATGAATTTCTGGCGCGCAGGTCATTTTTCTTCCCTGATCTGGCCTATACCAATAAACCGTTAAATAGCCGTCAGAAGTTTTTGCTGGCCGTCGACGAAAGCATTGCGCCCTCTGGCCTGATCGCATCGGCCGCGAGCGCGGGCATTTCGCAGGCTCGAAATTCATGGCCCGGCTACGGACAGGGTTGGGACGGTTACAGCAAACGCTACGGCGCGACGCTGGCGCTTAACGCCTCGACCGATATGTTCGGAACGTTTCTACTGCCTGCAATGCTCCACCATGATCCGCGGTATTTCGTGCTCGCGCGCGGCAGCGTTTCGCAGAAAATTGGCCACGCCCTCAAACGCATGGTGGTCACTCCCACGGACAGCGGCGGAGAGGCTGTAAACATCTCCGGCGTGCTCGGCCCTTTGGCCGCCGAGTGTCTGGCCAACACGTATCTGCCCGATGCGGAGCGGACCAGCGGACAAACTTTCGAGCGATTTGGGATTCAGTTGGCGATCGTTGCCGGGAGCAACGTGGCCAAGGAGTTTTGGCCGGCAATTTTCAAGACACTGCGAATCGGAAAGGTCGCGCGCGGCGCGAACCCAGGCACTCTGTCCGATCCTCCACCCAAGCCGTAATCCCTCGATTCTCTAAAGGCCGGCCGTGGCGGATCTAGCCTCGACTTGCGGCGGCGGAGCAACGACGGGTAGACGCGCACGGATGAGCGTGCCTTTACCTTCGCCGCTTGAATGAATCTCCAGGGTTCCGCCAAGCTGTCGCAAGCGCTCGCGCATTCCCCGGATGCCCACGCCTGGAGTACCGCTCGGCGAAGAAATAATTTCGGCGCGCTTCTGCGACGGGATGCCCTTGCCCTTGTCTTCCACTTCCACGCGGACGTGACCGTCGGAATGCGCGACAAGAATTCTGGCCGTGGGACTTCCAGAATGCCGATGGATATTGGTGAGACACTCTTGCACGATGCGAAAGATGGCCGTTTCCAGGTCGCGGGATAAGCGGCCAAAATCTTCAGGCATTTCCAAATTGACGTCGATCTTGCTGCGTTCGGAAAATCCCCTTATGTACCAGGTGAGGGCCGAGGAAAGACCTGCCTCGTCGAGCAAAGGGGGATGTAGGAGGTATGAAATGGTGCGGATGTCGCTGCTCATGTCGTTGACCAACGCGGTGCTGTCCGCAATCGTCGTCGCGGTCTTGGCCAGCCGCTCAATGTCCGCTCCGACCGCCGCAAGATTCATCGACAACGCCGCGAGGGTTTGCCCCACGCTGTCGTGAAGCTCACGCGCAATGCGACGGCGCTCTTCATCCTGCAAGTGCAGCAGTCGCGCAGAAAGCTCGCCTAAATTGTGATTGGCGGCGGCAAGCTCGGCAGTGCGCTGCTGGACCTTCTCTTCCAACGCGCCCTGCGCCTTGTGCAGAGCGGCGCTATCGCGACGGACGAATTCACCAATGGCGATGATGGCCGCGGCGCCGCACGCGAACGCGAGCAGGCCCACCGTTTGCGGGGAGTCAGGAACGCTCAACGAGTATTGCGGAGGAATAAACAGATACCGTACGGCAAGCATCCCGGTGATGGTCAGGACAATGGAAGGCCCTACGCCGCAGAACCACGCAGCAAATGCCACTGCCGGGTAAAGTGTCGCGTAGGGAAGATAATCACCAAGCGCTGGCCTTAGGGCCCACCGGAGAGCGACAGCCAGAATCGCCGCACAGACAGCGATTTCGTAGCGTGCTACGGCACTTCTGGAAATGCGAGCCGAGGTAGCAGCCAGCGAGGCCATAGTCTTGCCTTTGTGCTGCAAAGCGGGCTAGGTGCGCGCGCTGAAAATTCTAGTTCCACCCGCGACAGGCGGTCAAGAAGGCTTTTATCTTGAGACTTGTCAATGCGCTGCCAGTGCCTGAGGCAAATCCCGTAAACGAAAAGCGAGTACGCCGTCGTGCTCCTGGGCAACTCTGGGTGCAAGACAGGTTTCCGCAGGTTGCTGTAGACTTTGTCCAGGGGCTGTAGCTCAGATGGATAGAGCATTGGTTTCCTAAACCAAGTGTCGCGAGTTCGACTCTCGCCAGCCCCACCATTTGTTTCTTTCTTAATTCCAGCCGAAGGACAAATCATTTCGCGGCCATTTTTCCCAGACCCTTTCTGAAAGCGCCCAGCGAGGAAGGCATCGTGCTCCTGCGCATCGGATGTTGCCGCTCCCTTTTTATTTGAAAAAGGCGAATACTGTCGTCTGCACACTTCCAACCCAACCGCGCATGCATTTCTGAATTCTTAATAACGGGAGGTTGCTAATGCATATCACTGCTGCCCGCTGCAAATTAGGCGTCGCTCTTTTCGGGATGTTGCTATTCGCTGCAGCGTCGACTCATGCTCAGACAGCACCACGGACCGTTAGGATCGAGGAGCCTGAAAGCGGGACAATTCATTGGTTGTTACCGAAGCTGAATCTAGATGTTATCCAAGCCTTTTCCGATCGAATCGCCGCGAGCCAACGTTACGCCTTGACACGTTCACCTGCCGAACTGCTCGTTATCATCATCTGTCTGGATTCCAGAAAAGAGAGTCTTGTAGGAGGTTTCTGTACCTATAAGTTCGAATATCGCTCGAAGAACATACCCGAGTTCAATATGCCCTTGGGAACGCCCACTCCTGTCGTTCGATCGGAAGCTTCTGAAATAGCCGAGTACATTTTTCAGGAGTTCCTTAAGGAAACAACCGAGACAAAGTTATCCGTGGCCGAATTGGAAGCGACGTTTCGTGTTGCAAATTTTTGCTCTAAGCCTGCCAATCAGTTGCCTTGCAGCGGAAAGTTTCAATGACGGCAAAAATCCTGTCGGGCGCAAATAGCCGTACGCCTTGCTGCGGCACGGGTCCTATTGTGGCCCAGTAAGGTAGGACTTGCGGTGGCGGACCTGGTATTTGCCGGAGAGTTTGACTTCGATTTGGCGGTAGGTGTTCGCGGGGCCGCGGGGATTGGGATAGTAGCCCAGGCGGTACTGGGTGCGCAGCTCGCGGTTGATGCGGTCGAAGATGCCGTCGAGCTCGTTTACTTCGTCAGGGAAAAACATCGCGCCACCCATGGTATCGGTAATGGTTTCCAACGCGTGCTCGCCGGCGGTGTTGCGGCCGCTTTCGTTTTTCACCGGACGCACGACAATGGTGTATAGCAGCGAGCCGGAACGCACGGCTTCCTTCCGGGCAGCATCGAAATCGGACCGACTCGTGGTTTCGCCTGCGTCAGTGACTAGGATAATGACGCGGCGTCGATCGTCGCCGCGGCGCGCCAGGCTGCGCGAACCGAGCAGAACGGCGTCATAGATGGACGTGCCAGAACCGGCGGGCAGGCGGTGCACCGCCGCCTGCAACGAGGCTACGTCGTCTGAAAAGCCGGCGAGTTGGATGATGTCTTCATCTACAGCAAAAACCGACAGCCGATCGCCCTTGCGCAGCACTTGGCGGATGAAACGCGCGGCGGCTTCCTGCTCAAAGGTGATTTCCTTGTGGGCGCTGAGGCTGGAATCGATCATCAGCGCGAGGTCGAGCGGCAACTGCGTTTCAGGCTCGAAGACCTCAATCTTATCCTCGACACCTTCTTCGAAAAGCTGGAAGGATTCGCGTGGCAAACCGGCTGCGGGCCGATTGTGCTCGTCCAGCACGCTGACGAGCACGTTGACGAGACTGACGTTGACGCGGATGCGACCGCGCTGCGGCGCGTTGTCCTGCGAATCGTCAGTTTCCGCGGGTTGGCTCGACGGTGCGCTGTCAACCTTGGACTTCTGCGCCCAGGGAGGGCGGTCGGGCTTATCCTGCGCCAAGCTCCTACTTGCCGGGAGCAAGTTGGAAGTGAGCAAGGCGGCGCAGAAAACGAGGGCCGCCGACCCGGCTGAATAAGCTGTCGCACGCATGGCTAGTTAGGATGCACGTTTCTGCGCCTGCGTATCCTGCGGGACGGGAGGAAGCTCGCCGTCAGCCCAGACGGCGCCGTCTTCAAAGTATTCTTTCTTCCAGATCGGCACCGAGCGTTTGAGCGTGTCAATGATGTAGCGGCAAGCATCGAACGCTGCGGCGCGATGCGGTGCGCTGACCGCGATGAATACGCTGGTCTCACCGATTTCAAGATGGCCGAGACGGTGTGTGATGGCTACGCGATCAATCGAAAATTTGCTACGGACCTCGGCAGCAATCTCGCGCATTTTGGCAAGGGCCATCGATTCATAGGCTTCGTAGTCGAGGTACAGAGTGCGCCGGCCGTGCGATTGATTGCGTACGCAGCCATCGAATGTGACGATGGCACCGTCTGCACCGGTGCGCACATGGCGAATGAGCGCGTCCGCGTCGATCGTTTTGTCAACGAGCAAAATAAGGTCGCTGCTGGCTGGACTGGACATCGCGTTGCCGTCAGCCCCCGCTTACCGGCGGAAGAAATGCGATTTCGTCGCCGGAATGGAGCGGCGTGCTCCAGGTGGCGAATTCCTGATTGCGTGAGGCCACCACCGAACTGCGGTAGCGCGCGAGTTCCGGCTGGCGCGCGACGAAGCCAGCGAAGAGGTCCTCGATGCGCGAACCCGGGATTAGTTCCACAAGCTCCTCAGCGCCGCCGGCGATCTCCTTCAGGCGGCCGAAGAAAAGGACCT
>Ga0210404_10001270_pt1 | contig 11065 bp, 5 predicted proteins | sample IncBWH28MmetaG_FD_155455 | JGI IMG/M metagenome (GOLD analysis project Ga0210404, IMG submission 155455) | Forest soil microbial communities from Barre Woods Harvard Forest LTER site, Petersham, Massachusetts, United States - Inc-BW-H-28-M | ecosystem: Environmental > Terrestrial > Soil >... | reverse complement strand
GGGATTGGCAAGGGCGAGCGGGTGATGCTGTGGGGGGAGAATTGCGCGGAGTGGGTTGCGGCGTTTTTTGGATGCGCTTTGCGAGGCGTGGTTGTGGTGCCGATGGATGATGGGGCTTCTGCGGAGTTTGCTGCTCGGGTTGCGGGGCAGGTTGAGGCTCGGCTTTGGGTTTGTTCGCGGAGGCACGCGGGGGAGGGTACTGCTGAGACTCCTATAGTGGTCCTGGAGGAGATCAAAATCCCCACTTCTCGCAAAGGACGCGAGAAATGGGGCACCCCTGCTCCCTTGTTTGTGGCCGTCGGGCGCGACGACATTCTGCAGATTGTTTTTACTTCTGGGACTACTGCTGAGCCTAAGGGCGTGGTCATCACCCATGGGAATGTTTTGGCTAACATTGCGCCGCTGGAGCGGGAGATTCGCGCGTACTTGAAGTATGAGCGGTGGGTGCATCCGGTGCGGTTTTTGAATTTGCTGCCGCTGAGTCATGTCTTCGGGCAATTTCTGGGGATGTTTTTGCCTCCGTTGCTGGGCGGGACTGTGATTTTTCAGGAAGAGCTTAAGCCGTCGGAGATTGTTGGCGCGATCCGGCGGGAACGCGTTTCGGTGCTGGTGACGGTGCCGAGAGTTTTGCAATCTTTGAAACAGAAAATTGAACGCGATCTGGAGGGCGGCGGGAAGATTGAGGATTTTCGGCGGCGGTTTGGCGAATCGAAGGAAAAACACTTCCTGCGGCGGTGGTGGATTTTTCGCTCGATCCGGCGGCAGTTTGGATGGAAGTTTTTAGCGTTCATTTGCGGCGGGGCGGCGCTGGATGCGGAGACGGAAGAATTCTGGGGGCGGCTGGGCTATGCCGCGATCCAGGGATATGGGCTTACGGAGACTACTTCGTTGATCAGCGTGAATCATCCGTTCAAGTTGGGGAAAGGGTCGATTGGAAGAGTGCTGCCCGGGCGGGAGGTGAAGCTGGCGGAAGATGGGGAGATATTGATCCGCGGGGGCGGAGTGGCGGCGGGGTATTGGGACAAGGCTGGACAGGGGCGCGCGGCTGGCGAGGTTACGGATAAAGACGGGTGGTACCGCACCGGCGATGTGGGCGCGCTGGATGACGCGGGGAATCTCTATTTCAAGGGGCGGAAGAAGGATGTGATTGTGACTCCGGCGGGGCTGAATATTTATCCGGAAGATTTGGAAGCGGCGTTGCGGCGGCAGCCTGAGGTTCGGGATTGTGTTGTCGTGGGAATTGAGCGGGGAGGGAATGCGGAGCCGTGCGCGGTGGTGATTTTGCGCGACAATTTACATGAAGAAGCCCGGGTGGCGGGCGTGGTGGAACGCGCGAACCAGTTGCTTGCGGAATTCCAGCGCATGCGGATGTGGGTGCAATGGCCGCAGGAAGACTTTCCGCGCACGAATACGCAGAAGCCGCGGCGGAATCTGGTTGCCGAATTTGCGGCGAGAGAAATCCTGCAAGCTGGCGGGAAGGATGTTGCGAGTGCTGGGGAGAGTCCGGTGATGGAGTTGATTGGGCGTATCACGGGGCGAAGCGTGGCTGGGCTCAGGGGCGAAGCAGGGCTCGATTCTGAGTTGGGGCTGAGCTCGCTGGACCGCGTGGAACTAATCAGCGCGCTGGAGGATCGCTACCAGATGGATCTTAACGAGACGCGTTTCAGCGCGGCGCGGACCGTCGGCGATGTGGAACGGATGTTGAGTGGGGAGTCGCGGGCGCGCGTGGAGTATCACTATCCGCGATGGGTGTTGCGGTGGCCGGTGACGTGGGTGCGATGGCTGGCACATTATTTATTGACGAGGCCGGCCATGATTCTGCTGGGCTGGCCGCGGATTGAAGGGCGGGAAAATTTGCGAGGCGGGAGCGGGCCGCTGCTGCTGGTCTGCAATCATATTTCTGACTTGGATTTCGCGTTCGTGCAGGCGGCTATGCCGGCGCGGCTGCGGCATCGGATCGCAACGGCGACCAGGGGAGAAGATCTGGAAGCATTACACACCCCGGCGGCGGGTCGAGGGTTTCCTGGCAGAATTTACGATCGCCTGAAGTGGGTGCTGGGGGTTTCGCTGCTGAATTTGTTTCCGCTGCCACGCGAGGCTGGGTTCCGGCAGAGTTTCGCTTACGCGGGCGAGGCTGTGGACCGCGGATACAGCGTGCTGGTCTTTCCTGAGGGACGACATACCGTGGATGGCAAGATGAATCCGTTCCGCGCCGGGATTGGATTGCTGGCGAATAATCTAGGGATTCCGGTACTGCCCATGCGGATTGTGGGATTGTTTGAAGTGAAGTACGCGGGGAAACATTTTGCCTGGCCGGGGAAGATTTGCGTGCGCATCGGGCGCCCGATGACCTTTGCGGCAGGTAGCGATCCCGGGCAGATTGCACGGGAGTTGCAGGGGGCGGTGGAAGCTTTGTAGAGGATGCCGGAGTGAGATTGTCGGGAGCAACCACGCCAGCGATCGAGGAAGAAAAGAAGCGCCGTGATTCGACGGTGTGAATCACGGCGCCTAGTTTTGGAATCCGCAGTCACGCCGTCACAAAGTATTCGAGATCGACGGCCGCGAATCCTTTACTGGATGGTCACTTTCTTCCCCTGCGAAGGAATTCCGTTGGCGACGACAAAGATTGCGCTGGCACCGGGTTCGGCGGCCGCGGGGACGTCGAACGTGGTGGAAACCGTCGTGCTACCGGTGGCGATTCCCATGGTGCTGTGGTCGTGCGTACGGGCATAAAAAATGTGGTTGGTGGCGAGGTTGCGGATGCGAACCAGCGGGTAGTTGGTAGCCATCTGGGCATCGTCCCCGTAGGCGTTGGCGGCGGAGAGACCGTTGAACTGAGTACCGGAAATCACATACGAATTGCCGCGGATGAGGGTAGCGGGAACCGAAGTGATGGCGGGCTTCCAAGCGGCGTTGATCGTGCCCGGGGACGAGTAGAGTTCTACATCGTGTTCAGTGGGGGTTGTACCAGAGGCGGGGAGCCACATCACCTGGCCCGTCGGCAGGAGTAACTGCCGAGCCTCCCATGACTGGAGCTTCGTAGACGATGCCGTGGCGGGCGCCGCAACGAAGGTGTTTCCTGGGAAAGTGAATTCGTAGAAGGTACCGGTTCCGCTGAAGACGCCGGGGCTGGTGTAAACGAGAACATTGCCATCCGGCAGGATGGAGGCTGGCGCGTCGGCCATGTCATCTTTGTTGGGATAGTCAGGGCCTTTGGTCCAAGTGCCGGTTGAGGGGCTGTATATGGAGTTGTGAGTGGTTGCACCGAAGGCAACGACACTCCCGTCGGGACGCTGCATGAGCGGGCCCATCTCGGGGACGATCCCGAGGCCGCCGCTGTTGGGCAGGGCGACGATTGTGCTGCCTGCGCTTGTCCACTTCTGAGTCGTAGGATTGTACAACTCGGAATTCGTGCCGTTCTCACAGTCCACGATTAGAACTGAGCCATCGGGGAGAAGGGCGAAGCCTTCTTCGGAGAAGGCGTCCGCCTTGCCGCTGCCGCTGATGGCGGTCCAAGTCAGGGTGGTGGCATCAAAATTCGCCTGTCTCTGAGAAGCGCCCTGGCCCAAGGTGAACGTTCCATCCGGCAGGACGACCGCAGGGGAGTCGCCGATCGTCGTCCACCCGCTGGGCGGGTTGACGTTGGTCCATACGTTGGTAGTGGGGTCGTAAATCGCCCCCATGTTGGTTTCGTCTTGTACGCCGTGGTTGTATTCTCCGCCCTCGACGAGAACGCGGCCGTCTGCCAGCACGGCAGAGGCAAAGTAGAGCGGCGCGTACGCCGACTGCATCGAGGCCAGAGCAGACCAGGTGCCGTTGACATAGCTTCCGGTGATATCGGGAGTGAGGCGCCACCATTGTGGGCTGTTGTACTGATGGACCATGACGGTTCCGTCGGTGAGCAAGATGGCCGTATCGGTGAGCCAGGTGGGTTGATTCGTGAGCTTCGTCCATTTTGCAGCAGCTTGCTGGGAGCTGGCGATGCTCGACCACGCCAGTAGGGTCAGTAGCGCGATTGCGAGTGTGCGGAAGACCTGCATTTGTTTCCTCTCGTGTCTTGATTTATGGAACGTGAATTCTGGTGCGGTGACTCCACAGTGCGACATCGCAGGAGAAGTTGCTAGGCCTGAGATTCGGAGTGGAATCTCAAGGCCGCCGGATTATACCGTGGTTCCGGGCGATTCCGGCCTGCTGGTCATGCAGAATTGACAATTATTTTTGTGTGAGCTGCGGAGGATGTGAAAAGTTTGCAAGATTTTGCATACGGCTAGCGGAGCGGCAGACAAAACACTAACTTTCTGCTACAGATCAAACTCTCTGAGTGCGGGGAGATGAGTTGCGCCGGCTTATTCTTCGTCCATGACTGCTTCTTCTTTGTGTGAGTCGGCTTCGATTTGTATTTCGGGCAAGGTCGCGGCGCGCAGTGCGCGATTGAGCGCGGGAAGATCTGAAGTCTTGAGGGCATCCCAGCGCTGGGTTACGTCCATTGCATCGTGTGCGGTGGCTGCGATCGCTTCGGTCTGCGCCACGGTGGGTTCGGCATCGGCCTGCCACACCTGGCCGTATAAGGCGGCGACCTGACCGTTCACTCGCACGAGAGTGATTTCGTTGGCGGGCGGTGCAGCAAAAGCGGCTGGCGCTCCAAGAACTGCTGCGAGTTTGCTTTGGAAAGCCTGAACGGAATCGCGGGTCGGGCCGGCGGTCTGCTGGATCAGTTTTTGTAGGGGCTCGCGAATCGATCCGGCTTGCATTACCGCCTTGGAGGTCTGGCTCAAGAGCGATGCCAGGCGCACTTCAAGCTGGAATTTTTTTTCGAGGCTGGCGGATGAGATTTGAACGCGAGGGTCCATCTTCAGTGTGAAGGGCGCGGTGTAAGTCTTGCCGTTTGCAGTGAGGCGCGCGCTGTAGGAGCCGGGCAACGCGGTGGGGCCGAGCGGGTAACGGGGAGTGTCCCCGGGGATAGCGGAGATGGGATATTCGTGGCGTATGGAATCAGGCGCGGGATAGTGCAGGTCCCAGACCCAGCGGTGCATGCCGGCATCGGATGACATGGAGTGGAAGGGGCGCAGCCAGTAGAGAGGGATGAGTTGTTTCTTCAGGTCGGCTTCGGTGGCGTCGGGCTTGTCCGCGCTGGAGAATTTGCGAACGAGTTGGCCGCGGGCGTCGAGGATTTCGAGAGTGACGGGAGCAGAAGCGGAGTGTGACAGATAGTAGTCGATGATTGCGCCATCGGGCGGATTGGCGGCAGCGGGCTCGTCGGGGGGGAGCGGCGTGTCGGTGTAACTATCGCGTTGAACGCGGTAGGCGGGAGCCGGGGCAAAGAGATGGGCGTCGGTGGCGGCGAACGAATCGGCGGCTTCGCGCAGCGGGGCGATGTCATCGAGAATCCAGAACGAGCGGCCGTGAGTGGCTACGATGAGGTCGTTTTCGTGAATCCAGAGATCGCGCATGGAGGTGTGCGGCAGATTCAGTTGCAAGGATTGCCAGTGATCGCCGTCATCGAACGAAACCCAGACTGAATTCTCAGTGCCGGCAAAGAGCAGACCCTTACGCACGGGATCTTCGCGTACCGTGTCCACGGGGCCGAAGGCGGGAAGGCCTGTTGTGATGAGCTTCCAGGTTTTGCCGCCATCGTGAGTGCGGTAGATGTAAGGCTGCTGGTCGTTGATGCGGAAGCGGCTCACGGAGGCATAGGCGGAGTCGTCATCGAAGCGCGAGGCGCTGATTTGGGTGACCTTGCTCCAGGGTGTCAGCTCTTTGGGAGTGATGTCATTCCACTTCTTGCCGCCGTCGCGCGTCTGCCAGATCAGGCCGTCGTCGGTGCCGGCCCAGAGCGTGTTGATGTTCTTGAATGACGGAGCGAGAGCGTAGATTACTCCGCGCTGTTTGTCGGCACCTTTGGGGACGAGGCTGCCGACGCTGGCTGGGACTCCGGGATTCTCGCGAGTGAGGTCGGAACTGATGGGCTGCCAGGTGTTTCCGCCATCGGTGGTTTTGAAGAGCAGGTTGCTGGCGAAATAAAGGGTGTGCGGATCGAGAGGCGAGAACATTAACGGCTCGGTGCGGTCGGTGCGATATTTTGCACTGCGAAGCGGGATCGGGGTAATGTTCTGCACCTGGCCGGTGGACCAGTGAAACTTCGAGACCTCGCTTCTGCCGCCGCCAAAGATGACGTCAGGGTCGAGTGGATCGGGCGCGACATAGCCATATTCGATCACGCCGACGGGATGCCATTCGCGGATCGTGATAGCGCCATCGTTGCCGCGGCTGGAGATGCAGACGGAACCGCTCTCCTGTTGGCCTCCGCAGACGCGGTAGGGGAAAGTGGGGGTGACCGCGACGTGATAAATCTGCGCGGTGGGCTGGTTGTACCAGGAACTCCAGGAGGCTCCGCCATTGACGGTAACGAGGGCGCCCTGATCGCTGACTAGCAGAATAATGTTGGGGTCGTTGGGATTGATCCAGAGATTCTGGTAATCGTCGCCGCCGGGCGCGCCGCGGAATCCAGACCAGGTCTTGCCACCATCCGCGGATCGCATGGTTACGGTGCTGGCGCTATAGACGATGTCTGGATTCTTGGAATCCACTCTGGGGATGGCGAGGTCGCCGCCGCCAATACGGCCTGAGGGGCGCGGATCGTCGGTTGCCTTCGACCAGTTTTCTCCGGCGTCGTCGGAACGGTAGAAAGCGAGTGGTCCGGATGCGACGGCGACTGTAGCGTAGACGCGCCGGGGATCACTGGGCGCGATGGCGACGTAGATTTGCGCGAGATCTTTCGGGAGGCCGTTGGTAAGAGGATGCCAGGTGTTTCCGCCGTCGGTGGACTTGAACAATCCGCCGCCGGTTCCGTTGACTTCGTTGTTGTCCTCCCAGGGGCCTTCGCGGGCTTCCCACATGGAAGCGTAAATTACGTCCGGATTTGAGGCATCGATCTCTACGGCGGAGGCTCCGGTGTTCTCGTCTTTGTAGATAGCCTTTTGCCAAGTCTGGCCGCCATCGGTGGAACGGAAGAGGCCGCGCTCTTCACTGGGGCCGTAGGGATGACCGAGCACGGCAGCGAAGACTCGATTGGGATCGCGAGGGTCGATGGCGAGTGCGGGGATCTGCAGGCCATCGCGCAGTCCGAGATGAGTCCAGGTTTTTCCGGCGTCGGTGGATTTGTAGATTCCGTTGCCTACCGAGAGGTCTGGGCGGTGCAGGCCTTCGCCGCTGGCGACGTAAATGATGTTGGGATTTGACGGAGCTACGGCGATGGCTCCGATCGACTGGGTGGATTCATGGTCGAAGATTGGTGTCCAGGTGCGGCCGGAGTCATCCGACTTCCAGACGCCGCCGTTCACCTGACCAACGTAGAAGACATTCGGCTGGCTGGGCACGCCGGTGGCGGCGCGGGTGCGGCCTCCGCGAAACGGGCCAATCATGCGCCAATGGATATCCTGATATGTATTCTCGGGAACTTGCTGCGCGGTGCTCGAACCGATGGAGAGGAAAACCGATATGCAGACGAACAAACGAACCACTACCCTGGATCTGATCACTGGCCCCCCAAGCGCTAGAAACCAAACTAGACAGAATAAACTAAAACTACAGTGATGGGGGCGGGGCAAGGCCCACATTTTCAAGAAGCGCTTTCGGCGCGGCTGAAGCCGCGCCCCTTCAAGGCCAAAGGGTGGCAAGGATCCGGCTCCGGACCCTAACCGATCTCGGCCAAGGTCTGCTCCAGGCCGGCCGGTTTCACGGCGGGTGTTGCTCCAGACTGACTTGCGACCCATGCGCCGACGCGGTTGGCGCTTTCATTGATTTGTGCGAGCGATGTTCCCCGAAGGTATCCGTGCGCCAGGGCCGCGGTGAATGCGTCGCCGGCGCCGACGGTGTCGGCGACCTGCACTCTGAAGCCGGGATGTTCGCTGCATTCATCGGGGGACATCAAGAGGCTGCCGCCGGTGCCACGTGTGACGCAAACCAGTTTCAGATGATGCAAAGACAGCAGGCGCCGGGCGGAGGCTTCCTCACTGTCATGCTGCAATTCGAACAACCGCATGATCTTGGGGAGTTCTTCGTGGTTTAGTTTGACGATGTTTGCGAGCTTCATCGACTCCCCGAGAACTTGCTCGGTATAAAAATTCTGCCGGAGGTTGACATCGAAAATGCGAACTGCCTCGGAATGGGTGGCGTGCAGAAAGCTGTGGATGGTTGAACGGCTTTGTGAGGAGCGCTGCGCCAACGATCCGAAGCAGACCGCGTCTGCTTCGCTGGCTAACTGCTGCCAAGCCGGAGTCCACTCCAGAAAGTCCCAGGCAGCCCCCTCTGAGATGTCGAAGCGGGGCTGGCCGCGATTTTCGATTTCGACCTTCACGGTTCCAGTGGGATGGATGGGATCTTGCTGAACGGAGGCGGCACTGAGTCCGAGTTGGGCCAATCGCTGGAGGGCTTCGTCTGCGAGAGAGTCACGGCCGACGCGGCTGGCGGGAATTCCTGTGTCGCCGAGCAGATTCGTTATGTAGGCAAAGTTGGCGGGCGCTCCGCCGAGTTGCTTGCCGGAGGGGAGCAAATCCCAGAGCAACTCGCCCAAGCCCACGATGATGCGTTTGGCTTTAGTCATTGGCCCTTGCTTTGGTTAGGTTGGTCCCAGGATTTGGTGCGGGAGATGACTTCGTTCCAGCGCTGTCGCATGGCGTCCACTTGAGAGCGCGGCATACGTGGTTCAAACCGGCGTTCCTGGCGCGGCATGTCGGAGATTGTCTGCACCTCCTTCCAGAAGCCTGCACCCAGGCCAGCCAGAAATGCGGCGCCGAGCGCGGTAGTCTCGGTCATCGCGGGGCGCACCACGGGCACGCCAAGAATGTCCGCCTGAAATTGCATGAGACTGTCGTTGGCGGATGCGCCGCCATCCACGCGCAACTCTTGGAGCGGAGTGCTTGTGTCAGTTTGGACTGCGTCCATCAGATCGGCGACTTGATACGCAATACTTTCCAGGGCGGCTCGTGCGATGTGACCCGCGTTGCTGCCGCGCGTGAGGCCGAAGATTGCGCCGCGTGCGTAGGAATCCCAGTGCGGAGCGCCGAGGCCGACGAAGGCGGGGACGAAATACACTCCGCCATTGTCGGGGACGGAATTCGCCAGCGCCTCCACGTCCGCGGAGGTGCGAATGATGCCCAGGCCGTCGCGCAACCACTGGACCACGGCTCCGCCGACGAACACGCTGCCCTCGAGCGCGTAATCGGTTGCGTTGCCGATTTTCCAGGCCACGGTTGTAACCAGACGCTTGGTGGACCCGACCGCGCGAGTGCCCGTGCTCTGCAACATGAAGCAGCCCGTGCCATAGGTATTCTTGGTGAGGCCGGGACTGGTGCACCTTTGCCCAAAGAGCGCGGCCTGTTGATCGCCGGCGATGCCTGCGATCGGGATTCCGTTGAGACCCGGGACGGAGCTTATTTCTGCGTAAACCTCGCTGGAGGGCCGGACTGCAGGCAACATTGATGCGGGAATGCGGAAGAGATCGAGCAGTTCGTCATCCCAGCGGCCGGAATGAAGATTGAAAAGCATGGTGCGGGAGGCATTGCTGGCGTCGGTGATGTGCACGCGTCCGCCTGTCAACTTCCAGACGAGCCAGGTGTCGACGGTGCCGAATGCAAGGCGGCCCGCTTCGGCGGCCTGGCGGGCGTTGGGCACGTGTTCGAGAATCCAGGAAATTTTGCTGCCGGAGAAGTAAGCGTCGATCAGCAAGCCGGTGTGCTGCTGAATCAGGGGTTCGTGGCCTTGGGCTTTGAGCTGCTGGCAAAACGCGGCGGTGCGGCGGTCCTGCCAGACGATGGCGTTACAGATGGGCTTGCCGGTTGCGCGGTCCCAGACGATGGTAGTTTCGCGCTGGTTGGTGATGCCGATGGCGGCCACGTCGCTGGGCTGTGCTTTGACTTTGGCCAAGGCTTCGAGGGCAACAGCGATTTGCGATGCCGAGATCTCTTCGGGATCGTGCTCGACCCATCCGGGCTCAGGAAAGATCTGTGTGAACTCGCGTTGGGCAACGGATCGGACTGCGCCCTGATCGTCAAACAGCAGGGCTCTGGAACTTGTTGTGCCCTGGTCGAGAGCGAGAATGTAACGCAAAAGTCCTCCAGTTTCCTGCACACGTGCCTAGGACTGCGGGCTACGACGAGGGCTGGGATGCGCGCAGAAATCGTCGAATGCCGAAATCATAGACCGCAGCGCCCACCAATCCGCCCAGCAGCGGCGCAACTACTGGCACCCACCAGACGCGAGGGCCGTCGGTGAGGCCATTGTTCCTGAATCCAGCCACGGCGGTGAAAAGACGCGGGCCGAAATCGCGCGCGGGGTTGATGGGATATCCGTGCATGCCGCCGAAGCTCATGCCAATGGCCACGACGACGAGGCCGATCATCGCAGGCGCGAGGTTGGCTCCGGGAGGGACGTTGAGCTCGTCAGTGATGGCCAACACCATGAGCAGCAGCAGCGCAGTGCCGATAACCTGATCGAGGAATCCCGCTTGAAGCATTGCCGGAAAGGCGGGGAAGGTTGTAAACACGCCTGCGGTCTTTTCCAGTTGAGGATCGACCTGGTGGAAGGCGGGCAAATAGTTCCAGTATGCCAGGGCGGCGGCAAGGAATGCCCCTGCCGTCTGCGCGATGGAATAAGGCAGAACCTTGCGCCAGGGAAATCCGCGGAACACCGCCATGGTGAGCGTGACTGCCGGGTTAAGATGGCCGCCAGAAACTTTTCCCGCAACGTAGATACCCATGGTTACGGCCAGTCCCCAACCCAGCGTGATGTTGGTGTAGCCGCCGTGAACCGTGGCGGCTGGAGCGTTCGAAGGAAACAGAACGACCATGGCAACTACTCCTGTGCCAAAGAGGATCAAGACGAAGGTTCCGAGGAACTCAGCGATCACCTCGGCGACCAGGGTGGGCTTGTGGTTCATGCGGCGTGGCTCCTGCGTTTACTCGTGGCTTTTCGACCGCGAGTAGTCTAGCAAGGATTTGAGGCTGGGCTTCGGCTTTTGCGTTCACGATGCGGGTGTTCCGAGCCGGGGATGATCAGCCGTGGCCGG
>Ga0210404_10001269_pt1 | contig 11074 bp, 9 predicted proteins | sample IncBWH28MmetaG_FD_155455 | JGI IMG/M metagenome (GOLD analysis project Ga0210404, IMG submission 155455) | Forest soil microbial communities from Barre Woods Harvard Forest LTER site, Petersham, Massachusetts, United States - Inc-BW-H-28-M | ecosystem: Environmental > Terrestrial > Soil >... | reverse complement strand
ATACGGCGCATTGGCGTTGATCAGATGCCAGCGCAAGTAGGCTTTCCAGCTTCCCAGGCCTTCTCTTTCGAGCTCAGCACTCAAAACCTTGAAAAACTCAGGGGTAGTAACGTTGAGCGACTGCAGTACCGGCAGTCCGACCTTGGTGAAGTACGAATTCCAGTGAAACGAAGGACTGAGCGCTTCCAATTGCTGGCGCGTCATCTTGTGATAGACCTTGTCAGGATCGCGGCGTTCCACCCGGGTGAGCGAGGCCTTCGCCAGGGCCGTCTCGATGTGCATAACGGCCTGGGCCTCGGCCGCCGCGAGGTTGGCCTTGTCGCCTAGCAACTCGAACATTTTCTGCACGTGTGCCACATAAGCCCGGCGCAGCTCCTCGGATTTGGGGTTGGTCTTCAAATAGTAATCTCGATCGGGAAGGCCGAGACCACCCTGATCGGCTTCTGCGATCACTTGGTTAGAGTTTTTGAAATCCTGATCGGACCCGAACTCGAACAACATACCGTCGTTGACCATGGCCGCGGCAACATCGCCAATGTCCCGCTTGGAATGCAGCCTGGCAATCTGCTCCAAGGCTCGGTTCAGCGGCATACCTCCTGCGGTCTCGATCGCTTTCTCGTCCATGCACGCGGCATAGTAATCGCCGATCTTCTGCTTCACGGCATCACGCTTGGGATGAGGCGCGGCGGCGCTTTCCAGGATTTCGCGCAGGATCAGCTTGTTATCGTCCGCCATTTTGGAGTAGACGCTCCAGCGGGACTGGTCGGGCGGGATGGGATTTTTCTTGATCCAGGCTCCGCACGAGTAGGTGTAGAAGTCTGTGCAGGGATCGACGGTCTGATCCATCGATCCGAGGTCAAGGACAGGCTGGCGTTGAGATGGTGGCGTCTGCGCAGAAGCAGTAGCGACAAAAAGAAGCGAAAAGAAAAGAAGCTGGCAGGACATAATTCTACGCATTACATTCCCTCTACGATAACTGAAGTCCCGACCGCGGCTCGCTGACTGCTAAGAAATGCTGAATCTAGATGGTCCCTGACGTTTTCTCCAGCCGGATTGAGCCATCTCCGGTATGAATAGTCAGCAGGTTTCCGCCGCCATTCAACTTCCCGTGAATATCTCGCCGCCCTAACTGTCCTTCCACAGTGAGGGGCAAATCCAGGTTGATGTGGCCGTCGCCGGTATGGAGATGCAAGTTGGCGGCAAAATTCTCCGGCAGCCCTAGCGTAACGCTGCCATCTCCCGCATGCAGGTCCCAACTGGAGTTCATCGTGGAACCAGGTAGTACCCGAGCTTCAATGTGACCATCTCCGGTACTGAGGGCCAGAGCATCGAATCGCCCCGCCGCCTGAATGCGGCCATCGCCGGCGTGGGCCCGCAAGGTACCGTCCACCGCGTCAATCTCCTGATGGCCGTCGCTACTCTCCAATTGCATGTCGCCCTTGAAATTGCTAAGCCGGATATGGCCGTCGCCAGTGTGCAGGTTCACCCGGCCTTCGCGAGGCATATGAATCTCAACCTGCACTCGGCCGACGCGGTTGAAGCTGATAAACCCTGTCGTGTGCATGTGCAAACGCACTTCGATCGTCACTGCATCTCCGTTTTGATGTTCTTCGATCCTGACCCCGCCGTCGCCGATCTTGTAGCGCTCGGTGAGAACCCGGGCTTCGATGGTCTTCTGGTCCCACGTATCGACGTGAATGCTGGCGTCCGAGGTCTCGACCCGAAGGTCAGGTTGTCCGATTATGTTGTAGGTTTTCGACCACTCTTCAGCATGGGTTAAAGACGTAACCGCGAGCCAGAAGCCGAAGAGGAACAATGCAAATCGATTCATAAGTCGCTCCTGAACCCGGCTGGACACAACTTTCCCTTAGGTTCAGACGATGATACGCGGCACCGGTGAGCGAGGTTCCCTGAATTGTTTCAGAATTTTGATTGTAACTAACCTCGATTAGGCAGCGTCGGGTACGCCATCTTGACAAGAGTTCTCTCAGAAAACGGCACATAGAGCAATGCTGCCGTCGCGGCAAACGCCGCTCCAAATCCGATGGTGGGCGTCATCAGAAATGGGGCAACCGCCCACAGTTGATCGAGCACCAGGATAAACAGGAACAGTTTCTGAAATTTCTCTCCCAACCTCCGGTAATCAAAGGTAGCCGCCGAAAACAGATAAAAGCGCAGGGGAATACCCACGCCAGCGGTGACCAGCACCGCCACTAGGATGGTGGATGCGCCCCACCAGGGCAAGATGCTTTCCGTATTCCGCGCGATTTGATGCAGGTGAAAGAGCGCTGCCAGGTAGAAGCTCAAATACATCACCTGAATCAACGCGAACAGGCCGCGGCTCAGTCCGCGATTCGGCAGTGGGACTTCGAGTTCGGGATGCAGAGCTTCATCGGTCGGGACGGGCGTCGACAGCGCGGGCGCGGAGGCTATTTCTCGAGTCTGCGCATCGATTCGTTCTACCGGTGCCAGAAAGCGGTATCCCCGGCGTGCCAGCGTCTCCACGTAGCGGGGGCTGGATGCAGAATCTCCTAAGGCCTCGCGGAGCTTGTTCACAGCGGTATTCAGACTGTGGTCGAAGTCGACAAACGTGTCCGCCGGCCACAACTTCTGGCGGATTTCCTCTCGCGTAAGCACATCGCCAGGATGCTCCAACATAAAGGCGAGCACCTGGAAGGGCTGCTCCTGTAGCCTGATCCGCGCGCCGTTCTTGCGCAGTTCCCCAGCAGCGAGGTCTGCCTCAAATACTCCGAAGCGGACAATTCCTCCAGCGGGACTGGCCTGCGGCAGAGACATAGTCGCAAAGTAGACGACGCGTAGTTTAGCATTCTCTAAAACCGGGGCTTCCAGCAGCTCATCCCATCGGATGGGACTGGCCATATCACGGGCAAGGGCATTCGACCCACTCGGCAGCTAGGAAGGTGACAACGCGGCAGCCGGACCGTCGAAACTGTTGCGCTGGCGGTCACGTAGGGAGCAAGTAAGGAGCGAATCTAGTGTTCAACCGGAGCGCCGTAACTGTACTCAGCCTCGCCTTTTTGGCGTCCTCCATCACAGCTGCCCAGGACACGGCCCCCGTGAAAGTGAATGTGGGCGATTCCATAGTGAACGGGAGGGCGCTCCGACCCTACAAGAACCAATGGGCCATGACCATGATCAAACCGGACGGAACGGTCATCCAGGACGCTGGAATCTGGAAAGACGAGCTGGCCACTGTCATGGTGGACGGCGAAGCGTGCCTCCAGCGCACACAGCTGGCCAGCTTCAAAAAGACCACTGGAGAGATCGTAGCTACCACGAAAAACATCAACGTCTTTAACCAGGAAACTTTCGCGCCAGTTTCACGACTATATGAGAAGCACGTCCTAGGTCATGAAGATTACAGTCTGAAGATCAAGTTCGGCGCCAATTCAATGAACGTTGAGTTCCTCGAAGATGGAAAAACCGACGTGAAACGGGTTCCGACCACCGTGGCCTTTGACTTCTACGGAGGGATTTATGCGGTGTTATGGGCCGCGCTTCCCCTCAGGGAAGGGTTCTCGGCGACTTATCCCTCCTACGCTGAGGACGAGCATCCGGAAAAGGTCTCTTGGGTCACGATGAAAGTTACGGGCTCTGAAATCATTGATGCGGGAACAAAAAGTAAGACAAAAGCCTGGGTCGTCGAGAGCGATACTGACATAGGCGCATTGAAATACTGGGTGAGCAAAGACCCGCCTTATATTATCCGCATGAATTTCAGACAGCCAAATGGAACAACCTGGCTCCTCAAAATGAGCTGACTAATTGTAGATGGATGGTAGCGCCGGGCTGGTGGAGCTACAATGTAAGCGATGTCCGCCGCTAGTCCACAACGGCAGCCTGAACCGCCAGCGCCCGAACGGCATCCCAAGCCGCACATCTACACTCTAGAAGCGACCGGCGTCCTCATCATCGCAGTGCTGATTCTCATCATCACGCTGGCCCGCTACTGGCACAGTATTTCCTGGAGTGCGCGCTAACCGTGCTTCAGGACCCGTTGCTGGTGGTGGTGCTCGGGCCAACGGGAAGCGGGAAGACCGCGCTTTCATTGGCTTTGGCTGAACGCTTTCGCGGCGAAATCGTGAATTGCGATTCCGTCGCCCTGTATCGCGAGTTTGAGATTGGCACCGCCAAGCCCACGGCGCCGGAACGAGCACGCGCGCCACATCATCTTTTCGACTTCGTTGAACCCTCCGGCTACATCACCGCGGGTGAATATGCGCGCCGGGCGCGGCAAACGCTGGAAGAGATCAAGTCGCGTCGAACAATGCCAATTGTGGTCGGCGGTACGGGGCTCTATCTGAGAGCGCTGCTCGAAGGTCTCTTTCCCGGCCCGCAACGTTCGGAGGAACTACGCGAACGGCTGCATCAGCGAACCGAGCAGAAAGGCTCGGGATACTTGCACCGCTTGCTCAGCCGTCTGGATCCTGCCGCGGGCGCGAGGATCCATGCCAATGACGTGCCTAAACTGATTCGTGCCATCGAAATCTGCCTCGCATCGCGGCAGAAGATGACGGAAATGTGGAAGAGTGGACGCGATCCACTGCAAGGCTTCCGCTTCCTGCGGTTGGGCCTCGACCCCGAGCGCAATGCTCTCTACGAGCGTATCAACCAGCGGGCGCAACGCATGTTCGATTGTGGCCTGGTGCAAGAAACGCAGCGGCTGCTCGATAAGTACGGGGACACGGCACGCCCGCTGACCTCACTCGGCTACAAGCAGGCGGTGCAGTTAGTGCGCGGGGAAATAGATCGGCAGACGGCGCTGCAAGCCGCGCAGCAGGCCCATCGCAACTACGCTAAACGGCAGATGACCTGGTTCCGGCGCGAGCCGGAGATCGTGTGGCTCGTGGGCTTTGGTGACGAGGCCGAAATTCAGAAGCGCGCCGTCGCCCACGTGCAGCGTCACATGCCGACATTTAAGAACTGAGAACTGACATCCGATTTTTCTCTCACACGCTGACTTCTGCCGTTCCGCTCTGCTATCGTTCCTGCATGCTCCGAAGCCTCGTCTCGCTCGTCGTTCTGGCTTTGATGACTTGTTCCGCATTCGGCAAAGAAAAATACCAACAGCCCGGGCCCATTCACCTCGATCGTGAAGGCGAAAAATGGGCCGAAAAGACTTTGCAAAAGCTTTCTCTCGAAGAAAAAGTCGGTCAGCTTTTCATGATCTGGGTTCGCGCCGAGTTTCTGAATGTGAACAGTCCCGAGTACCTCGATCTGCGCGACAACATGGGCAAGTATCACATCGGCTCTTTCGCCATGACGGTACGCTGGGACCCGCCATTTCTCTATCGTAACCAGCCCTACGAGGCCGCCGAACTGCTCAATCGTCTCCAGCAAGATTCCAAATTGCCGCTGCTGGTCGCCGCTGATTTTGAACGTGGCGTCACCATGCGTCTTCATGGAGCCACGGGCTTTCCCCACGCCATGGCATTCGGGGCAACAGGAAGGATTGACTACGCGGAAGCATTCGGCCGGATCACCGCCCAGGAAGCACGTGCCATCGGCGTGCACTGGAATTTCTTTCCTGATGCTGATGTAAATTCGAACCCAGCTAATCCAATCATCAACACCCGCTCCTTCGGAGAAGATCCGCAGCAGGTCGGAGATTTGGTAGTGGCTTACATCCGAGGCGCACGCGCCAACGGAATGCTGACTACAGTCAAACATTTCCCCGGACATGGCGATACCGCAACTGACTCGCATCTCAGCGTCGCTCAGGTCACTGGCGACCGGGCGCGACTGAATAACGTGGAGCTTCCGCCCTTTCGCAAAGCCATCGAAGCTGGTGTGGATTCGGTTATGGTTGCGCATGTCACGATTCCCGCTCTCGAACCGGACCCAAACCGCGTCGCCACAACTTCTCCGGCGATCGTCACCGATTTGCTCAAGAAGCAGCTTGGCTTCAAGGGAATTGTTGTCACCGACGCGCTGGACATGGCCGGACTCACCCGTCTCTATTCCGCGAACATCGGACGTGCCTCCGTGGATGCCTTCAAGGCAGGCAATGATCTGCTGCTGATTCCTGCCGATCTGGATGCGTCGTACAAGGCAGTCCTCGAAGCCGCCCGCAGCGGTGAAATTCCCCAGGCCCAGCTTGACGCTTCGGTGCTTAAGCTACTAAAAGCAAAAGCCTCACTCGGCCTGGAGAAGGCTCGCCTAGTCCCCCTTGATGCGCTCTCGGCGGCCGTGGGAAAACCCGAGAATCTCGCCCTCGGCCAGCAGATTTCCGACGATTCCGTCACCTTCGTCCGTGACAACGGAAAGCTCTTGCCGTTCAAACATTCGGGAACTGTTCAGAGCGGCCTTCCGTATCAAAAGGTGGAAGAAGTTCGTAACGGCACCGTCGTAGTCGTATTGTCGGAAGATGTGCGCACCGAAGCTGGCCGCACGCTGGAGCGTCAAATTAAGTCTCGAATACCCGATGCCAATGTCATTTACGTCGATCCGCGGATCGCGGCCGCCATGTCCGACGACGTGCTGAAGGCGGTGGACCAGGCACAGGGCGTTATCGCGGCTGTTTATGTCGTTCCGACGGCGGGAAAGGCCATGCAAGGTGCAAACGGTTTGACCAATTCCGTCGCTCTCAACGATTCCAGCGGGACGCTCTTGCAGAAGATTCTTGAGCACGGGGCGGAGAAGACTGCAGTTCTGGCCATGGGGAATCCGTACCTGGCGCAGGACTTCCCGGCAGTGCAAAACTATCTTTGCACTTTCTCCAATGCGACGGTCTCAGAAATCAGCGCGGTCAAAGCACTCTTCGGTGAAATCGCCATTCGCGGCCATCTGCCGGTGAGTATTCCTAATGTTGCCCAGCGGGGCGCCGGAATCGAACGGCAGCCGCAAGTCTTACAAGGAGGAGGATCTGAGCATGCGTACCCCAAACCAGCCGGGCGCTAAGGCGTCTGTGGCTTTCGCCCTAGCCTTCGCAGCAATCATGGTTTTGCCCGCCTGCAGCGTGAACGTGAAGAAGGGCGACAACAATCAAGAGAAGAAAGTCGACATTGAGACTCCGGTGGGCGGGATTCACGTCAGCAGGAATGCCGATGTGCATGAAACCGGCCTGCCAGTTTATCCCGGTGCGCGGCTCAAGGAAAAAGAAGAGGATGGTGAGCAGAAGAGCGCAAACGTCAACATTTCGGGAATGGGTTATGCCCTGCGCGTGGTGGCGGTCGAGTTCGAATCGGATGATCCGCCTCAGAAGCTCATCGCCTACTATCAGGACCGACTCAAGAAATACGGCAATGTGCTTCAATGCCGCGCTAGCAAATTCGGTGGGAATACTGGCACAACCTACGACGGCAAAGATTCTCATGCCTCGAACGAACTGAAGTGCACGGGCGACAACAACGGTAAGGTCGTGGAACTGAAGGTGGGAACCGATCAAAACGAACATATCGTGTCGATCCAGCCGTCAGACTCAGGAAAGGGATCTGTTTTCGCTCTGGTCCACCTGCAAACCCACGGCAAGGAGGACACGATCTAGTTCCGGCTGCGAGGAGAAGTTGGAAGAGTGAAGATTTCAGATTGAACCCCTCACACCCGAAAACCTGCGATCTAGAATCTCGAAATCTGCCAGCTTCCCTTGCCTCGCGCATCCGCCTGCGGTACCTTGAAGCTCCGATGGAACACCCCTGCTATAAATGTGGCGCCACGGTTGAGGAGGGAATCGCCTTTTGCCCACATTGCAACGCGCCGCAAATTCGAGTCGGAGTTGAAGCCAGCGCGCTTTCCACAACGGCGCCGGGTTCCTCGCCTTCCGAGTTCTCGCCAGATACCGTGATTCAATGGCCGCAAGCCTTGCCGGCGGCGGCCGTCGCTGGACTGGTGGCAGCGCTTCTTGCTCTCGTGCCCCTCGGAGGCTTTGGGCTGGGAACGCTATCAGCCGGATTTCTCGCTGTTCTTCTGTACCGCCGTCGTAATCCTGGCTTCAACCCATCTGCAGGAATGGGAGCGAAGCTGGGCGCAGTTAGTGGAGCTCTGGCTTTCGCCTTTCTGACAGTCTTTCTGGCACTATGGGCAACGGTTTTCCGCACCACTGGGCAGATTCGCCAGACCATGATAGAGGCGGTTGAGCAATCGGCCGCTCGCAGCTCCAGCCCTCAGCAGGCCCAGCAGGCTCTGGAATTCCTCAAGACCCCCGCAGGCTTTGTCGTAATGATGGTCGTGGGCTTAGTGACAATGTTTGTTGTCTTCCTGATCTTTTCAAGCGTGGGTGGAGCGATCGGCGCTGCCCTGCTCCGGCGTAAGGGCCGGCTCTAGACTTAGAGTCGAGCCGATCTTCGTGAAACTTCATGGAATCCCAAAGGATACGGGGTTCGCTCCTCCTTCTTGCCCCGCCAGCCTTGCCCCGCGTATGATGCAGCGTCCATGACCGCAAGAATTGGATATATCATGCTCCACCTTGCGTCGAAGCCATGAACAAACCTGCGCGTGGATCGCTGCTGGGTATCGAACATCTCGATGCGGGAGAAATCCTGGGAGTATTCAAGCTTGCCCGGCGGATGAATCCGCTCAAGCCGCGTCCCTTGCTGCGCGGAAAGCGCGTGCTGCTTCTGTTTTACGAACCCTCCACGCGCACCCGCAGTTCGTTCGAAGTCGCGGCGAAATCTATGGGTGCGATGACCACGCTGGTGCTCGCCAGTGGATCCAGCATCGAGAAGGGCGAGTCGCTGCTTGATACGGCCTACACTCTGCGGGCCGTGGGTGCGGATGTCATCGTCGTGCGTCATCCTCTGGCCGGCGCTCCCCTGCTCATGGCCAAGCATTTGGATATTCCTGTCGTGAATGCTGGCGATGGCATGCATGAGCATCCCTCGCAGGCATTGCTCGACGCCTATACCATCCTCCGTCACAAGAAAAATCTTAAAGGCCTCCAGGTGGCGATCGCCGGCGACATTTATCACAGCCGCGTGGCCCGTTCCGCGATTCATCTGCTGGGTAAGTTCGGAGCCCACATTACCCTATGCGGCCCGCCTGAATTTCTTCCGGAGGTGGCGACCAGCCTGGCCCCCGGCTTGCACATTACGCGCACCGTGGAAGATGCAGTTCGTGGCGCTGACGTGATCATGGTGTTGCGGGTGCAAAAAGAGCGCTTGGCGGGAGTGAAGATCAGCCTGCAGACTTACATTGAGCGCTACCAGATCACTATGGCTCGAGTGAAGCTGGCGAAGCGTGACGCCATGGTGATGCATCCGGGGCCGATTATCCGCGGGCTTGAACTGACCTGGGAAGTGGCCGACTGCCCGCAGTCGGCGATCGTCGAGGAGGTGCGTAACGGTGTGCCTGTGAGGATGGCAATCCTGGCAAAGGCGCTTGGCAGAGCTAGGTAATGTAAGCGCGAGCGTTCACGCTCGTGCGGTTTCGGCTGCACATTTTGGGAATCCTGTGAATCGAAGAGAAAATCACAGCTTGCTAATCAAGGGCGGGCATCTAGTTGATCCCGCCGCAAGGGTTGACGCTCCCATGGACGTCCTCTTGCGCGAGGGACGTGTCGCCGAGGTTGCGCTGCCCAACAAAATCCGCGGCAGCGCCGATGAGAAGTTTGACGCGCGCGGTCTGGTTGTGGCCCCCGGCTTCATCGATCTGCACGTTCACTTGCGCGAGCCCGGCCAGAGCTACAAGGAGACCATCGCGTCAGGCACCGCCGCCGCTGCTGTCGGGGGATTTACCTCGATCTGCTGCATGCCCAATACCCATCCCATTGTCGACTCACCAGAATGGGTCACCTGGATTCAGCAGGCCGAGCGCGGCGCAGCAGTCAACGTTTTTCCAGTTGCTGCCGCGACCAAGGCCAGCAAGGGCGCGGTGCTCACCGATTTCCGTGGATTGCAGCGGGCCGGCGCGATTGCAGTCACCGATGACGGCAAACCGATTCTGGGCAACGACATCATGCGGGAGACGCTGCGATTGGCATCCGAGCTTAATCTCCCCGTAATTCAGCACGCCGAAGATACGCGCATGACGGAACACTGCTCGATGAACGATGGACCCACTTCATTTCGGCTGGGGTTGCGCGGAATGAAGGCGGCGGCAGAGGCGTCTATCGTCGAGCGCGACGTGCAACTCGCCCAGCAGTTTGCGGGCACACGCTTGCATGTAGCGCATCTCTCGACGGCGGATGCGCTCAAAGCCGTGCGCCGTGGCAAGCGCAGTAAGGCCCGCATCACCTGCGAAGTCACGCCGCATCACTTCACTTTGACCGACGCCGACGTCGCCGACTACGACACCAATTTCAAAATGAATCCGCCCCTGCGCTCTGCTTCTGATCGCGAGGCCATCCTGGTGGCGCTGGCGGACGGCACCGTGGACGCCATCGCCACCGATCACGCGCCCCATGCACCTCATGAAAAGATCATCGAATTTGAGCGCGCTCTGTTCGGGGTCACGGGTCTGGAGACCGTACTCGGCGTCGCCATCACCCGCCTGCACCGCGAGCAACGGATTCCGCTGGCAAGAATTGTGGAACTCTTCACTGCAGGCCCGGCACGTGTGGTCGACATCAAAGGGCGCGGCAGCTTGGCACGCGGTAGTCACGCCGACGTCACCATCTTCGATCCTAAGAAGCGCTGGACGTTTGAAGCCGCGAAGTCTCGCTCCAAGTCGCGCAACACTCCATTTGACGGCTGGCAGCTTACCGGGAAAGTTGTGGCTACGATTGTGGGTGGGCGGGTCGTGTACCGGGCAGATTAAACATCCCAACGATTGCAGGAAGTGTTCCACGTGGAACCTTCAGTCCTAGCTAAGTAGCGTACTTGCAATATCTTGCCTGTTTGATTACACAGAAAAAATCTCCGCGGTAGGCGCTTTCATCAACTGATTTTATACAGTAAAATGTATATTTCCTAATGGATTTGTGCATGACGAGCGAGAACGTTAAACCAACTCACATCACGCTGGAAAACGTCCTCGATGACCTGGGGTTCTCGCCGGAGCTAGCCACGGCCCTGAAGTTCAAAGCAGATTTGTACCAAGCAATCTTGAAGTACGCTCGCAAGTATTCGCAAAAGCAGTTGCAAGCGATTCTAGGAGAGCCACAGCCTCGCGTGAGCGA
>Ga0210404_10001268_pt1 | contig 11074 bp, 8 predicted proteins | sample IncBWH28MmetaG_FD_155455 | JGI IMG/M metagenome (GOLD analysis project Ga0210404, IMG submission 155455) | Forest soil microbial communities from Barre Woods Harvard Forest LTER site, Petersham, Massachusetts, United States - Inc-BW-H-28-M | ecosystem: Environmental > Terrestrial > Soil >... | reverse complement strand
GCATGTCGCGCAAACGAATGCCAGCCTGACGCGCGCATCGGACGTCTTGCAGAAAACCGTATATGCGGCCCCCTACAACGGCATGATCACCAATCTTCCAGTTCGCGAAGGAGAAACCGTCGTCATCGGCATTCAGAATGCCCCCGGCAGCACACTGATGACGCTCGCCGACATGTCGGTCATTACCGCCGAGGTAAAGGTTGACGAAACCGATATCGTGAATGTGCGGCTCGGGCAGCCCGCCGAAGTAACGATTGACGCGATTCCAAAGAAAGTTTTCCATGCCACAGTGAGTGAGATCGGGAACAACGCGATTGTGCGATCAACCGGAGTCGCAACCTCGCAGCAAGCCAGTGCGAGCCAGGAAGCCAAAGATTTCAAGGTTGTGGTCACGCTGCAGGATCCTCCTGAGGACCTGCGGCCGGGATTATCGACGACCGCAAAAATCACCACCGCAACCCGGAGCAACGTGGTCACAATTCCCATCCAGGCTTTAACGATTCGTCGCGAGGAGGACCTGGAAGCGGCGAGCGCGGAAAAGGGATCGGTACAGGCAGCGGCTCCGCAGAAGGATGCGTCCAAGAATAAGAAAGAGAGTGAAGTCCAGGGCGTCTTCGTTATTCGTGACAAGAAGGCTCAATTCGTTCCCGTGCAGACCGGCATCACCGGCACCACCGATATTGAGGTGCTGAGCGGTTTGACACAAGGCGATGAAATCGTGACGGGCAGCTACAAAGTCTTGCGCACCGTGAAGCCTGGAACCAGCGTAAAAATCGATAATTCGGCAGCGAAAAAGGAAGAGAGCAACTAGTATCGATACAGCCAGACTTGACGACTAACAAAGGTTGGGGTGGCTCGTCCAATGGGGAGCCGTCCGGATGGAGAAAGTGAAGTGTCCCCAGAGGACCAGGAGAGGAAAATGGCAACCGCCGAAGTAGTGAATTTCGCACAAGCCACAGGGTTGGAGTCTCCGGGTCAGTGCATGATCGCGACCGAGGATCTGTGGAAGACGTACGACATGGGCTCGGAGCAGCAGGTGCACGCCTTGCGCGGAGTCAATCTGCAGATTCGGCGGAACGAATACGTGGCGATCATGGGACCATCCGGTTCTGGAAAATCGACGCTGATGAATCTGATCGGCTGTCTCGATTCTCCGAGCAAAGGCAATTATTGGCTGAACAATCAGCTGGTCAGCGAACTGGATGATGACGAGCTGGCGCGAATCCGGAACAAGGAAATCGGGTTCGTGTTCCAGACCTTCAACCTGCTGGCCCGGGCCACGGCTTTGCACAATGTCGAACTGCCTTTGATCTACGCCGGCGTTCCGGCGGAGGAACGGATCGCGCGTGCAGAGGGCGCTCTCGCCGCCGTCGGCATGGAAAAGCGCATGACGCACAAGCCCAACGAACTCTCCGGCGGACAACGGCAGCGCGTCGCGATTGCCCGCGCTCTCGTGAATAAGCCTTCGATCATCCTGGCCGACGAACCCACCGGGAACCTCGACTCGCAAACCGGCAACGAGATCATGGCACTGTTCGACCGGCTGCGGGCGGAAGGCAACACCATCGTGCTCGTCACCCACGAACATGACATCGCCGAGTATGCTCATCGCGTCATCTTCATTAAGGACGGAGTCATCGCGGGAGACGAGAAGAAGAGATAAGCATTCGCGCTTTGCGGCAAAACGCTCGGTCCTTGGCCGGGCGTTTTGTTTTGGGAGGATCCCCAACTGATAAGGCCGGCATTCATTCGGGCCTGGGCTAATCTCCCCGCCTGAGGCGCCGATAGAACGATCAGGAGAGGTGACAAGGTGAAGATTCTCCTGGTCGAAGACAGCGAAACCCTGCGACTCAGCAACCAACGCGCGCTCGTAGAGGCAGGTCACGACGTGACTTGTGCGGATGATTGCGACTCCGCTTTGCAAACTGCCAGAGATCGGAGTCCTGACCTGATTCTGCTCGATCTAATAGCGCCCAAAAGCAGCGAGTTGGAGGTGTTGACGCGCCTCAAGCATTGCCGCACCACATCCAGGATTCCGGTAATCGCGCTCAGTGCGCTCCCCGAAAAGAAGTGTCACAAGCTGCTCGACGCGGGCATGGAAGATTATGTGGATAAACGCGCGATTGTCAGCGAGGGTGGAATGAATCGCCTTCCTCAACTGCTGGAGAGACTGATTCACAGAATCAACCGCAAGCGCGGTCATGCACTCTCATCGCCCGTCAAGAAATAAAGGCGTAAGAAACAGTTCAAACCCCTCGCCAGGAGGGGTTTTTGTTTCAGAAATTCTGGATTCGTTCCCGGATCAACAACGCTACGGTGTCCTAGTCACCGATTGCACTCCGGCAGTGTCGGTGGGTAGCGCAGGCTTTCCGACGAAGAAGTTGTGGTCGTAGAGATTCCGATACATGCGACCGGCAATTTCTGCCGCCTTAGGACCGAATGTGGGCCGACCGCCTTGCAAGAAGACGACCGTCACGATGCGTCCAACATCGGTATTCGCGTAGGAGGCGAACCATCCATATCGAGTACCGTCGCGCGAGCAGGTTCCGGTCTTGCCGAGCACTTGTTCTTCGGAGAAGTTGTAGCGCACGCTCCGCGCCGTGCCGTACTGGACCGCTCCCGCCATGCCGTCGGAGATCTCGGGAATCAGCGGAGCAATATCGAGGTGGCGCTTGATGCGGGGCTGGAAATTGGCAATGTCGTCAGGCGTGGTCGGATGCTGCATGTAGTAAAGCGTCCCGCCGTTGGCGATCGCCGAAACCATCGCTCCCAGTTGTAGAGGCGTCATGGATACGCCCTCTCCAAAAGAGCACATCTTCCCCACGCCGCCCAGTTTCGAAGAGATTTCCTCCTCGGGATAAATGCCGAGGTGCTCGCCGTCGATGTTGTAACCCGCCAACTCGCCCAATCCAAACTCGTGCGCGTAATAGCTGACCTTGTCAAAGCCGAGTTTGCGTCCCAGCGCCTCGAAATACGCATTGTTCGAGCGCGCCAGAGCGTTGGTGAGATTCATGCGGCTGCGACGGCCAAGCGTGACCGGGGTGTCTTTGTCGATGAGGCCTTCACTCAGAGCTGCGAGCGCGACCGAGACTTTGATGGTCGAACAGGGCTGCGCGCCGCTCGACAGCGCCAGCTTCTGATTCACCATGGCGAGAACGCGGCCACTGGTTGGCTCGATCGCCACCACGGTTCCATTCATGTTGCCCAGCGCATCGATGGCGGCCTGCCGCACGACCGGATCTTCGCCCGTGACGACATCGCCTTCGGTTAAGTCTTCCGCGAAAGAACTGGTGTAGAAGCGTTCGTAGTAGCGATGCCGGCGATGGTGTACTACCGTGCGACGACTCGCGGTCGTTACACTTCGGCTCCGCGCCAGGTGGCTCATTCGTCGCCGCGCACGCTGGCTTTCTGACACTTTTTGTGACTTCGACTTGCCGGTAAGTGCTCGAGCATTGACGTTGGCGGCATCGCCCAGCGCCGTCAATGCGAACATCACACCCGCTAAGAACAAGAGCCTGAGGAAATTATTGGTGTTCACTGACTTCTAGCCCCTAACCCGTCCACCGAACCTGCCAAATAGAATGCACGCTTGATGCCAGCCTGAGAGCCACGATTCGCCCGGCATCCATGTTCCCGATAATAAGGGAGTTAGGTTTGTCTCACAATCTAAATTTTATGCACGTTTGGATCCGAACTGCGCCTTCTAACCCTGTTTGTGAGAAGGGGTTAATGGAATTGCACCCCGGTTCTGCGGCTTTCGTAATCGATCGGGGCGGTAACTTCGTCGATACCTGGCCTTAAGGAGAAAGATTTTGCACATCGGAGCCGCAGATTTATGGAATGGCGGACTTTCGTGCGCGCACAATCACGGGCTGATGCAGCGCCCCGAGCGAGCATGGTTCAGCAAATCTCAATTTGATTCGCTCTGAGCTAAGTCGCTGAAAGCCGGTTCTGGGTCGTTTGGTCAAACGAAATGGGTCGCCAATATCTCGTAGAATGCCTGTAAATTGCGTTTAGGAGACCGTGGAGCGCACTTTGAGGGTGTAGCCGAGGTTCGGGGTCATGATCGTCCCGACAATGCGGCTGAGGCTTCCTGGAAGCTTATGTTATCCAATAGCTAACCGTTGACCCGTCCGCCGCAGGGGCTTCGAGAAGTACAAAAAAGATAACCACGAAGGTCACGAAGGTTGCACGAAGGCTTGGCACGAGGCCTTCGTGTGTCCTTCGTGTTCTTCGTGGTTGCTGTTGGTTTTGCTTGCGACTGGCTATGATCCGTTCGAGCAAACGCTCAGCGACTCACCTTGAAAGCTCAGCCAATCGTTCACACTTGTACTTGGGGGCGCTCCGAAGTACGGGAGCGTTACCAGATCCTGCAGATTGTAGGTGAAGCCGTGCAGGATGTAGCGATATGCGCCATAGTTCGGTTTCCCTACGAGTGGATCACCGTTCTCGAGGATGCCGCACGGCGTGTTGTTGCCATTAATGTTCACGACCAGGGGATCGTCGGCCCACTCCCCGATTTCATGCGAGAGCGCGGAGACATCCTGCGAAAAAGCGCCCACGTGATCCACGTAGCTCGCGTGCGCATACGACTGCGGTGCGCTGAGGCTGCCCTCTGAGCTGTGGTACCCGCCAATGCAGCATTGGTTGTTTTGGGTGAGGTAGACGTCGTAAGTCAGGAAGATCGGGAAAGCGTGCGGCGCGATGCCGAGATTGCTGATGATGATGGGAAGTTGTGCGTCAAACCAGTTGATATCCACCAGTCCCGCAGTGAAACCGAAGGCTTTGCCCGTTTTGCCGTATTGCGAAGGAGGGCTGAGCGTTTGTTCCGCGGTCACGGTGGGGCCTCCGAGATGAAGATGCGAATTGGTGTGGGTCTTCACGGTTCCCCAGAAGTTCGCGCGCTGAAAGGCGTCGATATATTGCGTGGTGCCGACGTCCACACCGTGCTGTGTGTAGGTGGTGGTCGAATCGAATAAGGGCGAGTCCACCGTATTTTGGATGACGGTGTTTCCGTTCGAGAGAATGTGGGTGGGATTAAACGTGGTTTTAGTGGTGCCGTTCGTGACCACAATTTTAACGGGAATGATGTAGACCGGAATGGTGGTGTTCGTATTCGCGGACGGAGCGGTGCCCACCATGTTGTAACGATAAGTTCTTCCGGCGTGGGTAAAGCTGCCATTCCAGGTTGTCAGCGGCAGCAAGGAGGCTGCCGGAACAGCGATATCGGTGCGCAGGCGCGGAGGCATGGTTGTGAACCTGGCTTGGGCCGGTTGATTGCTGAGATTCATTTCCTCGTTATTCTGCGCGAATGAGGCAACGGAAATGCACACCAGCAGCATGAGCACAGGCAGGTGAGAGGGATGCCTAAGACGAGAGGTCATGGTGATCGGTTCTCCTTGGGGGCCAAGTGGTGGTGGCGTGTGCCGCCGGCTGATGCGCAAGGTTGTGAGATGAGCCAAGGCTACAGCGGTTGATGAACATTCTGGAGGTGCGCTGTTCGAGGTGTCAATGTGCAAAGCGCGCCGCAAATATTCGGAAGGGCATGCAAGAGGGCGAAGGGTGTGAAGCCCTACAATTCCAGGCCAGCAGTCGCCGTTGCCGATCGGAATCAGTCGTTGGTCGTCGAGAGTCCAAGATTGTTGCGGTAACGGAATCCCACCCTATGCGCAAACGACGCGCATAGGGTGGGGCACCCGGCTTTTCTACATGACCTCGCCGCGCTTGCGCAGGAAGGCAGGCACGTCCAGGTCATTCTGCTCGAAGTTCGAGACCATGGCTGTGCGCAAGGCGTCGAGGGACGCGGCATCCGGTGAAACCTGTTGCAGGCCGGCGGAGGCGGCAGGCTCAACCGCCGGGGTCTCTTCCTTCATGATTCGCTCCGGCTCAGGGTCAGGTTCAAAGGGCGCGGGCTGCGGTTCGGGGAACTCGTTGTGCGAACTCGCAAAGGACGAATGGATTTCGCGTTGGCGTGCGCGCATGGCCGGCACTTCGCGGAAGCCGGTCGCGATCACCGTGATCTTCACGCTGTCTTTCATCTTCTCGTCGAGGACGGCGCCGAAGATGATGTTGGCGTCATCATGAGCTGCGCTTTGAATGATGGTGCAGGCCTGCTGCACCTCGGCCAGTTTGAGCGAGCTTGAGCCGGTGATGTTGATCAGAATGCCGCGCGCGCCATCAATCGCTCCGGCTTCCAGCAACGGCGAAGCGATGGCTTTCTGGGCGGCGTCGGTAGCCCGATGATCGCCGCTGGCGGTAGCCGTGCCCATGACCGCGTATCCCATGGCCGCCATGATGGCCTTCACGTCGGCGAAGTCGCGATTGATGATGCCGGGGATGGTGATGATGTCGGAAATGCCCTGCACACCTTGACGAAGAATGTCGTCGGCCACGCGGAACGATTCGAAGAAGCCGGCATTCTCGGCGACTGCCAGCAGCTTCTCGTTGGGGATGACGATGGTGGTGTCGACCGACTCCATCAGTTCGTTGATGCCTCGCTCGGCTTGTGACATGCGGCGCTTGCCTTCGAAGGCGAAGGGCTTGGTAACGACCGCGACAGTGAGCGCTCCCATTTCGCTGGCCAGCGACGCGATAATCGGCGCGGCGCCTGTGCCGGTTCCGCCGCCGAGGCCGGTAGTGACGAACACCATGTCGGCACCTTCGAGCGCTTCGATGATCTTGTCGGAATCCTCGAGGGCCGCTTTGCGTCCGACTTCCGGATTGGCGCCTGCTCCCAGACCATTGGTGAGCTTGACCCCCAGTTGAATCTTGACCGGCGCGTGCGACATGCGCAGAGCCTGCAGATCCGTGTTCGCGACCACGAACTCGATGCCTTCCATGCCGGCATCGATCATGCGATTGACCGCATTGCCACCGCCACCACCGACCCCGATCACCTTGATCTTGGCGTCGTTGCGATTGTCTTCGTTGAAACTGATGCGAATGCCGCTTTCGTCTTTTTTCATATCCACCGCCGTAAGGATTTTGTTAGCTCTCATTGCCGAACTACCGATCTCGTGAAAACACCACTGTCCTGCTTGCTCCATCGAACAAATCTCATGCGCCTTTGCGAACGAACATCGCTTTCAGGCGCGAACTCCAGCGATCATCCTGAATTCCGCGCGCCACCCGGGCGCGATGGCCGTAATAGATCATGCCGAGGGCAGCCGCAAATTCAGGTTCGGCCAACTCGACCGGCATTTTCGCGAGCGGCACAGGCCAGGCAATGCGCACCGGCTTGCGGAGCACGGATTCGGCAATATCGAGCAGACCCGGCAGGCGCGATCCGCCTCCGCTTAGAACCAGCCCGGCCAGGCAAGCCTCAAACATGCCGCTCTGCCGCATCGATTCGCGCAACATTTCGCAGAGTTCGCGGGCGCGTGGCTCCAAGATCTCGCCGAGTAAACGCTGCGTGAGCAGCCGAGACGGCCGGTCGCCGACCGAGGGCACCTCGACTTCGTTGCCTTCCGGTATCAAGGTCACGATGGCATTTCCGTAAAGCTTCTTGAGTTTTTCCGCCTCGTTCACGGGCGTACAGAGGCCCACGGACAGGTCGCTCGTAAAGTGATCGCCTCCGATGGGAATTACGCCGGTGTAGGCAACCGCTCCCTGGCAAAAAATCACGAGTTCGGTCGAACCTGCGCCGATGTCAGCGAGGCACACTCCCAGATCTCGCTCGTCGGAGCGCAGCACGGCATCGGCGCATGCCAGCGGCTCGAACACTGTGTCATCGACATGCACACCAGCGCGATTGACGGCCGTCACAACATTCTGCGTGGCGCTCGAAGCGGAGGTCACCATGTGGACTCGGACTTCCAGGCGCGCGGCCATCATGCCCAGCGGATCGTGTACGCCCGATTGCTCGTCGAGAATGAATTCCTGCGGCAGGAGATGGAGAATTTCCCGGTCGGCGGGCAGGGAAATGGCGCGCGCTTTGTCGACCGCCATGCGGATTTCTGCGCGGGCGATCTCGCGCGGGCGATTGCCGAACGTGATGCCACCATGTGTGTTGATGCCGCGCACGTGCGAGCCGGCCACACCGACCAGCGCATGCTCCACGGGAGCGCCCGCCCTGTCTTCGGCAGTCTCCACGGCTTTTTGAATCGAGGAGACCGCCTTCTCCAGATCTACAATCACACCTTTGCGCGTACCGCGCGATTCGGCAACCCCGTGGCCGCGATAGCGCAAACCGTTCTCCGTGATTTCCGCCACCAGCGCACAGGTTTTTGCGCTCCCCACATCAATGACGTTCAGAAAGTGCCCGTGCTGGTTCGCCATCCTATGGATGATCCTGTTGGTCCTGAATTTTTGCGATCGCCGCACTCGGCTTGTTCCTGGCGGGCGCATGCGGAACGATTGTTGCCTTGCCCGCCGGCTTCGCGGTCGAATTCGCGACCACGTTCCCTGCCGGCTGCGGACCGATAGCCTTTGCACCGGGAGAAGGAACAGGTTTCGCTGCTGTCTTCCTCGCCTTCGGCTTCCACCTGGTTTTCTTGTGTGCAGTTTTCTTGCTCACCGGCTTGGCAACCGGCTTCTGCGCGCCTCCACTGGGGGGAAGTGCAGCCGACGCGTGCGATGGAGTTGGCAGCTTGGCCGGCGTTACGACGTGAATGAGCGCGGCCGGCTTCACACCCGCGGCGATCGCGGCCCTGGCGGCGGCGGGCGTGATTTGCGGCGCTTTGGCGGTCCCCTGCATGTCGGGATTGAGGATGATCTGGTGCTCGTAACGGAGGTCTACCGACTCCAGCTTCTCGAACTGCTGGCGCCATCCCCGCACGTGGGTCACGTAGATTTTGTAGCGACTCAGAAAATCGGAGGAGCCGAGGTGCACCAGAACGGCGCCCGCGGAGTCGTTGGTGAGCACCTTCACGTCATCCTGATCGGAGATATCCACTTCGCTGAGGTCTTGCGAGTAGTGCGCGCCATCGGAGTCGAGCTCGCGCAGCAGCTGGTTGTAAATCCTCATGCGCGCCGCGCGGGTAGAGAGCGGCTCTCCGGGATTCATGCCGACGATCACCGGGAAGGAATATTTCTGCTTGCCGGCTCCCGGTAATTCCATCAACGTCCCGCCGGCATCGATGAGCCAGATCCTTGAGCCAAGACGGGCAAACGCGATGGGCGTGCGCTCGTGAATTTCAACCTGCAGCCGATTGGGGACGAACCGCATCACGCTGGCCGATTCGACCCAGGGAATTTTTTCGAGCTGCGCTTTGCGTTCGGTGAGAGGGATAAAGAAGATGTTGCGTCCAATATCGCCGCCGAGCACTTCCATCACCTGGGTATGAGGCACGTTATGCGTGCCAATGATTTCGATGTCGTCGCTGGATTCAATGCGGAAGCGCCAATTGCGCTCGCCGTAGTGATACACAGCGGCTCCCGCGACACCTGACATACAGGCAAGAATGAGCGCGATCGCCGACCAGGCCAGCAGGTGGAGAGTCTTTTTCGGGAGGGTGCCGCGCCGGGCGGAGACGCGCTTTTGCCCGCGTAGAAAAGGCGATTCTTCCTCGACGTCGAGATCCACCAGGCGCGCGTTGTCCAGCTCGCGCTCCGGTTCGCCCGGCGGCGGATACAACTCTTCCTGCAGGATGGTGGGACTGCTTTTCCGCGCCATCAGACCAGGTAGTTGTCGAAGAAAATCGCTGAGCGGGAATAACTATAAATCTTTTTTGCGGATTGAAATAGACAAAATGTTGGTTCGATCGACGGAATTTTCAATCCTGCTGCAAGGTTCCGTTCAATACAAACGCGACTGCCAGTGACAGCAGTCGCGCGCAGCAGGAAGCGGAGTCGTATGTTCTAAATCGGCCCGTCCGAACCACTCATGGAATTCTGATCGACTCCGGGCACGCCGGAAAGATCGATGTCCGGCAGATTCGAAAGGTCGATCTTCGGCATGTCTCCCAGGTCGACGACCACCTTGGAGAATCCTGAGCAGTCATGCACGCGATCGATGCCGATCATGCGAACCTTGTCCATTTTCATGTGAACCAGGTCCATCTTTCTTTGCAGTCGGGCTTGGGCGATCTGCTGGCGGGCCTGCGCCATCGCAATCTGGCGTTGCGCCTGAGCGACGCGCTGCGCCACCATCTTACCCTGGAGCTTTTGGAAGCCAGCTTCGGTCCGGCCAAATGCCTCAGGGCTTCGCCCGAGCATCAGCTCGGCCATCGTCACGGCCTGCAGACCGCGCTCGGAAGCCCGCTCGAAGACGGCTGCCGCGCGATCAGCCAGACAATGTACCCAGCCCAGTTGGCCATCCTGATAGGCACCGTTCAATCCCAGGGCCAGAACTCCCGCCGCCAGCCAATACCAACCTGTTTGCGACCGCATACGCCGCTCCTCAACCTGTAATGCTGTTTAGACGAAGGGAGTTTCAGTTTGTTAGGGAAAGATACGGGCGGGAGACAAGAAAAGTTTCGAAAAATAGGCAGGTTCGTCTCGAATTGAGACCGAGGCCGCGGTTCTTTTGTGATGAGAGACTTGGCGCCGCCGGATTACGCAACTGGCTGACGAGCCTGTAGTTTTTCCAGGATGATCGGCCCCAGCTGCGAGACGCTGCCAGCGCCTAGTGTCAGAATCATGTCGCCCTCCTCGGCTTGGCTCGACACTAATTCCACGGCGTCCGCGAACGAGGGCACGTAGCGGGCATCCTGTGCCGCGGTTTGGCGGATGTGAGCAGCCAGCGCGTCCCCGCTCACTCCCTCAATGGGCTGCTCGCTGGCGGCGTAGATGTCAAGGATGGCGAGCGTGTCGGCATCACGGAAAGCATCTCCGAATTCTTCCATAAGAGCCTTGGTGCGCGTGTAACGGTGCGGCTGAAAGATGACGTGAATTTTGCCAAAGCCGCACTGTCTGGCGGCGGCAAGCGTCGCTCGGATTTCGGTGGGATGGTGGCCGTAGTCGTCGACCACGCTGACGCCCGCAGCCCTGCCCCGTAACTGAAAGCGGCGATCCACGCCGCGGAAGTTCTCGAGCGCGGCACGAATGCTTTCTACCGGGAGGTCGAGGCCGATCCCTACTGCAACTGCGGCCGTCGCGTTGAGAATGTTGTGGGTACCCGGCACATGCAGCGAAA
>Ga0210404_10001267_pt1 | contig 11077 bp, 15 predicted proteins | sample IncBWH28MmetaG_FD_155455 | JGI IMG/M metagenome (GOLD analysis project Ga0210404, IMG submission 155455) | Forest soil microbial communities from Barre Woods Harvard Forest LTER site, Petersham, Massachusetts, United States - Inc-BW-H-28-M | ecosystem: Environmental > Terrestrial > Soil >... | reverse complement strand
CAGTTGCACTCCCCGCAAGGAAGCAAACAATACGTCCTGGTAAAGACGAAGCAGGGGAAACTGCTTCTAAACAGGCCCACGGAGAGCCCCCAGGCTTCTAGGTAAGAGTTTTGGCAATTAGCCAGCTAGCCCTCTAGCCAGCAAGTGCTGTCAAGAGGTCAGAGCCAGCCAACGAACGCGAATTGGTTGGCTTTTTTCTTTTTATGGACTACGTCGATGACAAGTCGGCACTAACGGTCCCACAGGACGGATCCAAATTATTCGGACGCCCAGCGGAATACATCGGGTCTCGCGACGCATCGACGGTCGAGCAAATTGTTGCATTTCGTGAATTCTTCGAACTGCTGGCGGAATGGGACCACGAGGAATCCGACTATGGAAACTGAAATCAAGGTGGAGCTAGCGCTGGTAAACGCAAAGCCCCCGCTGCGCGCTCTGGCGGACCTCGTTCTGCGATGGCCGGGCGGGGAGATTACGATTCGCCGTTGCGCCGTGTTTGAGAAAGCAGGTGCGTCCCCCTGGGCCAATCTTCCTCGATTGCCAATCGAAAAGAATGGGAAAAAGCAGTTTATGCCACTGCTTGACCTCCCGCGTGAATTGAAAGAGCGCGTCCTTAATGCGGTACTTGACGAGTACCGGAGAAAAGTGGATGCGCGGTGATTCGAGTTCCCCTGGTGTCTCGGGCCACAAGTGCGGGCTCTGTCTTGGCCTGACAACCCGCGACGGCGTACGGCAGGGACACCAGGGGGCCCCGAATGCCGGGGTTGGATGTAAAGGCCGCTGAGAAGCAGTTAGCTGAGCGGGCCGCCGAAGGCGGCCCAACTTAATTCATACAGAAGGAATAAGTGAGGTGAACTGAGATGGCTGAGGCGTCACAACAAGGCAACGGACTCTACAAGATTTGGAAGAATCCGTCCAAACCTGGTGAGCCGGTCGTTTATCTCGGAGAGTACCGACCAGCGGAAGGCCAATTTCTGTTCAACGCTAGGGACCTGCGCGAGCTCGGGTTCGAGCCTGGAAATTACACGATCCGCGCCCCCGAGGGGTGTCATCACCTCAAACTGTTTTCAAAGTGGCAGGAAGTATCCATCCCGCGATGATCGATGTCGCCAAAGCCGAAGGTGAGGCTGCACTTTGGGGTATTCCGTTGTCGGATTGGATGGAATTGCGCGTACGGATGTTCGGCAACGTGGATGCGTTCGGCGATCCCGAGTTCGACGACGAGCCGGACGAGGAGTGGCGCGCGCAGGTATCTCATGTCCTGGTGGAACACAAAATGTTCACCAAGGCGAATCGCTTTACCGAATGTTCTCGATATGCGTACACGTACGAATGCGAAGGGCCGGAACGACATCAGCTGTTTTCTCCGATCTACTGCGACCTCCGGTTTTGTCCGCGCTGTGGGCCACGGCAATTCGCTCGTCTGATCGAGAAATACATGCCCATCATCACGTCAGTATGTTCTCAACTAAAACCGGACTTCCTCTTGAGGGAAATCACGCTGACCACGCGGAACACCGGCAGTATTTCGGCGCATGATGTGAAGCAATTCAATCTGGACGTTAAAATGACTTTAAAGGCCTTGATGGGCAGCGTGAAGGGTTGGGGTGCGATTTGGTGTGACGAAGTTGGCTTCAACAACACCAATCTCCACGCGCACGTCCTTTTCTACGGACCCTACATTTCCCAAGACGCCTTGGCCGCGACGTGGAAAGAGATTTCTGGGCACGAAGTCGTTTACATCAAGAAGGCGCCGCGGCGCGGCAACACGGCGTTAATCCACCTTCTGAAGTACGTTTCCAAGCCACCAGCGAGCGATCCAAACCTGATAGGCCTGTTGGAGGTCGCATTCCACGGGTGTCGCCGGGTTCACGCCGTCGGCATCTTTTACAACTTCGCCAAAGAAGATCCAGATAACAAGCAAAGCGTATGGACGACCTGTCCGCATTGCGGGGCGGAGATAACGAAACTGCCAGGCGCCATAAAAATAGAGAAGGCGATTCTCGAAGGCCGCACGTTTGTCGGTACAAAATTCACGGCACGGAGAAAAGAATGGGTCAACTAAAGCGCAATCAGACCCAGGGCAACGTTAACGTAACGTTGGGCGCTTCTCGTGCTCCTATATCGGAGTTGACGGGCAAAGAGTTTCCGTGTCCCCTGTGCGGAGAGGGGCTGCCGATCCTGCTTTCTAAGCGGAACAAGCCCTATTTCACATGCAACAGATGCGGGGTTCAGACGTTCGTGCGCGGCAAGACCGGGATTTCACGGCTCCATGAAATGGCCGTTGCCGGAATACTCGTTTCCGGCAGGAAAGAGGGCGCATCGTACGGAATTCGTCTTTATAACCGGTTGGAAGGATTGAAGTTACAGAAACACGATTTGGACAAGAAACACGGTTTATTCATTTCTGATCCGGATTTAATCCATGCAATTTCCCTGGTTGACGGTGAAATAGAAAAGGTACAAGGTGAACTCGCTAAATTGGCGCGTGAAACGGATTAAATCGCGTTTAACGGGATTAAATGAAGGACGCAATCATTTACGCAAGGGTGTCGAGCCGGGACCAGGAGCGCGAGGGATATTCGATACCCGCGCAATTGAAACTCCTCCGTGAATACGCCCGAACCCATGATTTACGGATCGTTCGGGAGTTCGTCGACGTTGAAACCGCTAAAGTTGCTGGACGGAAGCATTTCGACGAGATGGTCCGTTTTATAAAACAGAACCGCTCGTGCCGAACGTTGGTTGTTGAAAAAACGGACCGCTTATACCGGAATTTCAGGGACTGCGTCACGCTCGAAGATCTAGAAATAGAGATTCATTTGCCGAAGGAAGGGCAAGTCATAAGCAAGGAAGCTAAATCCCAGGCGAAACTGGTTCATGGGATTCAGGTCGTGATCGCTCGGAATTACATCGAAAACCTGCGCGAAGAAGTCCGCAAGGGAATGCGGGAAAAGTCCGAGCAGGGCGTTTACCCGAGCCGCCCGCCCCTTGGTTACCGGAACAATAAGCTTGAACACACCATCGAAATCGATCCCGACAAAGCGCCTATTGCACGAAGGATATTTGACCTTTACGCAAGTGGAAACCGATCACTTTCGAGCGTTCGCGAGATCATAAAGAATGACTTTGGGCCGGTCTTTTCAAACGGCTATTTGGTGAAGATTCTCAAGAATCCGTTCTACATCGGCTCGTTCTACTGGGAAAGCAAGTTGTATTCTGGCACGCAGACGCCGCTTGTCAGCCAGGAACTCTTCGACCAGGTGCAGGCGGTGTTCAGGGGGCACAATAGAGCGAAGCAACGGAAACACCAGTTTGCTTTTGGCGGGCTATTGCGCTGCGCCTACGACGACTGCAGGGTTACGACGGAGCTCAAGAAAAATCGCTATACGTACTACCACTGCACCGGCTTCCGGGGAAAATGTGATCTTCCCTATATGCGCGAAGAAGAGCTCGGAAACCGATTGGCGCGAGTACTCAAGGACATTCACATTCCCGATGACGTCCTGGCGACGTTACAGCGTTCCCTGCTCCACGATAAGGGTCAAGCGGAGGCGCGAGTTAGAGCGGAACGCGAACGGCTGCAGCAGCGCCTCTTGCAGGTTCGCGGCCGAATGGAGCGGGCCTACCTGGACAGGCTGGACGGCAAGATTACGGAGGAATTCTGGGAATCGAGGTCCTCGTCCTGGAACCAGGAAGAGCAACAAATTCAGTTGGCGATCCAGGCACTCGAACAGCAGAGCCCGGAAAAGATCCTCGACGGTGTTAGGATTTTAGAACTCGCGAATAAGGCGTATTTTCTTTATCTTAGGCAGCCACCGGCGGAACAAGGGAAATTGCTTCGAATTGTACTTTCGAACTGCAAGGTGGACGCCACAAGTGTCTATCCTACATATAGAAAGCCATTCGACTTGATCTTCCAGCAATCGAAAAATGAAGAATGGCGCGCCCGGGGAGAGTCGAACTCCCGACCCTCTGCTTAGAAGGCAGACGCTCTTTCCAACTGAGCTACGGGCGCGTCGTTAACTCTGATTCTAAGACATTTGTGTTTCATTCGATCACTGTTTCGAAGGAATCGACCTTCTGCGGTAAGGGCAGACACTCTCGCCAACCGAGCCAGGGGCGCTCTCTCTGATGTCGCATATTACAAACACTTTCGCTATAGCTTGCTCGGCTTGTTCACCCCACAGCTGGAGTGAACCCTTGAACTGACACACCAAAATGGGCACAGTTTCCGGGAGAGGAACCACAGGTGGAGAGGAAACGGTATTCCCGGAAATTTCAGCGAATGGCTGTGGCCCGCATGGAGACTTGTGAGAACGTCGGTGAGTTAGCGCGAGAACTCGGGGTAAGGCCGAGGTGCCTCTACAAGTGGCGCAAGAAGCTGGAGATGGTGGAACCCGGACAAGAAGCGTCGCGGCCTAGCACGCACGCATCAGCTCACCGCAAAGAAATCCATCGCTTGAAGCAGCTTTTGGCAGAGAAGACCCTGGAGGTGGATTTTTTCAAAGGTGCCTTGCAAAAAATCGAGGCTCGACGCCAGCGCAACAGCGGTTCTGGCGAAATGGCATCTACGACCAGATCCGAGAAGTGATGTCATTGCAAGGCAGCCTGAGTATCGAGCGCATGTGTCAGATGGGTTTGGTTAGCCGTCGGGGATTCTACCGCTCACTGCAAGAGCAGCGGCCGATCGAGGAAGAGATGGAAGTGCGATCTGCGATTCAAAAGATTGCTTTGGAGCACCGCCGGCGTTACGGCTATCGGCGGATTACAGCAGAACTACACCACCGGGGAATGCAGGTAAACCACAAGAGGGTGGCGCGGATCATGCGGGAAGATAATCTGCTGGGGCTACAGCCAAAGCGATTCGTGGTCACCACCAATTCCAATCACAAGCTAGAGATATATCTCAACTTAGCCAGTCGTATGAAACTGACGGGCATCAATCAGCTCTGGGTGGCCGACATCACCTACATCCGGCTGAAAGCCGAGTTTGTCTATTTAGCGGTGATCCTGGATGGGTTCTCTCGCAAAGTGGTGGGCTGGGCCCTGGATCGAACGTTGGCAATGCGACTGACGATCGGGGCGCTGGAGCAAGCCATCGAGAGACGACAGCCGGAACCTGGCCTAGTGCATCACTCGGATCGAGGATTGCAATACGCTTCCGCAGAATACGTGAAAGTCCTCGAGAACAATCGCGTGATTCCGAGCATGAGCCGTCCAGCGAACCCGTATGACAACGCCAGTTGCGAAAGCTTCATGAAGACGCTGAAGCGGGAAGAAATCTACGCCAACAAGTACGATGATCTAGAAAATTTGCGAGCGAACATCGAAGAGTTCATCGAGCAGTATTACAATCGGCTGCGCTTGCACTCGGCGCTGGGCTATCGATCTCCTGAAGAGTTCGAGCAACAGATCGAGGCGTCAAGTTCAGCCGAATCTCGAAGCGCAACGATGGTGTTCTTTGAGAACAATGAGAACGAGGAGAGGGTTTCTAGTGAGCTACCGGGGAAGGGGACTCAAACGCCGTCCCCTTCCCCAGACCCCTTCCCCTGCTAGAAGATACAAAGACGTCCTAAGAAATTCGGGAGCTGTGTCCAAGAAAATTGTGCCAGCTTAGGGGTTCACCCCACAGCTTTCAGTCCAACTTCGGTCCAGTTCAAGGGCGAGATAAATGGCGCGCTTTCCCGTAACCGACGCCAGCAGCGGCACTTAGAGTCTTGCATTGCTCATGAAGTTCGTCGCGTGAACGAGGAGGTGTCCACCCGAGATCAAATCCTTTGCGGAGCCGCGCTACGGCACGTCTTCGAGAACGGTCGTATCCCTTGCGCTGCCGCACGATTTCCTCGAGCGTTGTAGCCAGCAAGCCACTAATCGAGACGCCCTCTTCGGCCGCCAGTATCCGGGCTTCGCGCAAAACATCGGCGTCGAGCTTGAGTGTGATATTCGTTTTCATCGCAAGCACGAAATTATGTGCAGCACTATTTTGCGTGCTACCGCCGAAGTAAATCAACCCTGAATCGGCTCCCTCGGCTCCTGAACATGCCCGTGACCGCTCCATTGAAAATCCCCGCGAGGGGGTTCGTGCCGGCCACGGTTCAAATCAGCTTTGAGCGCCATTCCAATCTTCCGCCAATCGTAGATTCCCATCGGGTAGGTTTTCCCGTCGGCGATCACCCGCTGGAGCCAGGCCCACAGTTCCTCGCCGATATGTCACCGGATGATGTCCCAGTACAACGCTGCTCAGTACTGCTGTTTAAAATGGCCGTGATGATGCGAACAAAGGCAGACGATGTTCCGCATACCCTCAGTTGAGTAGGTATGCTTGAAGGAATTCCACGGTGGCATAGAACATGTAATCCTGATTTGGCCTTTTCTGATAACCGTGCCCTTCATCCTTCGCCATGATGTACCACACCGGGGTCCCTTGTTTTTTTAACGCCGCCACGATCTGCTCCGATTCGCTCAGTGGTACTCTGGGATCATTCTTCCCAGCCACCACGAGCATCGGTTTCTTGATGTTCTCCGCGTGATTCATCGGAGCGATTCGTTCCAAAAACTCCCGAATTTTCGGGTCGCGCTCATCGCCGTACTCTACGCGCCTTAGGTCCCGCCGGTAAGCCTCGGTGTGCTCCAAAAACGTAACCAGATTCGACATCCCCACAAGATCTACTGAGCAGCGAATGCGCTCGCTATAAAAGGTCGAAACCGCCAGCGTCATATGCCCTCCGTAACTCCCGCCCATCACTCCGACACGCCCGGCATCGAGTTCCGGACGCGCGGCAATCCAGTCAAACAGCGCGTTGATGTCCTTATACGAATCCTCGCGCAAAAAACCGTTGTCGAGCTTCGTGTACGTCTTTCCATATCCCGTCGACCCGCGAATATTCGGATAAATCAGCGCGATTCCCAGCTCATTCAGAAAATAGTTGTACTGCCCCTTGAAATCGGGAAACTCCTGATCCTCCGGTCCGCCATGAATCATCACCATCACCGGGCGTTTCCCCGTAAACTTCGACGGCGGTCGGTACAAAAATCCCGAAATCATCTTTCCGTCGAAGCTCTTCCAGTGAACTAGCTCCGCTTCAGGGAAAGCATCAGTCCGTACCGCCGACTCGCTGGCCGTCCACCGCTCAACTTTCCCTGTCGTCACGTCGAGCGAAAAGCAATCCCCGGCCTCCCGCGCTGATGACAAGTAAAATGCCAGGTCGCGATTATTTCGATGCCAACGCAGCCCCGCCAACCATCCCGCTGGAATTCTCGGTCGCGGAGTCACTTCCTTCCCACTCGCCGTATCCAGAAGGCGAAGAACGGTCTGGCCGTCCTCATTGGTTATCAACGCAATCCTCTTGCCGTCATACGAAACAGCAAACTCCATCACATCCCAGGGGACGTCAGCGGTCAGCACGGTGACCATTTTGTTATTCGCGAGCTCCATGTATGTCAGCCGTTGAAATTCCGAATCTTTATCGGTCGTGAAGTAGACGCCCTTCCCGTCTTTGCTGAACCTGGCGTTCCGATACGCCGCCGTGGCGTCGCCGCTATTCGACGTGAGTTCCGATTTTTCACCGCTCGCCGTGTCCACAAGCCACAGGTGCGATTCCGTCACCGAGATCTCCTGAACCATTACAATGCGCTTGTCGTCTGGCGACCAATCCTGCGGGCTCCAACCCCCACCGTTCAATTGCGTTAGCAGCCGATCGGTACTGGGGTCGGCCGGATTCATCACCCAGAGGTCCGTATCTTGTCCGGTGCGCCGTGTTGAAGTGTAAGCAATGCGATCCCCGCGAGTTGACCAGGGGCCGAGACTATTGCGCGATTTTCCGTCCGTCAGCAGTGTGTTCTCGCCCGTAACTATGTCGTAGCGATAGAGCTGAAACCATTCGCCCCCGCCCACATCCTTCCTGAACACGATGTAGTCACCGCCGGCCGGATGAAAACTACCGACCCTCACCGGTTCCCGAAAGAAAGTTAGCTGTTGCCGCGCCGCCCCCGGCGATTTCACCAAATGCAACTCGTAGGTGTCGCCAAAGCGCGTCCCAATCAGCATCTCCCGTCGGGTCGGATGCCAATCGGCGTCGAAAGCCAACCGATAGCTCAAATACCGGTCCGCCGTCTCCGCTACTGACGCTGGCACCGCCGGCACCCCGTCGGCGACGATGCTTTCGGGCGCGGAAATCGTCTGCTGTTGTGCCTCACCCTCGCTCGGCCTCAAGCCAGCCGTCACCGCGCCAACAAAAACGAAGGCAAGTACGAAGAAAGCTCGCCGGTTCTTCATGGGTCCCCCAGGAGGCTGCATTGTATGCGTATAGGAGTTGCTGGACAATCCGCATAGAGTTTCGTTTCTTGAAAGCCCCGGCGAGACTCAGGCGGGGCCCACGTCTCCGGTGGCCACCGCTTGGATTATCATTGCGTTCAGCGTCCCTCCGCCGCCGAGAACGGCCAACCTTCCCGGATGTTTTTTCGCCACAGGAAGCAAGACCTCCGCGTCAAAACGTCCCGGATGATCGAACGTGTCAGGCGGCATCTGAAAAAAGATCATCGCGGCATTTTGGCGGCCGAGTGCGGCGAGCGCGGAGCGCACCGTGCCACCGGGGTCTGTAGAATCAAAGTGAGTGTGCTCTTCGACGTAGGGCGTTGATGCCGGAACCGGTTCTGCCCCGGTGGGCGGCTTCCCCACACCCGATTGCGGCTGGCCCGCGAACAAGAGGCGCGCGCCAAGTACGGCGACGATTCCGATTCCAGCAAACGCCGCAGGCGTCACAAGCTTCCCCGGCAATCGTTTCATCTTGTTCCGGTCCTGTTTCAATTTACCGGCGAGCTATGAAACCGTCTGAAAGCTCGTCCTGTTCCATCACTGTGGTGCAAGCCCTTCGGCGATAAATATGCGGCTCTTCGCTGAGCTTTGCCTGATCGGCTTGATCGCCTCGTAAGCTGGCGAATCATACCAGGCACGCGCTTTCTCCACGGTGTCGAAAGCGATCACCACGATGCGCTTGGGCGCTTCTCCCTCGACAGCCTGGGTCTTGCCGCCGCGAACGAGATATTGGCCATTGAAAGGCGCCATCGTTTGCGGGACCTTGTCCGCATATTTCTGGAAGGTAGCCGTGTCCGTTACATCGACTTCCGCGATGACGTAGGCGGGTGGCGTCTTGACTTGCTGCGCATGAATCGCCTTGGCGCCAGCAACGCCGATCGACACGCCAGCCAATACTGCCAACGCCAGTTTGTAATTCGTCTTCATGGATTCGTCCTCCTCTGTCTGCTTTTGCGAACAACATTACGCCGTACGATGCATTCGCTGAGAGCGGAACACATCTCGTAGGGCGCAGTCCACAGCTCAGTCTAGGTCCTGATAAAGTAGGACAAGTTGGCTCCAGTACCCACATGTCTGGTCGGCAACTCGGAACTAATCATCCATCTGACACCAAACCACACCTTGTCACCTGGCGGCGCACCAGAGAAGTTCATGTGATCCAGCATGGCCTGATTCGATATTGCATGGGGGGGATTTCGGGGGGTTCGAGGCGTTAACTACTTAAGAGCTGCTTCAAGCATACCAAGAGCGACGAATTCAATCCGTGTTCGCGCCTTATTTCGCGCTCGACAAGCCAGTCGAAGTGGAAACCACGTTTGTCTACAGTTATCAATAGAGTGGATTGCGGTCGCTCTCGGATACTTCCTGTTCAGACCCCCATAGAGCGCGCTCACGATCAATTGGTCCTAATTCTAGGTCCAGCCGATTCTGATAGTCTTCAGGCGTATTATCCGCCCTCGATCTTTGCTTCTGGGCATTTTGCAAAGGAGGCCCAAGGTGACTGCTAGCCCTCTCGATCTGAGGTTAACTAGGCGGGGACTACTGCCGACCCACGGGTGTCAAGGAAACCGAAGTGCGGCGAAGTCAGCCTTCAGGAGACGCCAATGAAACGAATCCTTCTTGGAATTGCCCTGGCGGTCGGATTCTGCGCGGCGGCGCAATCTAGCAAGATCACCGCCCCTCAAGCCAAAGACCACGTTGGGGAAGTCCAAACAGTTTGCGGAAAAGCTGTAAGTACGCGATACGCCCTGGGTAGTAAGGGCCAGCCTACATTTCTGAACCTAGACCAGCCGTATCCAAAAGAAATATTCACAATTCTGATTTGGGGTGAGGACCGCTCCAAGTTTGGTGCACCGGAAACCGAATATCGCGGCAAGAATGTGTGCGTGACGGGCAAGATCACGAGTTACCGCGGGACGCCGGAGATTGTCGCTACTGAATCGAGTCAGATCGTTGCGCAGAAATAGACATCGCGGCCCGCCCGGCTTCACTGCTCGCACCTAGAACGAGCCTTTAGCGTCCGCTTTCTTCGCGTACGCTTCGTGCGCCTTCGCAAGAGGATGCCGTCGGTGCGTTGCTGCGCGAAGCGATTGCGGAGGAAAGCGCGGCAGGAAAGCCAAACAAGCGCGAGTATATTCCCCTGCCGCTCTGTCCGATCCGTGCCGGACCATCGTGGTGGTTGTTCCTAGCCTTTGCCGCCTCCGCCTACATGGCCGCGCCCGTCACGCACTTCATTTCCTTTGAAGTGGGCGACCTTATCAAGGCGCTTTGATGGCTCAGGTCTGTCGCCAACGTTTGGCGTTCGGCCTTTATAGCCGTGGTCGGGATGGAGACGGTTATTCACATGGCCTTGGAAGTTGTCGCCGCCGTGAAACCACGGGCCAGCGCCAACGAAGGCACCGCCCGAAAACCATTCCGGGCCGTAGTAGCCGTAGGGAGCACAGCCATAAGGAGCAGTGTCATAGTAACCGTAAGGGCATGCAGGGGCGGCTCCAATGCTGACGCCGACGCTGACCTGAGCACCTAGTTTGGGAGCGGCCACCGTGAGGCAGATTCCGGCAACAGCAGCTAATGCAAGATATTTAAATCTGTTCATAAATTATCCTCCGTTGTTCGCTTGTGATCCTCACCGTGCGCCGTCCATTGTGGCCGCAGCGAACACCAGAGTCTGTCCACAAAAGCACACTGTAAGGTTGTGTTTCCATCAGAGTGCCGGCCCAAGTGGCCACTCATGCTTTCTTATCGCCCTCGATGTTGTTT